>Ga0116152_10002487_pt1 | contig 14970 bp, 11 predicted proteins | sample AD_UKC119_MetaG_FD_89894 | JGI IMG/M metagenome (GOLD analysis project Ga0116152, IMG submission 89894) | Active sludge microbial communities of municipal wastewater-treating anaerobic digesters from Hong Kong - AD_UKC119_MetaG | ecosystem: Engineered > Bioreactor > Anaerobic > Digestate... | reverse complement strand
TGCGCTTGATCGAGCTGAAGACCCGCGGCTTGAGCGAGCACATCTTCTCCGGAGAGTACCACAGCGCGTTCAAAGGGCGTGGCATGACCTTCAGCGAGGTGCGTGATTACGCCCCGGGCGATGAGGTACGAACGATCGACTGGAACGTGACCGCCCGCTTCGGCCATCCGTTCGTGAAGGTGTTCGAGGAGGAGCGTGAGCTGACCGTGATGCTCGTGGCTGACCTGAGCGCTTCGGGCGAGTTCGGCACGACCAACCAGCTGAAACGTGAACTGATCACGGAGGCATGCGCCACCATCGCCTTCAGCGCCATCAAGAACAACGACAAGGTGGGGCTCATCCTCTTCACCGGCCAGGTGGAGAAGTTCATCCCACCGAAGAAAGGGCGCAGTCACATCCTTCGCCTTGTGCGTGAGCTGCTGGAGTTCCAGCCGAAGGAACGCGGCACCGACATCACCGCCGCCCTGCGGTACCTGAACAGTGTGATCAAGAAGCGGAGCATCACCTTCCTCCTGAGCGACATGATGGACACCGATTACGAGGCCGCTCTGAAGATCGCCAACCGTCGGCATGACCTGGTCGTGCTGCGAACCACGGACCCGCGTGAAGGTGAACTACCGAACATGGGCCTGGTCCAGTTCGTGGACCCGGAGACCGGGGAGGCGCGCTGGGTGAACACCGGCAGTCGTGCCATCCGGAATGCCTTTCGGGCGGCCGCGCTGAAGCACCAGAACCGCACCCGCGAGATCCTGCGCCGCTCCGGTGTGGACCACGCGACGATCAGCACGAAGGATGGGTATGTGCGCCCCTTGATGCAGTTGCTCAAACAGCGCGAGGTCCGGTGAGGTGGATCATCCATATCCTTCTGACATTTCCGCTGTTCGCCGCAGCGCAACCCGGAAGCAGCATCGTGGACGCGCGGACCGACACGAACGTCATCCGGATCGGCGAACAGGTCCGGTTGCATTTGGAAGTGAGCCACCCGTCAGCGGTGAGCGTGATCTGGCCTTCGATCGGCGACACCCTTTCCGCCCATCTCGAGGTGGTGCGCGACACCGGGGTGGATACTGCCGAAGCCGGAACCGCAACGATGCGCCAGGTGCGGACGCTCATCGTCACCGCTTTCGACACTGGCTACTGGGCCATCCCTCCTTTCCGCTTCATCGTGAATGGATCGCCGCAGGAGACGAAGGCGATGCTCGTGGAAGTGCGAACGGTGGAGGTCGATCCGTCCCAGCCGATCCGCGATATCAAGGATATCGTTGAACTACCGTTCAGCCTGATGTATTGGATCCGTAAGCATGCCTTCTGGCTGCTCGCCGGGCTCGTGATCATCGCAGCCATCATCAGCCTGCTCCTCCATTTGACCCGGCGTAGACCGAACATACCGGCGGCCGTGAAGGAGGTCGCGCTCCCGTTATCCGAACGCGTCCTTGCCGGTCTGCGGAGCCTCGAGGCAGAACGCATCTGGCAGCAAGGAGACCACAAGCAATACCAGTCGCGCGTGACGGACCTGTTGCGCGGATACATCGAAGAGCGCTACCAGGTACCCGCCATGGAGAGCACGACGGACGAACTGTTGCGCGAGCTGCGGGTGAGCCCTCTGAACACCGACCAACGCGGCCGGTTGGAGAACATGCTGCGGTTGGCGGACATGGTGAAGTTCGCCAAGGCCCAACCCTCGCCGCAGGAGAACGAGCAGATGATGGCGAGCGCCGTGCGCTTCGTTCAGGATACCGCACCCCGCCCCGAACCCGTTGACCATGCGTAGCGGCCGCGACCTCATAGCCGGTGTGGTGTGGTGCCTCCTCGCGCTGGTGGGAGTGGTGGTCGCGCTCGTGTTCGCTCTTGGTCGGTACGAAGCAGCGAGCCCGTGGTGCTATTGGCTCCTGTTGCTGCTGTTCCCGCTGGTGGGCTTCCACCTTCTACGCACGGTACGACGCCGGTCCATGGTGCGGCTGAGCACCTTGCATACGGTGGGGCACCGACCAGTTGACATCCTCGCCGTGCTCCGCCACCTGCCCATGGCCGCGGCGATCCTCGGGACCGGCCTCCTGATCATCGGCCTGGCGCGGCCACAAAGCGAGGACAACTGGCAGGACGTGAAGCGCGAGGGCATCGACATCGTCATAGCCTTGGACATCTCGGCGAGCATGCTGGCCAAGGACTTCAAGCCCGATCGTTTGCAGGCCTCCAAGCGGGTGGCCATGGAGTTCGTTGACGACCGTCCCAACGACCGCATCGGTCTGGTGGTGTACGAGGGTGAGGCCTTCACCCAATGTCCGATAACCACGGACCACCGGGTGCTGAAGGAACTCTTCGCGGATGCGGCCCCCGGGCTGATCGAAGGTGGAACGGCGGTGGGCAGCGGACTGGCCACGGCCCTGAACCGATTGCGCGAAAGCGAGGCCAAGAGCAAGGTGGTGATCCTCCTCACCGATGGGGAAAGCAATGCGGGCACCATCCAACCGATCGACGCCGCGCGCATCGCCGAGCAGCTCGGCATCCGGGTATACACCATCGGGGTGGGTACGCGCGGAAAGGCCCTCTCCCCCGTCGCCCGCTACGCCACGGGCCAGTACCGATACGAATATGTGGATGTGGACCTGGACGAGCCCACCATGCAGCGCATTGCCGAACTCACCGGTGGGAAGTACTTCCGCGCCACTGACGAGGCCAAGCTGAAAGAGATCTACGCGGAGATCGACCGGCTCGAGAAGACGCGGATAAAGGTGACGGAGCACCGTTCGAAGAACGAGGAGTACCTGCCCTTCGTGCTCGTTGGGGCGTCACTGCTGTTCGCGGCCATCTTCCTTGACCGTACCATCCTGCGTACCATGGCATGAGGACCACAGGCACATACCATCTCGGTGTGGCCACGGCGGTGGTGCTGGGCCTGGAGATCCTGTCGGCGATCACCTGGGTGACCTGCTGGTGGCTGCTCGACCATGAAGTACCTGCGTTCCGCCTGGAGCGAACGGAGATGCTGTATGGTATGCTGGCCGGCCCACTGCTCGCCATCATCTTCCTGTTGAACCTCTCATGGCGTGTGCGCGCCCAGAAACGGTTCGCACAGGACACCACCTTGGCGCGGATGATCCCGGGGAATTCGGACACCCGCGTGATCCTGCGGTTCCTGTTCATCCGTCATGCGCTTTCCTTCATCGTCGTTGCCCTGGCCGGACCCCAGTTCGGCACGCGTTTGAGCGAAGTGCGGTCCGAGGGTGTGGATCTTGTCGTGGCCATCGATGTGAGCAACAGCATGGCCTGCGAAGACCTTCGGCCCAACCGCCTGGAATCCGCCCGACGCGCCCTGTCCCAATTGATCGACAAGATGCGCGGTGACCGCCTGGGGATCGTGGTCTTCGCCGGTGAAGCCTTCGTGCAGCTGCCCATCACCACCGACCGGTCAGCGGCCAAGCTCTTCCTTGATGCGCTGAGTTCCCAGTCCGTGGGCACACAAGGCACCGCCATCGGCGCGGCCATCGATCTGGCACGCGAGAGCTTCGATCTGGAGTCGCCGGGTGGCAAGGCCATCATCGTGATCACGGACGGCGAGAACCACGAGGACGACGCGGAAGGAGCGGCGCGCAAAGCGGCGGAAGCGGGCATCATCATCCATACGATCGGCATGGGCACCCCGGAAGGTGGTCCGCTACCGATCCGGCGGAACGGTCAGGTGGTGGGCTTCCGCAAGGACCAGAACGGCAACACGGTGGTGAGCCGCCTGAACGAACCGATGCTCGAACGGATCGCCGCGGAAGGCAACGGGATGTATGTGCGCGCCACATCCACTTCCAGTGGCCTGGAGCAACTGGTGGCCGACCTGCGCAACCTCGAAACCTCGGAGACCACCTCCTTCATTTACACGGCGCACGAGGACCAGTTCCAATATCCGCTCGCCATCGGCATCGCCATGACCCTGCTCGGCCTGGCCATGGGCGAACGTCGCCACTGGCGTGCGCGCATGCCCTCCATCAACGCATGAGACGACCGATCCATATCGCCCTCATGCCGTTCCTGCTCCTCGCCTGCGGTGATGCGGCCCAACACGCCGCGGAGGAAGCGTTGCATGAAGGCGCGGTGCCCTATCGGGAGGGGCGTTTCGAAGACGCCGCGGCGATCTACGCCGGAGCGACCCATGATCCGCGTGTCCGTTTCAACCTGGGCAACGCGCTCTATCGGATGCAATTGGCCGATAGTGCGACGCGGACCTACCGCACGAATGAACCGGCATTGGAGGACACCGCACTGCGCAGCGCCGTTCGCTACAACCTGGCCAATGGCTGGACGACGATCGCCCTTGCCACGGACAGTGCGATCGCCACTTGTGACAAGGAACTGGAGTCCACCTTGATCCAAGGTGATGACATCGCCATGAAACTGCGCATGGCCGTGGCCCGGGATTCGCTCGTGCGGGTCCGTCAGCAACTCGACCACCTGGAGGACAGCGCGCTGGCGCAGGGCGCGGCCGCATACAAGGAAACGCTGCGGTTGAGCCCGACCGATGAGGACGCCCGCTACAACCTCGCGCTCGTGCAACAGCGTATCGCGCAGCGGCGCAAGGAAGCGGAGCAGCGGAAGAAGGACCAGCAGAAGAACGAGGACAAGGCGCTCAGCGAAAAGGCCCTCCTGCTGATGAAGAAAGCGGATGAACTCGTGGACCTGTATAAGTTCACCGAGGCATTGAAGGTGCTGCAGGACGGACTGAAGGCTGAGCCGACCCTTCAGCAGAAGCAGGATTACATGAACAAACTCGACGTGGTGACCAAGGCCGCGCAAGTCCCATGAGCATGCTCCGCATCGCCCTTCCGATCATCGCCGTATCCCTGGCAGGCCTTACCATGGCCCAGGAGGTCACGGCCGAAGCTTACTTCAACCAGGCCTCCCGGGAATTCGTGAAGGTGGACAAGATGACGGCCTTGCGCACACTGGACCGCGGACTTCAAGCCTATCCGGGCGATCCGAAGTTGCTTAAGCTGGCCGAAGAGCTGCTCAAGGACGAAGAGAAGAAGCAGCAACAGCAGCAGCAACAACAGCAGGAGCAGAACAAGGACCAGCAGGGAAAGGACCAGGAGAAGCAGGATCAGGAGGCGAAGAACGACCAGCAGCAGGACCAGAAAGGCAAGGACCAGAAGCCCCAGGACCAGCAACAGGAGAAGCCGTCTCAGGAAAAGAACGAACAACCGGAGCAGGCCGATAACAAGAAGAAGGAAGAACAACGCAAAGGCGAGCAGGCCGCCAACATCGCGCCGCAGGATGCCATGCGCATGCTGGATGCGCTGGAACGCTCGGAGAAGGATGTCCAGGAAAAGGTGCGCCTCCGCCGCAGACCGGCAACGCGCCAGAACATCGAAAAGGACTGGTGATGCTCAAGCTCTACCGACACCTCCTGATCCCGCTCCTCTCCTGGTGCCTTGCGCTGACCGTTCAGTCGCAGGAGATCAAGTTCACCGCGCAGGTCGATCGCACGACGATCGCCACCGGCGAGTACGTCAAATACACGGTGAGCCTTTCCAACTCACGCGAACGTTTCGAGGCGCCCTCGTTGGGCGGGCTGGTGGTGGTGCAGGGCCCGTTCGACAACAGCAGCTTCACGATCGTCAACGGCAGGATGAGCGGATCCACCAGTCGCACCTGGGTGCTCACGGCCACAGCACCAGGCCGGTACACGATCGGGCCAGCGCGTGTGCGCATCGGCAACGGCACCATCGAGACAGAGGCGATCACCATTGAAGTGACCAAGGGTGCTGCGACGCACAGCGACCCGAACGCGAGCCAGGGACAGAGCAGGGACCCCAACCTCTTCACCACCATCACACTGAGCAAGAGCAAGGCATATGTGGGTGAGCAGATCGTGGCGACCTACATGCTCTATTCGCGCTACAACAGCCTGGAGACCACGAAGAGCGATATGCCGAAGTTCGATGGGTTCTGGGCGGAGAACGTGGAACTCGGGGAAACGAACTGGGATCCACAGTTGAGCACCGTGAACGGCCTACAATACCGCACCGCCACCCTGAAGAAGCAGGTCCTGTTCCCCCAGCGACCGGGGAAACTCCGGATCGCCCCCTTCGTTATGGAGTGTGTGGTGAACCGATCCTTCTTCAACCGGGGGACCGAGGTATCCATCCGAAGCAATTCCGTTGAGGTGAACGTGAGCGCACTGCCGCCGGGCGCCCCGGCGGGATTCACGGGTGCCGTGGGTGAACTGGAGATGGTGGTGAAGGCCGACCGCACGCAGGTGAAGGTGAACGAGGCCATCGAACTCACCGTGACGTACAGTGGCAAAGGCAACCTGAAGCTCATGGAGGCCCCTGCCCTGGACCTACCCGCCGACCTGGAGAGCTATGACCCGAAGGTGACCGACCGGATCAGCCTGAGCGGTGGTGGCATGACGGGCTCACGCAGCTATCAGTACCTCATCATCCCACGTCATGAGGGCGACTTCCCGCTGGAACCGATCACCTTCAGCTACTTCGACACGCGCAGCAACAGTTACCGTTCCATCACCGGCGCGGAAATGACCATCGCGGTGAGCCCCGGCGATGGATCGACCGCCACCGTGCAACGACCGAACCGATCGGACGTACAAGTGCTGGGCAAGGATATCCGATACATCCGCACCGGGGACCTCGGCCTTCGGCAGCAGGGGGAGCACCTCTTCGGCTCGTGGCCTTGGCTTGCCGGCATGAGCACACCGCTGCTCGGTTTCCTCCTGTTCTTAGGCTGGCGGCGGAAACGGGAGGCGCAACGCCATGATGTGATGGGCACCCGGCGGAAGCAGGCGGACCGCACGGCGCGGAAGCGCTTGAACGAAGCCGAGCTGGCATTGAAGAGCAGTGATCGCAGCGCGTTCTACACCGCGTTAAGCCGCTCGCTGAACGGGTACATCGGTGACAAGTTCGGCCTTGGCCCGGCGCAGATCACCACCGCCAACTTGACGGAACGCCTTGCGGGACATGCCGGTGGGGAAGCGCTGGCGGATGAACTCATGGCCCTGATCGCAGCCTGCGACATGGCGCGTTATGCGCCGGTGGAGGACCGGCCCCGGCAGCAGCTCTATGACGAGGCCGCGGCCCTGATCGGCCGCACCGAACAACTGGTACGCACATGAGGAAGCTCCTGACATCGCTCTTACTGGTGCTCGCGATCCCCGCCTTCACCTTGTCCGGGGTGGAGGCGGATTCCTTGGTGGCACGAGGCGAACGGGCCTACGCCGCCGGTGATCATGCCGCCGCCCTCGCACGGTTCGACTCAGCGCAGACGGCGTTCACCTCCCCCGCCCTGCTCTACAACATCGGCAACTGCCACTTCAAGCTCGGAGACATTCCCCACGCCATCCTCTTCTACGAACGCGCCTTGAAACTGGCGCCCGGTGATCCGGACATCCGCACCAACCTGGAGCTGGCCCGGCAGAACGTGGTGGACCGCGTGAACGAACTGCCCGGCTTCACGCTCGGTTCCACATGGAGCCGGATCCGTGGCGGACGTGATGCCGACCAATGGGCGCGCCGGTCCCTTTTGATCTGCCTGGCCTTGTTCGCGGTGCTCGCCGCAGCCGTGGCCGCCCGACAGCGCATCCTCCGGCGCGGCCTGCTCATCCTCGGTGGGGTCCTCCTGCTCGGCACGCTGCTCTCCGTCGGCTTCGCCGCTTCGCGCCATCGGGAGGTGACCGACGACAGCGAGGCCATCATCACGAGCCCGAAGGTGGATGTGCGGAGCGAACCGAAGGACGGCAGCACCGTGCTCTTCGTGCTGCACAAAGGCACCAAGGTCACCATTCTGCAACAGCAGCTGGACTGGAGCGAAGTGCAGCTCGCCAATGGCAACGTGGGCTGGATGCCCCCCGCCACCCTGGAACGGATCTGATCAGGGAAGCTGCGCCGTACGCACCGTCGTGGGCACCGAGCCACCGATCACCTCCAGCACCACATCGCGGTCGTTGGAGGCACCGGAGTACTTCACCACCCCGTCCAGGTTCACATCACTGCGTGAATAGCCATTGACCAGGTTGGTGGGCACCACCCCACCGATGGTCGACAACACCTGGTCCCGGTCGTTGCCGGCACCGGTATACATCACGGTGCCATCCGAGTTCACATCACCGGGCCAGAGGGCTCGATAGCTGCCCACCACCTTCTGCGGGTTGGTGCCGTTGAGCCCCGTAAGAGCCGCAGTGAAGTCGATCACCTGTGCATTGGCCGTGATCGTCGCACTGGTCATCACACCCAGATGGTTGCGGTGCCGAACCGCCAGACGCTTGCCGACCGGACTCGTATTGAACGCGATCTGTGATTCACCCGAGGTCCCCACCACCTCTCCATTGGCGCGGACCAAGGCTGCGCGCCGGGCGGCCACACTGTTGCCCGCATCGTTGTTCCGAAGCTCCAGCACCACCCAGTCCACGATGGCCTGTGCACCCGTGGCGGTCAACAGACCTGCGTTCACGGTGGCCCCTGCGTTCTCCAGGGTATAGCCCAGCAGGGAGGTGTACGGCTCGGCCGATGGGATGAGCTGTGCGGCACGAAGTCCGTCGTTCATCAGACCGGTGCTCCAGTTCATGGGTCCACCCAGCAGTACCCTGGCACCGAGGGTGGTGGCCACTGGCGCGGAGCAACCCGTGCCCGGCACGTTGTAGATGATCTTGGAACCGTATGCCGCCACCGTTTGAGGGCCGCTCAACAGCACGCCGTTCATGTCATACCAGCATCCAGCCGGAAGGCTGAAGTTCTGTGCGGTGGCCGTTTCGTTGGCGAGCAACTTATGCTCATTGGCCGCTGGCCGGGGCTGCACCGTCACCCGGTTCAACTGCACATTGTCCAACCAGTACGTGTTCTCCGGGAAGTAGTGCGAGAACATGGTGACCGCCTGCTCCGTGAGGTTGCTTTGGAAGTAGATCTCCATGTCGCGCCGCTCGGTATCGAAGGGGATCTCCATGGTGCTGATGGCATAGCCGCTCGCCATCTGGCTCACGCCCTTCACGCTGGCCTGCACGATACCCGGCATGCTCGACTGCACACTGAACCGGAAGCGGTACCACTGAGCGTTCTGCATGCTGAACTGATCAGGGTTCCACAGGTTGTACTGGGCGCTCTGGCTCGCGTTCGGCAGCACCACCTTCAAGGCACCTCCGTCGAGGTAGGTGAGGTCACGTGTGACCACCGCGTTCGTGGGCCAGCCTCCCCAGCCCGTCACGTTGCTGGTGAAGCTGCCGTTCAGGACCAGGTTCGAGCTCAGCTCGGAGACGGTGCTGTACAGCGCTGACCGCAGGGGACTGCGGGTGCTGCCCGTTTCCTCGTTGCGTTCCGCCCGCCAGCGCTCCAGGCTATAGCTCTTGCTGTTGCCCGCACCAAGGTTCCAGTTCCTGATGCTCATTTCGTTGAACGGGTTGTACAGCTTGTTGTTGGTGAAGGTCCCGAAGTCAACGTTGCCCTGCTGGTAATAGTTCCACACCTGCATGCAGAGCTGGTCCGGGGCCAGCGAGTACATCTGGTTGCCGCTGTACACGGTATTGTAGGCTGACACGTAGAAGGGTGCCACCGCGTTCGGCCCGTAGGAGTTGGACATGTCGGTGATGTTCAACTGCACGCCATTGTTGAAGAGGATGTTGTTCTTCACCTGGTTGTTCTGTGTGACCATGGTGTGGTCCACGTGGATCCCGATGGAACAATTGCTCACCGTGTTCCGCTGGATGATGCAGTTCTGGATGATCGCGTTGCCGAAATAGATGCCTGGCAGGATCTTCCCGTTCACCGAGTAGTTAGTGGCCGCACTCTCGATGTTCCCGATCGCATCCCGGATGATGTTGTCCTGGATGATCATGCCCGTGCCATTGTCCCAGTAGATGCCACCACCATCGTTCACCGTCGCACAGAAGCTGGAGATCACGTTGCGCTCCGCGGTGACGGTCTCGCCAAGGAAGATGCCCGAGTTGCCCGTGTTATGCACCCGGTTCTCGCGCACCACGTTCACCCCGCCACCCACGCGCATGCCGTGGTAGCCGAAGGCGGATTCCCCCAACCCCGCCACCAGGGCGATATCCGTGAGCGTGTTCCCGGAAACGGTCGTGCCGTTGTCGATCACCGCCAGCGCTGAGCCGTAGGTGTTCTGGAAGGTGTTCCCGCTGTATACGTTGTTACCTCCGTAGCTCTGGATGCCTTGGAAACACTTCTCGAAGAAGCAGTTGGTGACCGTATTGTAACTCCCCGTGTTGTACACCGCGGCCAGCCGCTGACCCTTGAAGGCGAGGTCCCGCACGGTCACCCGCTGGCGCTGCCATTCGATCTTCACACCGTTATCGTGCACCGAGGCCTCCACCTGCACGGTGTTCGGGTTCACGCCGCCCGGTGCCCACAGGTAGAGGGTGCCGGTGGTAGCATCGTGGTACCATTCTCCCGGTGAATCCAGTTCGCTGAGTTTGTTGCACAGGTAGAACCCCCAGTTGTAGTTGCCGGTGCTGTAGGTGATGTTCGGGTAGGTGATGGTGGAACCCGTGTGCGCACTGATGGTGCGGTTCTCGTAACACCAGTTGGTACTGCGTATCACCAGCGAGGCTCCATTCCAATGGCCACTGCCCTGGGTGATGCCCGTGCTCGTGAGCGAGGTGTTGGTGGATGTGTTCACCCGCAACCAACCCGTATTGGGGTAGCGCGCCAGCGTCTGCAGGGCGCCATTGACGAACACGAACTTCACCGCGCTGGCTACGGATGCCTTGTAGATGCACCCGGAATGTTGGGTCCAGCCGGTGACGGTCGTGGCACCATTGATCACCGGCGCCGCCCCCGTGCCATAGGCTCCGATCACGATGTTCGCAGCGGCGGATCCGGAACCGTACCACGTTAGCTGGCCCACGAAACTGCCACCACGTTGGAACAGCACCTGATCACCAGCGACGGCACCGCTGGAGTACTGCTGTACCCGGGCGATGGTGCGCCAGGGTGTTGACTGGGAGGTGCCGTTGTTGGCGTCGTTGCCCGTTGGGGAAACGTAATAAACGGCTCCCTGGACGACCGTGGCCATCAAGGAGAGAGCGAGGAGGATGTTCCGCATCGTTGGTCCGTGGTCCTTGCAGTTGGAACCGGCCGCGAAATTGCCACAACCAGCAAGGGCGCAACAGCCTGAGGATCAACAGATCTTGAACATTTCGACCAGTCGCGCGATGGAGCCGATAGAGGGCCCCCTACGCTCCGCGATCGCCTTATTCAGCACCGGAAAGCCCCGGAACCACTCGCAAATGCCTGTTGGGGATCGTGAATAACCCGTTGAACCAGGCCTTCTGCCCGACAGAGGTTTCGATGGCGCTGAGCCGGAAGCGATCCCGGTTGGATTCGAACCAACGACCGTCTGCTTAGAAGGCAGATGCTCTATCCAACTGAGCTACGGGATCGAACTGCAAAGGTCACAAAGTGCGCCGATATGGAGGTCTTGTTCCTGCTGCCTGTTCGCCTAGGCCAGGTTGAACTGAAAGAGCCGACCGGTTGGTCGGCTCTTTCCTGTCGGGGCGGCCAGATTCGAACTGACGACCTCCTGCTCCCAAAGCAGGCGCGATACCGGGCTACGCTACGCCCCGAAATTCCTTTCCACGTATTCGGCCTGACGACATTCCAGCCGAAGCGGGACGCGATACCGGGCTACGCTACGCCCGAGAAAAAGGCCCGGTGACCGGGCCTTGGCGGAGAGGGGGGGATTCGAACCCCCGGTACAGTTTAACCCGTACGGCAGTTTAGCAAACTACTGGTTTAAGCCACTCACCCACCTCTCCAAGGTGTCCCACCACGTTCGATGGGGCGGCAAATATAGCCGAATACCACTCAACCGCATGGCTACCTTTGCGGCCTCATTCCTCATCACCCGAAAAACCCGTGACCATGGCCCGTGAAGTCGTCATCGTTTCCGCAGTACGAACCCCCATCGGAAGCTTCGGCGGCGCTCTGGCCGAGGTGAGCGCCACCCAGCTCGGAGCAACAGCGGTGAAGGGTGCCTTGGAAAAGGCCGGTGTATCCCCGGAGGCCGTTCAGGAGGTGATCATGGGCAGTGTCCTTCAAGCCAACCTGGGCCAGGCTCCCGCGCGCCAGGCATCGAAGTTCGCCGGACTGCCGGACAACGTGCCGGCCACCACGGTGAACAAGGTGTGCGCCAGTGGCATGAAGGCCGTCATGATGGGTACCCAGGACATCCTCCTCGGCGATGCCGATGTGGTGGTGGCCGGCGGCATGGAGAGCATGAGCCGTACTCCGTTCTACCTGGAGCAGGCCCGCTATGGCTATCGCTTCGGCAACGGCAGCGTGATCGACGGCATCGGCAAGGACGGCCTGACCGATGTGTACCACCAGACCGCCATGGGAGTGAGCGCGGACAACACCGCCAAGGAACATGGCATCACCCGCGAAGAGCAGGACGCCTTCGCCATCGAGAGCTACAAGCGAAGCGCCGCCGCATGGGCCGCGGGTAGGTTCAAGGATGAAGTGGTCCCGGTGACCGTGAAGACGCGGAAGGGCGAGGTGGTGGTTGACCACGACGAGGAGTATAAGAACGTGAGCTTCGAGAAGATCCCCGCGTTGAAGGCCGTCTTCTCCAAGGATGGCACCGTGACCGCGGCGAACGCCAGCACGATCAACGACGGAGCCGCCGCACTGGTGCTGATGAGCGCCGACAAGGCGAAGGAACTCGGCTTGAAACCGATCGCGAAAGTGTTGAGCTATGCCGATGCCGAACAGGCGCCGGAGTGGTTCACCACCACCCCTGCGAAGGCTGTACCGCGCGCGGTGGAGAAGGCCGGCCTGAAGATGAGCGACATCAGTTACTACGAATTGAACGAGGCGTTCAGCGTGGTGGGCATCGCGAACACACGCCTGATGGAATTGGATCCGGCGAAGGTGAACGTGAACGGTGGTGCCGTATCCCTCGGACATCCGCTGGGCTGCAGTGGCGCCCGGATCCTGGTCACCTTGATCAACGTGCTGAAGCAGAACGGAGCGAAGTATGGTGCTGCAGGGATCTGCAATGGCGGCGGTGGGGCCAGTGCGATGGTGATCGAAGCGCTCTAGGCCATGCCTTCCGTCATCTGCCCGCTCTCCATCGTCCCGGTCCGGAAGGAACCGAACGATCGTGCCGAAATGGTGACCCAATGGCTCTTCGGCGAGACGGCCGAGGTGATCGACCGCACGGACAAATGGAGCCGCCTGAAGTTCGACCACGACGGCTACGAGGGCTGGGTGGACAACAAACAGCTGGTGCCCTGCCTCACCCCCAACTTCGATCCGGACCTGCGGGTGATCGACCTGGCCACGGTGGTCGATCTCGGTGACCGACAAGTGCTACTTCCATACGGTGCCGTGGTCCCCTTCTACAACGACGGCACCATCCTGTGGCAGGACCGCCGGGTGCCCGTGAGCGCGGTGACCAATCACAAGCCCGACCTGGAGCGCGCCGACCTGCTCGAACTCTATCTGCACACCTTCATGGGAGCCCCCTATCTCTGGGGTGGTCGCACACCGAGCGGCGTGGATTGCAGCGGCCTCACCCAGATGCTCTTCATCCTGATGGGCATCTACCTGCCGCGCGATGCCAGCGAGCAAGCCATGGAGGGTGATCCCGTGGAACTGCTCGATCTCTGCGAACCGGGTGACCTGGTCTTCTTCGACAACGAGGACGGGCGCATCATCCATGTCGGCGTCATCCTCACCCGTGGCGATGATGGCTCGCTCCGTGTGGCGCATGCCAGCGGCCGCGTGCGCATCGACAAGCTCGACCAGCAAGGCATCTTCAATGCCGAGGAAGGCAAGTACACGCATCAGCTGCGGATGGTACGGCGGGTGTTGTAGCCCTGAACGACCATAGCTTCCAGCCTCACCTTATTGTCCGGAACACGGAGGTTCCCGGCACGTTCAGGGAACGGTGTCATTGGAGCCATATGCGGTAGCTCTTCAATATTGTCATGTACTGATCTTTATCTAAACACCCGATACCATGAAACGCATCATCCCATTCGTTATGGCGTCGATCCTTGCTGAGATCACTTCTGCGCAAGTCGTGGCGTGGACCAAACATGTGCCGAGGAACAATGGCTTGGTGACCTACTCACCAGGTCTATCCATGGATGACCAAGGCAATGCATATTGTTTGACCGACGCCATCCCTTACGAAATAAGAAGCTTTGACTGGAGTGGTGCACCATTAGACACGATCGACCCTGCACAGGTCAACTTCCTGAAAGCGGTGCAAGGAGGTCATCTGGTGACAGGGTCATTCAACCAGAACATCTCTCTTGGTGGTCTCGAACTGGAAACGAATGATGGGCAGACCCGTTCGTTCCTTGTAAAGCTCGGACCGGATATGATCGCCGAGTGGTCGGTACTTGGCATACCGGTGGGTTCAGGCTCGGTGTATGTTCAAAGCATGGGTGTCTCACCATCTGGTCGATGTGCATTGTTGCTTATAGTGAATGGCACCGTTCAATGGTCAGGCCTGCAAGTGACCGGTTCGTTGAATGACAGGTTCCTTTTGGTGTTCGATGAAAGCGGCGAAGCGGAATGGTTCAAATGGATCCGAACCGCGGAGGGCTATAATGTGCTCAACAGTCAATTCATCCAAACCGCCATCAGCGATGCGGGCGACGTATGGCTATCAACCTACTACAGCAGTACGCTTGTAATTGGAAGTGATACGCTCCCCGCCGCAGGTCTTTCAAGCTATGACCACTTCACTTTACACCTTGATGCAAATGGTGATCTGGCGGGATCGCTCCATGTCCCTTCGCTGCCTGATCGTTTCGGACTGTACTGCACGGGCATCATCCCCCATATCGATGGTACGGCCGTCTGGGTGGGCGGATTCCATGATGGTGCCAACCTGAACGGTGACATCCTGAACGGGAACGGACACACCGAAGCTCTGCTGTTGCATCTACAGAACGACGCCCAACCCAGTCAGATACTGCGCGGATACAGCGATCTGGGATCGGGTTTC
>Ga0116152_10002485_pt1 | contig 14971 bp, 11 predicted proteins | sample AD_UKC119_MetaG_FD_89894 | JGI IMG/M metagenome (GOLD analysis project Ga0116152, IMG submission 89894) | Active sludge microbial communities of municipal wastewater-treating anaerobic digesters from Hong Kong - AD_UKC119_MetaG | ecosystem: Engineered > Bioreactor > Anaerobic > Digestate... | reverse complement strand
TGTTATCGTGTCAACAAAAAAGGAGGATGGAAAAGTAATAATTTCAGTTAAAGATAACGGCAACGGAATTCCGGCATCTGTAAAAGAAAAAGTATTTCAACCCTTCTTTACCACCAAACCAACCGGGGAAGGAACCGGGCTAGGACTAAGCCTGAGCTATGATATTGTGAAGGCTCATGGTGGGGAACTGAAAGTTGAGACGAAAGAAGGAGAAGGAACATTATTTTTCATTTTGCTTCCAGCACATCAACATTAAAATATAGAAAACTATGTCTATTTCTCCCCTTACACCTGGTATTCATCACATTGCTCTGCGTTCAATGGATTTTGCAGTTACAAAAAATTTTTACAGGGATATTTTAGGACTGCCTTTGGTAATTGATACGCCTGAGCTGATAATTTTTGCAATTGGCAGTGTTTACCTGGCATTTAAAAAAGCAAATCCCAGAAATAGCGAATTTGCTTCGTTCAGCCCGTTCGAGGTTGGTCTGGATCATATCGCTATTGCTTGTCAAACGGAAGCAGAACTACATCGTTTTGCAAAAGGGCTTTTTGATGCAGGTGTCGAAAATACCGGCGTAAAACTTGATAATGCGTTGAATAAGTTATATGTGGCTTTTAAAGATCCTGACAGAATACAATGGGAATTTTATATGATGTAACGTAATTCTTAGTAATATGACTGGAAAGAAGAAATCAGATGATCTACAACAAAAAGCAAATGATTTAAACAATATTGCGTGGCAATTACGTATCAGCGATTCTATCAAAGCTAAGCAATATGGTGAGCAGGCTATTGAACTATCCCGAACAATAAATTATAAGCAGGGAGTGGCCGATGGACTGCGGGTAGAAGCATTTGGGCATATAAGAATAGCGGACATCAATAATGCTTTGCGATGTTTGGATGAGGCGGAAATTATATACACCTTTATTGACGATGTAAAAGGGCTTGCTGTAATTAATGAATACAGAGGGATTATTGAACGTAACAGCGGTAATAGTGCGACAGCACTTGAACTTATCTTCAAAGCACTTGATCAAAGCAGGCAAACCGCATTTACAGAAAACGAGGTAACAAATCTTTATCAACTTGGTGTCACATACAAGAGCCTGGCAAACTACGATAAAGCCCTTGATTACCTATATAAAAGTCTTTCATTAGCCAGGATAACCAATTTCATATTGTTGGAAGGTTATGATCTGAATATTATTGGCTCTATCTATTTTGAAACAGGCGATTACGACAAAGCTCTCGATTATTATCAACAGGGACTCTTGATACGCCAAAAATCAGGAGATAAGTGGGGCGAAGCTGGCAGCTTTGACAATATCGGCTATATCTACTTTAAGCTTAAAGATTACACGAATGCTATTAAATATGCTACAAAGAGCCTTGAAATAACAAGAAGTATAGGTGATAAAAAGGGGGAGGCCAATGCTTTGTTACACCTTGCAGAAGTTTTTAAGGAAACAAATGATTTCAGTAAAGCTTTGCGATTTTCTAATGAAAGTCTGCAATTAAGAAAAATCAATGGAGATAGAAGAGGTGAAGCGGAGATCTTGTTGTTACTTGCAGAACTACAGAATACTAACGAAATAAGTGAAGACAAGGACAAATTTAAAAAGCTGACGACCTCTTTGATGATCAGTAAAGAGATCAAAGCGAATGACCTGGCAAGCAAAATCTATTATCGTTTGTATAAACAGTATAAACTTGAGAAAAATTTTGCTGAAGCAACTAACTACCTTGAACAGCATATTCAACTTGAAAAAGAATTACATAAAGATACTATTAATCAAAAAGTATTAAACCTTGAGATGTCACACAAAGCTGAAGAAGCGTGGAAAGAGGCAGAAGCAATAAAACTAAAGAATGCAGAATTGACAGATCTCAATAACGAGATATTGCAACAAAAGAAAAAAATTGAGGAAGCACTGGCTGAATTGAAATCTACGCAAGCTCAACTTATCCAATCCGAGAAAATGGCAAGCCTTGGAGAATTGACAGCAGGCATTGCTCATGAGATACAAAACCCTTTGAATTTCGTCAATAATTTTTCAGAATTAAATAAAGAAATGATAGTTGAACTGAAAGAAGAAATTAGTAAGGGTAATTACAATGAAGTGAGTTTCATTGCTTCTAATATTGAATCAAATGAAGAAAAAATTAATCAGCATGGAAAACGGGCCGATGCGATAGTAAAGAGCATGCTGCAACATTCAAGAACAAGCAGTGGAAAAATGGAACTGACGGATATCAATACTCTTTGTGATGAATATGTAAAACTGGCATTTCATGGTTTCAGGGCAAAGGATAAGTCATTTAATGCAAAGTTTGAGACGGCGTTTGGTGAAAATGTTTCAAAGTTGAATCTTGTTCGCCAGGAAATTGGAAGAGTTGTTCTCAACCTGATAAACAATGCATTTTACGCCGTTAATGAAAGGCAGAAAGCTGAACGCCTAACGCAGAACGCTGAGGGCTATGAGCCAACTGTTGTCGTGTCAACAAAAAAGGAGGATGGAAAAGTAATAATTTCAGTTAAAGATAATGGCAACGGAATTGCCGAATCCATCAAAGAAAAAATATTTCAACCTTTCTTCACTACCAAACCAACAGGCGAGGGAACAGGGCTGGGACTAAGTTTGAGTTATGATATAATAAAAGCACATGGGGGAGAAATAAGTCTTGATAGTAAAGAAAAAGAAGGGACTGAATTCATGATTTTTTTACCTATATAACACTTATATTCACTGTATGAAAATCTTAGTTGTTGACGACGAAAAAGACGTACGGCTTCTTTTTGAACAAAGATTCCGGAAAGAGATCAGAAATGGAGACATGGTATTTGCTTTCGCTTATTCCGGCGAAGAAGCGCTCAGTTTTATGAAAGACCATAAACATGAGGCCGTTCTCATCCTTTCTGATATTAATATGCCAGGGATGAACGGACTTGAACTACTCCGGCATATAAAAGAAAAGCATCATGAACCACCACCCACCGTAATGATGATCACTGCGTATGGGGATGCTGAGAATTACAATACGGCCATGCGGCTGGGGGCAGATGATTTTCTGACAAAACCTCTCGATTTTAGCACTTTAAAGGAGAAATTAAAAACGATTAGCTAATGGCAAAGATCCTGGTTGTAGATGATGAAGCGGACCTGGAAGTTCTGATCAAACAAAAGTTCAGGCAAAAGATCAGGGAAAACAAGTATCAATTTCTTTTTGCGATCAATGGGAAAAAAGCATTGGAGCAACTGGATGAACATACAGACGTTGATATTGTACTGAGTGATATCAATATGCCTGAAATGGATGGCCTTTCACTTCTTTCAGCGATCAATGACAGGCAGAACCTTTTAAAGGCAGTGATCGTATCAGCTTATGGTGATATGGAGAATATCCGCACAGCCATGAACAGGGGAGCATTTGATTTTATTACAAAACCGGTCAACTTTGAGGACCTGGAAATAACGATGGAGAAAACAATTTCTCATGTTACACAGATGCGGGAAACCATGAAAGCCATCCGTGAGAATAATATATTAAGAATGTATGTAGATGAGTCAGTTCTTAATTTTATGAAAAGCAGGGAATTTGAATCTTCACTGCTGCAGAATGAGATAATTGAGGCATCAGTTGTCTTTATTGATATATGTGGATTTACTGCGATAAGCGAAAACGAAGCTCCAGATACAGTTGTCGGATTATTAAATAGCTACTTTGAAGTAATAGTAAACGAAATAACCGCACAAAACGGATTGGTAGATAAATTTATTGGAGATGCAGTAATGGCAGTCTTTAAGGGAGAGTACCATTTGGACAGGGCCATAGACGCAGCTCTTGGGGCAAGAAGCAAGATCCGTGATATACCAGCCTCCAATACAAATATCAATTTTGCTCCTGAACTATCTATTGGTATTAACAGCGGAGAGATGGTATCAGGTAATATTGGCTCTGCAGGTTTAAAAAGACTGGATTTTACTGTGATAGGTGATACTGTGAATACGGCTCAACGATTGCAATCCGCCGCAGCTCCGGGACAGATCATTATTAACGAGGAGTCCTATCAAAAAGTAAAAGAATCATTTAATTGTAAAAAAGCAGGAGAAGTAACCTTAAAAAATAAAGCAAACCCTGTTACGATCTATGAGGTATTAGATTAAAAGAAGAAAACCAAAACCAGAAAATGCGTTACGACGATATATATGAGTTCATGATCAGTAAGCTTGAAAAAGAGCTTTCTGACAAGATCACTTATCATAATGTTGCGCATACAATAAGTGTAATAAACGCTTCAGCGGAGATCGGCGAAAAAGAAGGGATCACTGACCGGGAGATGGTGCTATTGAAAACGGCTGCACTTTTTCATGATACCGGGTTTTTAAAAATTCATATTGAGCATGAAGAGCAGTCTTGTATCATTGCAAGGAAATATCTTCCGGAATATGGCTATACCAAAGAAGATATCCGTGAAATATGCACCATGATCATGGCAACCAGGTTGCCCCAGACACCTGTTAATCATTTATCAAAGATCATTTGTGATGCCGATCTGTTTTACTTAGGAACAGATCGTTATGATGAATTGGCTGATAACCTTTATAAGGAATTTGCAAGTATCGGTAAGGTTAATTCAAGAGAAGATTGGTTGCAAATGCAGGAAAAATTCTTAAGCTCACATGTTTTTTTCACAAAAAGTGCAAGAGATATCTGCAGAGAAAAGAAATTAATGCATTTGGCTGCGGTCCGGAATGCAATGGCTATAAAAGCATCGGGAAAAAAAGGACATTCTTATACAGACACTTTACAGGATGCTATTCTGATTGTTGCCGGGGTGATCATAGCAAGCATTGCTCTTAAACGATTTTTGGTGCCCAATCATTTTTTTGATGGAGGAATTACGGGTATTTCACTTTTGATCCATGAGATATATCACTTCAACCTTGCATTTGCAATTGTTTTACTGAACTTGCCACTTGTAGCAATCAGTTATTTTTCTGTTGGAAAAAGTTTTGCATTCAAAGCTTTTATAAGCGTTGTACTGTTGGGTATAGCACTGATCCTGATCCCCGGTGATCCCGTAACATCCGATAAGCTTTTAATATCCATATTTGGAGGTGTTTTCCTGGGTACCGGCGTGGGGTTGGTGATGCGGGGTGGTGCAGCACTGGATGGTATCGAGGTATTAGCGCTTTACACATTAAAACGAACATCATTTACCATATCGGAGATAATACTCGGTATTAATATCCTGATCTTCTCAATTGCAGCTATGCGATTTGGTATTGAAACAGCTTTATACTCTATCCTTACTTATTTTGCTGCAACCCGTAGTATTGACTATGTGGTAGAAGGCTTACAGGCTTTTACCGGGGTTACAATTATTTCCGGCAAAAGTGAAGAGATCAAGTCAGTTTTAGTTAACAAATTGGGTAGAGGTATCACAGTCTATAAAGGCGAAAGAGGGTTTCTTCCGGGAAAATTTGAAGTGAGTACAGAATGTGATATCATTTTTACAGTGATCACCCGCCTTGAACTAAGAAAACTCCGGAACCTTGTTCATGAGACCGATCCTAAGGCTTTTGTATTTGCAAACACAATTAAGGAAGCATCTGGAGGAATACTAAAAAGAAGACACAACCATTAACAGGATCATAAGCCCAATACTTCTTTCAATCTCCCATAACCACTCCTGCTTACAGGAACTTTGGAGCCTGAACGCAATACAGCTACATGGTTATCTTTTTCGTAAGGGTCTATACGGGTTATTTGCTGTACATTAACAATATAGGAGCGATGAGAACGAACAAACAGGTTATTGTCCAGCGTTTGCTCAAAATGATTCATTGTTTTGTTCTTTAAATAGTAGCCTTCCTGTGTATGTATCTTCACATAATCATCTGCGGCTTCTAAATAAAAAACATCATGTACCGAAATGATCTTGATCTTACTTCCGTTACGAACTACAATGCGCTGTTTTTGGTGTGGCGACATAGAAGCAGATTCCAGCAATCCCAATGTGTTATTTTCGACTGAAGCAGGTTGTTGCTCACGCCACTTTGTAACAGCTTTGTCAAAACGATCCTGGTTAAAAGGTTTTAGTAAATAGTCTATCGCATTTGCCTCAAATGCTTTTAAGGCATACTCATCGAATGCAGTTGTAAAAATCACCGATGGAGGTTCTTCCACAAGCTCCAGCATTTCAAATCCGTTGATTTTTGGCATTTGAATATCCAGGAACAACAGGTCAGGATTATGTTGCTGGATCGCTTTTAATCCGTCAAACCCATCACTACATTCTTCAACCAATTCAAGATCTGGGTGTTTCTGAAGATATTCTTTTACAATGCTCCTGGCCAAAGATTCGTCGTCAATTATAATTACTTTTTTCATCTAAGATTGTGGTATTTTAACGATTGTTGTAAAGGTATTTTCTTTTGCTGTAGTTTCCAGTAAGTCTGATCTGGCAAAAAGCAGGTACAATCTTCTTTTAACTGATTTTAATCCAAAACCGGTTCCTTCTCTTGGGGATGAAGTTTCCGGATCGTATGGATTCTGTATCCTGATAATTAGATCATTATCTTTCTTTTCAGTGATCAACCGGATTACTGTATCGCCGGTAGTATCATACAACCCAAACTTTATAGCATTTTCCATGATTGGTTGTAATAGCAAAGCCGGGAGCCGCATTTCATTGGTATTTTCATCAATATGCGTTTCAGTAGTAAGGCGATTCCCGAAGCGGACTTTTTCAATATCCAGGTATAATTGCAGGTATTGCAGTTCTTCCTGCAAACTCACCCATTGTGTTTCATCTTTTTTTAAGGTACCTCTTAAAAAGTCGGATAATTGCTGTACCATTTTCCGGGCTTCCTCTGGGCGGGATCCTATCAGGGCATTAATAGAATTAAGACTGTTGAACAGAAAATGAGGTTGTAGTTGTTGCCTTAGTTTAAAAAGCTCGGCATCCCTGGCCAGTTTTTCAGTATCTGTTTTTCGGCTCTCATTTTCTTTTTGCTCCTGGAGATTATACCACAGAATACTTATCATAGTAACACAACCTATAAGCAGGAATGCTATACTAAAACGAATAGAGTTTGAATGATTTAATAGTTCCTTATATACCGGGTCGCCGCCTAAAGTAAGATTCAGTAATGCCCTGGCAACGACCAGCCAGATAATGGTCAGGATAACACAAATTGAAAAGATATTGATATACTGTTCACTCCGTGGCAGGTAGTAACGCAGCGTATGTAAGATGAGGATACATGCAAGCAATAATAAGCCATTAGAGATAGCGCTGTCGATAATTGCAGTTTGCCAGGACAAACCAAAGTAGTGAAGTACCACCACGGCGTCAATCAAAAGAGCCAGCCAGCAAATGACAAAAATGATCCTGAATCGTAATATTGAAAGTGGGGAATTAGGCATGTCCTCAGGCCAGTTTCAGTAGTTCATGAGTGTTGCCAAATCTTATTTGCTCCGCTTTTGCATGTACTACTTTTATATAGTTGTCCGGATCGTCTCTTTCTTCAATACGGGAATAAAGCTCGGCTCCATCAACCAATTTATTGAATTCATATAATTCAGATGTACTGATGAATTGCCATTGTACCAATTGCTCTTGCTGATTAAAAAATATTTCCTGCTCTCTGACTCCCATCGCCTGGGCTTTATGGAAAGCTTCTTCTTTGCTGGCAGCCTCCACTAATCGCAACTGTTCATCAAACTGGGCTGCATGTTTGCCATCGCCACAAATGATGCGGAAAACAAGTTTAACAAGATACCATTTCATAATAGGTTGGTTTAAGGTTTATGGTTTTTGATCAGCGTAACAATTATCAATAGCTTTTGATCTCTATGCCACCAAAGATCACTGTTCCCTTCAGGATCACTACCTTTTCGGGGGCTTCTGTCATGGGCTGCATTTTTCTTTTGTCTTCAATGCCACCAAAGATCATGACTGCTTCAGATTTTATTTCCCAATTAGAAGGGATAAGGAGTTTTGTTCCGCCAAAAATGGTTGTGATCTCCAGGATCGCCGGCTCGGTTACATCAGCCTGGGTAAGGTCCAGCTCTGTTCCGCCCATGATGGTCACAATATCACCACCTTTGAAGTTCTTGGAAATGATATTCTTTTTGGAGCCACTAAAGATGCAGGTACTGTCTATAAAATCTTCTTTGGTAAAATCGCCACTTTTATGACCTGATGGACCATCGCTCAGATCATTTTTTTTTTCACCGGCAGATGAAGGGATGTATCTATTCCTGGGACGAAGTATGAAGAATAAACCAATAACGATCAGCGCCATGGGCCACATATAACGATGATAAGAAAAATCAGGTATTATATCATCGATTAAGAAGATACTGCCGATCAGTATAAGAATGAGCCAGGATGCCCCTCTGAATCCGTGACGGAATCCAATGAAAACTCCCAGGGTAATCAGAAGAGTTTGCCAGCTAAATACCCAGTCCGGCAAATCGGTAACTGATGCTTTAATCAAAGCAGCAATACCTATCAGGAGAATAAATGCCCCGGTCCAGATATGCCCTTTCCCACTACCTCTTGCCTCACAACGGGCTTCCCAGCGCATTTTTCTGTTTTCCCATCTTTTTTCAAAATCTTCTCTCATGGTTCAAATTTTAAGTAAAACTATATGTTAAGAGATCATAGGACAATGATTAAAAGGTAGTTTGGCGCTACCAATCGGTAAACGGAGGTTTTAATTCGGTGAATTTTATTGCCTTAGTACACAGGGCTTATTTGCTGGCCATTTCTTCAGTCCCGGTCCAGTTTTCCGGTACACCGGTACGGAGATATTTTTTAGCATTTTCAATAAAATGCTGAATGGTCAGATCATTTGGATCGGTTTCAATAATTGAAAACATAAGCTTGATAGCCTTTTCAAAGTCACGGTTCCGGTAATGTTCCATAGCGCTTTTAAAAACAGGCAGCGTTTGTATCCTTTTTTCAAGCACTTCATCCTCGGCTCCATCAATGCATTCGATAATATTGAGGTAGTTATTCTTTCCTTTTAATAAAACACTTCCAAGTTTTCGAAGATGCAGATGTTTGGTTTCCCTTAGTTGTTCATAGGTCTTCTCGCTTAACAACAGCGGCGATCTATAGTATTTGGTAAGACTTTCAATTCTTGCAGCTGTATTTACTGTGTCCGAGATGGTTGCTGCATCCATACGGTGTTCATCGCCTGTAATACCCATGATCAGCGGTCCTGTATGCATCCCTATTCCGGCCTTGATCAGCGGAAGATCTTCTTTTATTCTTTCAGCATTCAATTCATGAACTGCTTTTTGCATTTCAATAGCAGCTTTGATGGCATCATCGGCTTTTTCAGGAAAGATGGCCATGATCGAATCACCAAGATATTGATTGATGAATCCATTATTGGATCGAATAATGGGTCCAAGCCTTGCATTAAATGAAGAGACAAAACGGAAATTTTCCTCTGGCGTCATTTCCTCCGATAATGTTGTGAAATCACGGATGTCAGTAAACAATACTGTTACAATTTTTTCTGCCTGGTCACCCAGTTTAACATCAGTAATAATTTCTTTTCCAAGTGAACGTATGAATTCGATAGGTACAAATCTTTTGGTCACCTCATGAATCCTAAGAATGGCTTCTTCCCGCTCCTTAACTTCCTGGATATTTTTTTCGTATAACAATGCACTGTCAATAGCTGCAGAAGATTGAAGTGCCAGGGTGACCAATAATTTCAGATTGGCGGCAGAAAACTGATCTGGCCGGGTTCCTGCCAGTATGATGGCTCCCATGATCCTGTGCTTTACTTTCATGGCCGCATACATTAATGACTGAACATTCTCTGCTATGATCCCTTTCGATTTAAGAATTGAAATATCATTAATGATCTCAGACTGACCATTGAGGCCAATTTTCAATAGTAAGCCAATATTGGTCCTCAGATTATTTTTATTAAAAAGATCTTCACCTGAAGAGGCAGGAATTTCCAGCACTTTTTTATCCTCATCCCAAAGTATGATGACACCTCCGTCAGGACTGATAGAATGAGTGGCTTGTTCAAGGGTAAGATTGGCGATAATATCTGGATCGATGGTTTGTGTTAATGTTTCTGTGAAATTGAAAATGACATTAAGCTCCTGGTATGTTGTAAGTACTTCATGACCAAGTTTTTTCTTTTCAGCTTCTTTTAGAACAAGATTTTGAAGTAACTGAGCGATCAACGAAGCATCTTCATTCCCTTTTACAGATCCCAGGTATTCACCATCCATTTCAATTGAATGGATCTGTTGATCTGTACCTGCGGAACCCAGTATAACATCTCCTTTATTGTTCTCAATCCAGACAGCTGCACCTGTTTTATCAATAAGCTCAACGAAAACAGCGTTAAATGGCGCATTTTTTCCAACGATATTTTTAAGGCTTATTCTTGCCATTTGTGTGTAGTAATTCCTTTCTTTTTTAGAGGGTGGGTATTAACTAAGGTTCAAAACTTCCCGGGCTTTATTTAATAAGACCTCGGGATCAAAAGGTTTTGTCATGTAAACATCTGCGCCTACCTCATGTCCCTTTTGTCTGTCAAGCTCTTGCCCTTTAGCCGTAAGAAGAACGATGTATACTCCGGTGATGTTCAGTTCCTGTTTTACTTTTCGGCAAACTTCCATTCCGTTAAGCTTAGGCATCATCACATCCAGAAAGACCAGTTCAGGTTTTTCTGATTCAATGAGTTCAAGAGCTGATTGCCCATTATCTGCTGTTAAAAACTCAGCGCCGTCATCTTCCAGTTCTTCCAGTGTTTGTTCGATAAGCATACGGATATGCGCTTCATCATCAACAATTAAGATCTTTTTTTCCATGTATTTTAAACTTTATTGATAAACCAGGAATAAAACGTTTTCCATTCCTTTTTCAAAACGAAGGGTTTTCACTATGTCTTGATTGCCCGATAATAATGAATTGATGATAATGATATCAGGCTTGTTTGTTACAGCTTTTTCCACCAATTCTTTACCGTCTGACTCCAGAACAGTATACCCTTTGGCTTTTAAAACATCGGTAAGGGTGTTTATTGCACCTGTATCTTCATCTACGATCATTACTTTTTTCTTTGATTTACCTTGTTCAAGTAAACTTCCAATTTCATTAAAGAGCAGATTTGTGTCAATCGGTTTTGTTAAGTAACGATCTACTCCGATCCGGAAACCTCTTGTTTTGTCCTGTACTATGGATAAAACGATAATAGGAATGTCCATGGTCTGCGGATCGTTTTTTAATACCGCTGCCACATCAAAGCCATTCATCTCCGGCATCATAATATCAAGGATAATAAGGTCGGGCCTGTTATCCCGCACACAGTTCAATGCTTCCTTTCCATTCCTGGCTTCTTCAATGATATAACCTGCTTCCGTTAGTTCCTGGTTTAACAATGACCGTATGGAATCGTCATCATCGACTATCAGCAAACGGGCAGCTTTATCTTTCATACTCAACTGGGAATAAGCAACCTGCTCTTTCAACTGCTTTACCAGGTCTTCAATGTGCATTGGTTTTGAAGTTCCGGTAGCCTTTGTAATTGGCAATGCAAATGAGAAAGTACTTCCTTTCCCTAGTTCACTGTCTAGCCAAAGCCTGCCACCATGATGCTCTATTATTTCTTTACAGATAGGTAAGCCAAGTCCGGTGCCTTTAGGTTTATCAGTAAGGGTATCACCTACTTGTTTGAATTGCTCAAAAACAGCTGCATGATCTTCAGGAGCAATGCCAATACCAGTATCTGTGATGCTGACAACAATTTCCTTATCTACTTCTTTAACGCTTAATCCTACTTTTCCTTCTGGTGTGAATTTAACTGCGTTTGAGATAAGGTTCACAATCACTTGTATCAGTTTATCACGGTCACCTGCTATTTCAGGAATGGACGCCTGGATGTTCTTTTCCAGTGTGATCTTATCATTGAGAAATAATGCACTGGTAGCAGCAATGGCCCGTTCTGCCACTTCTGAAATGGATAAAGGCTCCATATTCCACTCCATTTTACCGGCTTCAATTTTTGCCAGGTCGAGAACATCGTTGATAAGATGGGTCAATCTTTCGCCTTCTGATACCACTACATCCAGGTTTTCTGTTATCTGGGTAATTGTTTTTTCTGTTTTGGGATCAGATCTGTCTGTGATGGGGAATATCTTATCCTCCAGTCTTTTTTTAATGATCTTCGCAAAACCTAAAACAGATGTAAGCGGAGTTCTTAACTCATGACTAACTGTAGAAAGGAAAGCACTCTTTGCATCATTTGCTTTTTCAGCTGTTTTACGGGCGGCTTCTGCTTCAAATTTCGCTACCTGCACTTCTTCAAACAGTTTGGTTTTTCGGATAGCAATACCTACTGATGCAGCGATAGTAGTCAGTAATCGCTTATCATCTTCGTTGAACCGGTTTTCATGTTCTGTACTTTGTACACTCAATACGCCGATCACTTCATCACCCACAGGAATTGGCACACCCAGGTAAGAAGCAGCAGGTATGCCCACCTGCGAAACCCCCATCTGAACGCTAAGTTCCTGTACGTCTTTATTGATCAATAATGGTTCTCCTGATTTGATAATTGAAGAAGTAAGTCCTTCGCCCAGTTTCATCGGAGCCATATTATCACCGGACTGGTAAGGGAAATTGATAATATTGGTTTCTTTATCCAATAGCGCCAGGTAAACAATATTAGCGTTGAACAATTGTTTCATTTGTTCACCTACCAGGTTGATCAGGTCAGTAAGATTTAATTGAGATGTAAGTGCCTGGCTGATATTATTGACTGTGCTTAATTCATTGGCTCTTTGCTTAGCGTCAGCCAGCAAAATATTAGACTCATCAAATAGACGGGCATTTTCCAATGCCACACTCATACTATTCGTAAGCGTGGTTAAAAGTCTAAGATCTGAATCAGTGAAGGCATTTTCTTTTTCTACATTCTGTAAGCTAACAGATCCTTTCACAATATTTCCTACAACCATAGGAACAAATAAAGCAGATTTGGGTGGCAGGCCTTTTGAAACGCCAGAACCTCCGTGCTTTACAGAAGTTTCTAAATAATTCTCATTTATAAGGAGCGGCTTTTTTGTCCTGATCATTTCCTTATTTGCCCAAATAAGCGGCCTGGGTTCGCTTTCAAACATCTTTCCTTTTTCAATAGCAAATTGCCAGTGCTCCATATCCGAATCATGATCAAACGTTCGGATAAGAACAGTTTGTGTATCAAATAATTCACAGATCTTATTACCTACCAGGTGATAAATGGCTTTGATATCCATTTCTTTTACCAGTCCTTCCTGCACATTGTTGATCACAGCGAGTTCATCAGCCTTTTGCTTTAACTCACCGGTCCTGGCTTCCACAATTTTCTCCAGTTCTTTATGTTTCTTCTGCAACTGCCGTGTACGCCAACGAACAATAACATATATCAGTCCCAGAGCCAAAAGTGCATAGATCAACCAGGCCCACCAGGTGGAATACCAGGGAGGTAGCACAGAGAATGTATAACTGGTCTCTGTACTTTCTTCATCATAAATATTCTTGGCTTTAACCTTGAAAGTATATTTCCCGGGCGATAAATTGCCAAACTCTCTGAAACTCTGCTTACTCCATTCAGACCAGTCATCATCACGGCCTTCCAGGAAAGTAGAAAAAAGCGTTTCATTTTCTAATTTGAAATAGGGGGCTGCGTAATCAATCCGGACTGAGTTCCATTTATGAGAAAAAGAACTTTTCGTTTCAGGAATTGTTAAACCCGAGAAATAAACAGAATCTTCGTTAAGTTTAATTCCACGAATAACAGTTTTAAAATTACCGCCGCCGGCTGTTTCTTCAAGGTCTCCTTCATAACGGATTATTCCTTCCGGGCCGGCAAACCAATACACATCCTTATCGTCTTTTTGTGTGGGAGTTAAAATATTCCAGACCGGATAATTTTTTCGCAACTCCCTGAATGGTGCATCAATGATCTTTATGCTGCTATCCTTTGTTGGTATTTTAACAAAGATGCCTTTACCGAAATTGGCCCATATTCTTCCTTTGTAGTCAACAATTGTATTGGAGCCAATACTTTGTTCAGCCGCATACTTATTTAAATAATTAGTACTTGTATCAAGAACGAATCTATTAGTAGCCTCATCAAAAGCAAAAACAGAGTCAATATCTGTAAAGAAATTGAGTACCCCGTCATACATGCCAATAGATACAAATTTTGAGGGTAATCCAGCGTCTGCGCCATATTCGGTTACAGTTCCTTTTTCGATATTTACTTTTCCGTCTATGATGGCAGGTTGTACAAGTCTTACCTCACCCGGAACTTTTCCTCCTATCCAAACATTTCCTTTCTTGGTCACTTCAAATTGTCCGATGCCGGTTGTTAAACCTTCGCCATAAGCTTCAACAGCATATTTCTTTGTAGCAGTATTGTAGCGTACAGCGGCTAATCCAAATCTAAGGCTGGCAAAAAATAAGGTGGAATCAGTTGGTGATCGCAGTATGTTCCGGATGTGAAAATTATAATTAGTACTGGCAATTGCTGGAACAGACCTGGTTCCCATTAGTTTTAATAGCCCTCTTTCGCCGCTGCATACAAGATAATCATCACCATTTTTAATGAAATCACCAGTTTGTCCACCAGTTCCTTCAACGAATTCAAAATGGTTGGTTCGGTTGTTTAAGGCATATATACCATTATTGGTTCCGGCATAAAGAATACCATTATTCAATCCAAGGCTAAATACAGTTTTGGAAGGAAGGCCAGATGCTTCACCATAATAAGTTAGTGAAGAATTAATATCCATTTTGGATATTCCGTTGAATAAAGACATCCAAAGGATACCCCTGCTATCTTCATATAAATGATCTACTGAATTATCCTGTAGCCCGACTGATTTGTCAATACGCTGGATGAGTTTTCCCTGATGGTTAATAATTAC
>Ga0116152_10002483_pt1 | contig 14978 bp, 13 predicted proteins | sample AD_UKC119_MetaG_FD_89894 | JGI IMG/M metagenome (GOLD analysis project Ga0116152, IMG submission 89894) | Active sludge microbial communities of municipal wastewater-treating anaerobic digesters from Hong Kong - AD_UKC119_MetaG | ecosystem: Engineered > Bioreactor > Anaerobic > Digestate... | reverse complement strand
CAGCCTTTAAAAGGCAAACACCTTCCGGTGCGAAAGACAATATACACACGTCATAGATTATTGTCAATAGAAAATAATAAAAAAATTTCGATCAACTCTTATTTATTAACACTTATTATACACGGGGTGTCCCCGGCTTTCAATAACAAAATCACATCTCGTCTCTTGCTGTGACAATAATGCTGATCCTGAACCCCGGAAAGAGCTTTTCCAGATATGACTGGATGGTGTCCACACCGGAAAACTCGGCTTTATCCAGGATCCGTTTGTCCCTGGCGATTCTGTAAAGCCTGGACTTCCCGAAGGCCATGATCTGATTCCTCTCCTCCTCGCTGATGGAGAGCCAGAAGGTCTTGGATTCGTTCATAAACCTGTAATCGATATCCGTGGCGATGAGTTCCGGAGCCGGCAGAGTCACGGTGATGGTCCTGTCACCCTTATTCAGAACAAAATCGCCGTCTTTCATCTTCTTGAGGTCGAATCCCACGGTCATCTTTCCGCGGACAAGAAGATCCATCTCTTTATTGCCCACATAAACGGGAAAGGAGAGGATATTGACAAACTTTTCTTTCCGGCTTTCCACAATGTCGGAGACATTGACTTCCAGGACAGCCAGCTTGAGGATCTCTTTGATATCATTAATGATCAGGGTGTTGATGATCTTCTCCTCTTCACTGGCCACCGGTGTGGATTTCAGCTTCACAATATAGGCTAAGAGTAAGACGATGACCACAAGCTCAATGATAATGACAACAGTTTTAACCTTCCCCACATCCGCTCCTTTTGTTCAACAGGCGTTCCACGACATCTCTGTCATTATAAGGGACTTCATATCCGTCAAAGATCTGGAACCGCTCATGCCCTTTGCCTGCTATTAATACCATATCGCCGTTCCCGGCTTTTTTCAAGGCTTCCCGGACGGCTTCTTGACGGTCCACGATCACGGTATAGGGGAACCCTTCTGCCATCCCCGTCTCCACCTCACGGCAGATCTGAAGGGGGTCCTCACTGTGGGGGTCGTCTGACGTGATGATCACATAATCGCTGAAGCGTGAAGCGATCCTTGCCATCTCAGGCCGTTTTCCCCTGTCTCTGTCCCCGGTGCAGCCGAACACGGTGATCAGGCGGCCTCTCTTTTTCCCGGACAGGAGGGAGAGGACCTTTTCCAGGCTGTCCGGAGAGTGGGCATAATCGATGTAGATCTCCATGCCGCAACCTTCCACACGCTCAAGCCGCCCCGGGACACCGTTGAAACCCATGGCCCATTCCTTCCGCTGAAATCCTGCTGTCTTAAGCAGAAGGGCTGCAAGAACGGCATTATAGACGTTGAATTCCCCGGGCATCCCGAGCCTGACAACAGTTCCGTCTGACAAGGTGATGCGTGAGGCGTCTCCACTTTCCTCTTTGATAAAACGGCCCTCTCCGGCGTTCTGTCCGAAGCAGAGGACGTCCCGGCCCTTCAGGGACGCGTGCAGCTTTTTCCCCCAGGGGTCGTCACAGTTGACGACAGCCGCTCCGTCGTTGTAACAGGTAAACATCTTTTTTTTAGTCTCAAAGTAAGCCTCCATGGAACGATGATAATCGAGATGGTCCCAGGAGAGGTTTGTAAACCCGGCTCCCTGGAAGCGCAGGCCGCGGATCCGGCCCTGATCCAGGGCATGAGAGGAGACTTCCATGACACACAGGGTGTGTCCCGAAGAGGCGAGCTCCTCCAGCAGAGCGTAAAGATCATAGATGTCAGGGGTGGTGAGAAGGGAGCGCTTGAGAAATCCGTTTTTGCCATAGACCCCCACCGTCCCGATATAAGCGGCTGCGGCTCCCTCTGCAAGGGCGGCTTCATAAAAAAAGAAAGCGGTGGTGGTCTTTCCCTTGGTTCCCGTGACACCCATGAGTCTGAGCCGGCTCAGGCTCCTCTCGTAGAGTCTGGGGAGGATGGTCTCTTCAAAGGCCGCTACAGACGGGACTGTCAAGGACGCGATACCGGGATAGGCCTTCTCTGTGACAACCCCGGCAGCCCCTCTTCTGAGAGCGTCCTGCACAAACGCTTCCCCATGGACGGCCCGTCCCTCTTTGACCACGAAGAGCGAGCCGGGGACACATCGCCGGGAATCCGAAGTGAGGACAAGAGGCTGCAGGGCCTCCTGCTCAAGGCCCCAGCTGATCCCTCCGCACTGGAGGAAGGTCTCCCTGTTAAGATCCATCAGCTTTGAGCTCCTCGCGCAGGACCTTTTTGGCATTATACTTTTCAGGGATAAAGAAGATATTCTTTTTCAGAAAGGCTTTATAATCGGCTGGCCGGATATTCTTCTTGATGAGAGCCGCCGCTTCAAGACAGGCTTCCGTGTCGTCCAGCGTCATCATATAGGGATAGCGTTTAAAGACTGTCCCCAGGACCTCCTGCGCTGATACGGGGTCTCCTTTTTCAAAATAGAGACGCCCCAGGAAGAGAAGAGTCTCCACCTGCAGGAGCTCGTTCTCCTTCCCTTTGATAATCGTCCGGGCCACCTGTTCTGTGAGATTTTCTGTATCCGCTTTCAGGTAATCCAGCTTCATCGCCTCGATCTCCTTGAGCTTCTCCAGGGCTTTCATGGTCACGTCCACATCATTATCCGTCTCCACAGGATAGGAGTAGATGAGCTCCTTAAAGGTCTCCACGGCTGTTTTGAACTGGTTTCTGTCCATCTCGATGCGGCCCCTGTAATAGAGGACTGTGGTGTGAACCGGCGAATAGATATGCTGCCTCAGCATCTCCGTGAAGAAGATGAGGGCCCAGTCGGCAGCGGTCCTGTTTTCACGGCTTATCTCATAGATCCTTTCCAGGGCCATGAGGCCGTAATCATACTTGACCCCGCTTCCGTTCTCCCAATAGTATCCCGAGTAACGCAGAACCGTTCTCTGATAGTTTTCTATGGAACTTTTGATCCCGAACAGAGGCTCGCTGAGCTCTCCCATGTTGAACTGAGCTTCAGCCAGCACATGCCCCATGGTATCATTGAGAAGATAATGCTCGTCGAGATAATGGGCATACTTCTTATGGATCCGGCTGTACTCCCAGTAGGCCATGGGGACATCTTCATAATAATACTGATAGATCTGGGCGATGAGAAGATGGGCCAGAGGGGCAATATGAAAACTGTAACCTTCTTTATTGGAGAGGGGGCTGACGGTTTCCTCGGGATACCGGTCCACGATCTCTTCAAACAGGGCTTTGGCCTGTTCATAGTCACCCATATCCAGGTAAAGTTTACCGGCCATAAAGAGCGCGTCATCGGCATAACGGGAGTCCGGGAATTTCTCAGCAAGCATGAGAAACTTGCTCCCCACATCATCCACCACATCACGCACAAAAGTCCCCTCTTCCCACATGGAATCGTATTGCGCCACATAATACTTAAAATAAGGGACGATGTCCGAAGAATCGATCAAAACCGGCTCCACCGCCGGAGCCCGGCGTCCGGAAGAGGATTCCTCCGGCTGACGCGCACAAGCTGCGAAAAGAGCGATGGAGAGGATGACGGGAAAAACACGCTTCATCTTTACCTCTTCCTCTTGTCTGGTCTTTTCACACTATACTCCACTTTAAGCACCTTTTCAATGATTACTCATCCGCTATTGAAAACTCTCGAAAAGTGTCGTATAGTAAAATCGACTGGAGGTTAGATATGGAGTTAGATGTTCATTTTCTCAACTTGCTCTTTCAGCTTTTCAGCCAGGGGTTCATTGTGACCGCCACGGTGATCTTTCTTCTCATTGCAGCAGTGGGAATCATCCTGGCTGTCAAAGCCCATAAAAGAACCACGCAGACAGGGATCGAGGGAATGCTCGAAGCCAGGGGACTGGCCCGGACATCGGTGTCAGACAAAGGCGGCCTGGTCTTTGTCCATGGAGAGATCTGGCATGCTGTGAGCAGGACCCCGATCAGGAAGGGGCAGAAAGTCGCTGTCAAAGGAATGAAAGATATGGTCCTGATCGTGGAAGAAACGGATCATACGATCCTGTAAGGAGGTCTTATGTTTATCTATGTTGTCCTGTTTATCATTCTCATTCTTCTTCCGTCCATGTTCCGTGTCATCCGTGAATATGAACGGGCCGTTATCTTCAGGCTGGGACGGATCATCCCCGTTAAGGGACCGGGCCTGATCTTCCTGTTCCCGGTTCTTGATAAGATGGAGCGGGTCAGCCTCCGGCTTCTGGCCATCGATGTCCCGGAACAGGATGTCATCACACGGGACAATGTCTCGGTGCGGGTGAATGCCGTGGTCTATCTCCGTGTGGTCGACCCCATCAAAGCCGTGATCGAAGTCAAAAACTATGTCTATACGACCCAGCAGCTGGCCCAGACCACACTGCGAAGCGTTCTGGGACAAGTGGAACTGGATGAACTGCTCTCCCAGAGGGACAAGATCAATGACGAACTCCAGACCATCCTGGATCAGCTTACCGATCCCTGGGGCGTCAAAGTGACCGCTGTGGAGATCAAGCATGTGGACCTGCCCCAGGAGATGCAGCGCGCCATGGCTCGTCAGGCTGAAGCTGAACGTATCCGAAGAGCCAAGATCATCAATGCCCAGGGAGAAGAGCAGGCGGCTGAAAAGCTGGCCCAGGCTTCCGAGATGCTGACCAAATCCCCCATGTCGCTCCAGCTGCGCTATCTGCAGACCCTGAACGATATTGCTTCGGAAAACAACTCCACCATCGTCTTTCCCATCCCCCTGGATCTCATCAAACCGTTTCTCAAAAAAGAGAAATAGAGTCTGGACAAGGCGCCTTCGGGCGCCTTTCTCTTTGAAACTTTTTCCCCTGTCCGTCTGTCTTTTTTGAAACCGATAAGGGGGTTGTTATGAGAACACTTTTTGCATTAGCCCTGGGCCTGGCCGTTGTCCTGATTCTCTTCCCGGCGCTTTTCTCCGCCTTCTTTTTCGGCGGGATCCTCACCTTTTTGATCTTTTTTTTCGTGGCTGTTTTCCTGGTCCGGCTGCTGGCCTCCCTCTTCTCTCTTCTGGCGGTCTTCCTTTTTATCCCTCTGGCCGCTCTACTCGGTATTTTTATCCCCGTTCTTCTTCCCTTTCTTCTTCTCTACTTTATCTGTGCCCTCTTTTTCGGCCTGTTCCGGAAGCGGACCCCCTCCGGGGAACAGCCCTAGGCTACCGGATCACAGACAAAAAAGTGATCCCAAGCAGAAGAAAAAAGAGGGCCATGAAGAGTTTGGCCAACGGAAGAAACCGCGTGTAGGCGGTTCGGAAACGATTGACGGAAAATCCCGATAAGACCGCGGCCCCCACGGCAAGCAGGGGCAGAATAAACATGACATTATAGAGAAGAAGAAGGCCGATCCCATGGGCAGGACGTCTTTCCGCTATGGAGAGGATCACCGGAAAGTAGATCTGTCCTGTGCACCCCAACTCCAGCCAGGCCACGATCCCCCCTGTGGCAAAAGCACCCGCCCAATAGAACCCGGCTTTTTCTTCCAGTCGGGTGATCCTCTTTTTCAACTTGTCCGGTATTCTGATCAACGGCTGCCGGTTGTTCTTCATCCGGAAAAAATCAACCACCGAGAAGAGGGCCAACACAACGAGAAAGAGGCCCATCCCGGTATAAAGCCGGCTTTTGAGCCAATGATACCGGGCCGCCTGGCGTGCGACTTCCCTTAACCCCACCCCCAGGGCCAGATAGACGGAAAAGACTCCGGCGGCGAACCCGGCCACCGTTCTCATCATGACTTTTTTCCGTTTGGGAGCCGCCGCCATATAGAGGATCAGAAAGACAAAAACTGAAAAAGCGCAGGGATTGATCCCATCCAGCAGCCCTGCTGTGATCACGATCCAGGCCGATAACTCCCCCGGCCCCCTGTTGTTCTCTTCCAGAAGAGCCCCGAAGGTATCTGTCCGATAGCGGGAGAGCGCTGTCCGGTAAACCTCTTCGGGATGCCCCCCTTCGATGATCTCCTCTCCGATGAGGACCACAGGGATGGCCCTGGGGACATATCCCCGGGATTCTCTCAGCGGACGGAGTTTTGAAAGGGATTGGTCAGCCTCATACTCCGTGATCACCAGGGGATACTCCTTCTCAAGAGTTGTGAGGATCTCCTCGACCTTCCGGCATGTGGAGCAATGGGCATCGGAAAAGAGATAGACCGGGATCCGCTTCACCTCACCCTGAAGGGACAAGACAGGAAGAAGAAGAAGGATGAGAGTAGGAAAAAGGCGCTTCACAGGACATCCCCGCTGCCGTTGACCTCACGCAGAAGAGACAGGAGGAGAGCCATGGCCGTTTCAAGAGACTCTTCTTCGATATCATACTCTGACGTATGCGGCTCATAAGCCGCTCCGTTTTTTGCACCGGCGCCTATACCGAAATAGAGAGCCCGCCCCTGATGACAGGCCGCCTCACGGGCCAGGAGGGAGAAGTCCTCAGACCCGCCCAGGGAAAAGGGCGCCGGATAAATCCGGGCCCCGGCCATGCGGACAGCTTTTTTCACTGTCTCCCGGAGAGTCTCATCCTGGGGGCAGACAGAGGACTCTCCTTTTTTCTCCCGTGTCACGGAGCATCCGAAAAGAGAGGCCGCCTGACGGGCTGTTTTCCAGGCCTGGTCGCTGATAAAGGCATTCAGGCTGTCGCTGTCCCCTCTGCTCTCCATGGACAGCTCAGCATAATCGGCGATGATGTTGCGCCCCCTCCCGCTCCGGAAGATCCCCACATGGGCCCGCCCCCTCTCCCTCAATGCAGCGGTCTTCTCATGAATATCCACCACAGCCCTGGACGCGGCCAGTAAAGCATTGCGTCCTTTCCTGAGATCCCCGCCTGCATGAGCCGCTTTGCCCCGAAAGATATAGTCGTATTTTGTTGTGGCCAGGATCCCGTTGAGTGAAGGCACCACCAGTCCTGCGGGGATAGCACTCAGAAGGTGAAACCCCAGCACATGGTCAGCCTGTTTCAAAAAAGAGAGCCCCAGAAGGGATGAGGCCCCCCGGACCCCCTCTTCGGCAGGCTGGAAAAGGAGGATGATCTTTCCCCGGAAAAGAGACCTGAGCTGCATCACGCCCTCAGAGAGGAGCGCCCCCACGGCAGCATGGCCGTCATGGCCGCAGGCATGCATCACCCCGGGATAACGGGAAACGAACCCCTCGCGGACAGGCCGGTATCCGCCGCTTTGTGATTCCATGATGGGGAGGGCATCCATATCGAAACGGAGAAGTGTCACCGGGCCCTCCCCGCAATCCAGGAGACCCAGGACAGCTGTGTGTCCCTCTGTGAAAAGAGGAAGGGTGGATAACGCGGCTCCGTCACGCTTCGCCCGCTCATATTCGCGGGCCCTGACTTCAGCCGGGGGAAGTCCCAGGCGCTCCCGGCCTCCGGTGAGTTCAACTCCTGCTTTGACCGTCCAGCCGTTCATTTCGAGGAGCTCAGCGATCAGAGAGGCTGTCCGGTATTCATTCCATCCGGTCTCGGGATAACGATGAAAAGACCGTCGGAGGTCCACAGCCCGGGGGAAAAGTTCCCGGGCTGTTTTCCGTATCAGATCATTGACCTTATTCATACAGGGGATTGTCTGTCACCACAAAGGCAAAATGCATCGTCAATCCCATTTGTTCCAACAGATCCACCTGTTTTTCCTCCTCTCCCTCCAGAACGACATCTTTCAGGGTGTCTTTAAAATCGGCGAACAGGAAGACAAGATGCTCTTTCGTCACGCCCACAAGCCCCGCCACGCCTTCGAGGACAGGGATGTTATCGATCCTGATCTCTTTGACACACTTCCCCGACGCCTTATCGAAAACGGAGACAAAGAAGGGGCGGGGCAGGGCTTCGATCTGCATCCCCCCGCCATCGCGGGTTGTCTTCTGCCCTCCGCCGAAACAGGCGTAGATATATTTTTCGTCATTCTTCACAGATGCGATGAGAATGTGCCCGCCTCCCTGGCCGCCCACCTTCAGATTCTCATACTTCTCTTTCAGCGTGCGGGTCATGGTGCGCACAAGATCCAGGTTCTCGTCATACTCCTCCACCCGGTAAGGTGCGTTGTAATATCCCAGATAGATATGGCCGTTGGACTGATCCACATTGAGGGATCCGGTCTTGAGGTCTGACCCCATGATCTTTGTCATGTCGGTGATGGGGTCTTCATATTCCACCCGCTTGATGAGAGAGCCGTCCTTCAGGTCGATGGCTCCGATCCTGTTTTTAAAGAGCCCGGTAAAATAGAGCCGGTCTTTGAAAGCATCCAGGGAATAGAGGAACCCCATCTCATCGTTGAGCTGGATATCATCCAGGTACTCTCCTGCTGTATCATAGAGGGAAAGGGTGCGTGTGCCCAGGTTCACAATGTAGATCCGTTCATTGACGATCTTGAGAGCCGATGCGGCAAAGGGCTGGACCTCCCCCGGGCCGTTTCCGGCAGGAAAGGTGATCCGCCGTCCCTTTTCTCCGGTGAGCGAGTAAAACTGCAGCCCGAAGGCATTGCCTTCCATCACGGGATAGTAGATCTCTCCCTGGTACAGGGCCACTTTTGATTGGGGGTCATTGGGAGCCATATACTCGGGCATCCAGGCCTTGGCCACAGAGACCGTCTCCACCGGGACCGCCCCTCCCGACCCGCAGCCTCCGAAGAGAAGCATGAGGAAACCCAAAAAAATAATACTGCCGATTGTTCTTTTCATCGCTTTTTTCTCCTTCCCCGTTCGCAGAACGGTTGAATTTTGACGCTATTCTACTCCTCTTGTTTCGGGAGTCAATCTCTTTTCCCTTCACGCCGGGGGTGGAAACAGAGCTGCTCATAGGCCCGCCATAAGGCAATGGCCATCTTCTCCGGGGTAACAGGATGGACGAGGAACCCGGCAGCCCCGTGTTCAAAGGCTTTGATCCCCAGGGCCGGGTCACTGGAGACGATGATGAACTCCGAAGGGGTTGCCCTCCTTTCCATGAAGCTGAAGACATCCATTCCGCCCAGATCATCATTGAGAAGAAGAAGATCCGTCTCAGCGCTCAGCGCCATTTCAAGATTCTCTTTGCAGGGGACAGAAAGATCGCGGACCGTAAAGAGCGGAAAAGTCTTGAGAATTCCTTTGACCTGAAGGCTTTCTGAGTTGTCAGGTAATAGGCAGAGGAGCCGGACAAGAACCATAAAAAAAGAAACGGGGGCCGAAGCCCCCGCAGGTGGTCAGCCTCTTCCCATGGATGCGAAGATACCCGCAAGGGCACTTCCCATAACCAGGGACAGCACAAAACTGACGACGATGAAGATCAGAGTCGCTTTGGCCCAATTGGCCTTGCTTTCATTCGCATTCCCTCCGAAGCCCCAGATCACCAGTAAAACGAGATTGACGATGGGGATGATCATGAGAAGCATTGTGACGATCCATTCCCCCAAAGAGACAGTTCCAGTCTTTGCCATACGGCCTCCTTTCCTATAGCATTATTATGTTACAGGAAGCTTGACCACCAGGCAAGGAGAAATTTGAAAAACCTCTTCCCTGTCTTATTATCATTACGGTCCCGGGATGAAAAAAAAGGGGGGCACAGCCCCCCTTCTGACGATTCTTCGCAAGCCGGAGCCCCTACTTTTTTTTCTCCTTCAGAGCCGCATGAGCCGCAGCGAGACGGGCAATGGGAACCCTGTAGGGAGAACAGGAGACATAGTTCATGCCCACCCTGTGACAGAACTCTACAGAGGAGGGCTCTCCGCCGTGTTCACCGCAGATACCCACTTTAAGGCCGGGGCGCTGTGTCCGTCCCCGTTCGATTCCCATCTTGACCAGCTCTCCCACACCGTCCTGATCCAGAGCCTGGAAGGGGTCGCGGGGCAGGATCTTCTTGTCCACATACTCTTTCAGGAATTTCCCCGCATCATCACGGGAATATCCGAATGTCATCTGAGTCAGGTCATTGGTCCCGAAAGAGAAAAACTCCGCCTGTTCGGCGATCTTATCCGCGATGACACAGGCTCTCGGGATCTCGATCATGGTGCCCACGGTGTACTTGACTTCAGTTGCTTCTGCAGCAAAGATGTCTTTAGCGATACGGTCCACCATGTCACGCATGACATCGAATTCCGCCTTTGTCCCCACAAGAGGGATCATGATCTCCGGAATCACCTTCTTGCCTGATTTCTGGACTTCACAGGCCGCTTTGAGAATGGCACGGGCCTGCATCTCGTAGATCTCGGGATAGGTGATCCCCAACCGCACACCGCGGTGTCCGAGCATGGGGTTGAACTCTGAAAGCTGAGCGACCTTTTCTGCGATCTTCTCCACGCTGACGCCCATCTCTTTGGCCATCTCTTCCTGCTGCTCCCTGTCATGGGGGACAAATTCATGGAGAGGCGGGTCAAGGAGACGCACCGTGACCGGCAACCCTTCCATGGCTGTAAAGATCCCGGCGAAATCCTCTTTCTGCATGGGTTCGATCCTGGATAGAGCCTTTCTCCGTCCCGCTTCATCCTCAGAAAGGATCATTTCACGAACGGCGATGATCCGGTCTCCTTCAAAGAACATATGTTCTGTCCGGCAGAGTCCGATTCCCTGGGCACCGAAGTCACGAGCCACTTTGGCGTCATGGGGTGTGTCTGCATTTGTCCGGACCCCGATGGTCCTGGCCTGATCCGCCCACTCCATGAGACGTCCGAAATCTCCGGCAAGGACCGGGTCGATGGTGGGGACTTTCCCGGCCATGACTTCACCTGTGGATCCGTTCAATGTGATCCAGTCCCCTTCTTTGACTGTCTGTCCGCCCACTTCAAATAGCTTTTTCTGATAACTCAGATTGATGGCTTCCGCCCCGGAAACACAGCATTTGCCCATCCCGCGGGCAACGACGGCCGCATGGGACGTCATGCCGCCGCGGACAGTGAGGATCCCGTTGGCGGCGGCCATTCCCTTGATATCTTCAGGAGAGGTCTCCAGGCGCACCAGGATGACATCCTCTCCCTGTTCAGCTTTTTCAAAAGCATGCTCGGCATCAAAGACGACTCTGCCCACGGCTGCTCCGGGAGAGGCGGGCAATCCTGTGGCGATGACTGTTTTATCCGCCTTGGGGTCGATCATGGGATGAAGCAGCTGATCCAGCTGATCAGGAGCCACGCGAAGGATAGCCTCTTCTTTTGAGATCAGGCCCTCATCCACCATGTCCACGGCGATCTTCACCGCGGCCTGGGCTGTTCTTTTCCCTGTCCGGGTCTGAAGCATAAAGAGCGTTCCCTTCTGAATGGTAAACTCCATATCCTGCATGTCTCTGTAGTGCTTTTCCAGCCGTTTGTAGATCTCCACCAGTTGTTCGTAAGCTTTAGGCATGGCTTCTTCCAGAGAGACCTCGTCCGGGCTCTTTTTCTTGCTTTTATTGATGGGCTGGGGTGTCCTGATCCCGGCCACCACATCTTCACCCTGGGCATTGATCAGATATTCTCCGAAAAAGACATTTTCTCCTGTGGCCGGGTCACGGGTGAAACAGACTCCGGTGGCAGAATCATCACCCATATTTCCGAAGACCATGGTCTGGACATTGACAGCCGTCCCCCAGGTGTCGGGAATCGAATGGAGTTTTCGGTAATGGACCGCCCGTTTTGTGTTCCAGGATTTGAACACGGCTTCGATGGCCGCCCACAGCTGCTCCATGGGATCCTGGGGGAACTCTTCGCCCTTCTCTTTTTTATAGATGGCCTTGAACTCCCCGACAAGAGCCTTGAGGTCCTCCACGGAGAGATCGGTATCCACTTTATACCCCTTCTTTTTCTTCAAGGCGTCCAGGGCATGTTCAAAGAGGCTGCCGTCCACTCCCATGGCCACATCGGAGAACATCTGGATGAATCTCCGATAGGAGTCATACGCCAGACGCGGGTTGGAGGTCACAGAAGCCATCCCCTCCACAGCCTCATCATTGAGGCCCAGATTCAGGATCGTATCCATCATCCCCGGCATGGAGACTCGGGCCCCGCTTCGCACAGAGACAAGAAGAGGATTGTTATTATCCCCGAACTTGATATCCATGGCTTTTTCCAGCCTGGCCAGGTTCTCCATGACCTCTTTCTTCAAGGTCTCCCATAATGTCTCCCCCTGGTTGTAATACTCCACACAGCTTTCCGTGGTGATGGTAAAGCCGGGAGGGACAGGAACACCAAGATTGGCCATCTCCGCCAGGTTGGCTCCTTTTCCTCCCAACAAGTTTTTCATGTCGGCTTTTCCCTCGGTCTGGCCGGCACCAAAAAAATAGACATATTTACCCATAATCATCCTCCTTATCATCATTATGTGACTACAATATGGTTAAAATTGACAATCTCTCCGAACAGGCCGGAAATATCCTGAAGAAGCGCCAGCCGATTGTTCCGCAGGGCTTCATCATTATCCATGACCAGCACCGTATCGAAAAATGGGTCCACAACGCCTTTGAAGCGAAGGATCTCATCAAAGATCCGGTTATAATCATCGCCTGCCTTCCGGATCTCCTCTTTCACCTTCCCCCACGCCCTGTTCATGGCCCGGGTCTCTTCCTCCACAAACAGCTCCGGTTCGGGAGAACCGAAGTCATCCGTACGGAGCTCTTCACGCGCTTTTTTCACGATGTTGCTCACCCGTCTGAACGTTGCGGCCACATCCCTGAATTCCTCCCGCCCGGACAGGGCCTTGAAAGCGAGAGCTTTCTGATACTTCACCTTAAGGCTCTTTTCCGGCGTGTCACAGACAGCGTCCACGATATCGTACGGGATATCCAGCGACTTGAGCTGGGCCCGGAACCGGTCCTCAAAAAAGGCGTTCACCTGCCCGAGGAGTTCAGGTTCCTTCTCAGGGGGCAGGGCCTCATGGGAATACAGGCGGGCTGCAGCCCTGAAAAGGCCGTCGACGGATTCCAGGTCGAACCCCTTCTCCGGCGAGACCTCTCCTTGCTCATACCCCAGAAGGAGTGCGATCATACTGTTGGCCTGACGTCGCAGGGCGTAAGGGTCCTTTGTCCCTGTGGGGATAAAACCCTTGATAAAAGCTCCTACAATATTGTCTGCCCTGTCGGCAAGACCCACAGCGGCCGCGCGCCTGCGGGGCAGGGGGTCACCCCAGACCCGGGGCCAGTAATGCTCCTCGGCGATGGAGGCGATCTCCTCTTCCCGGTTGTCTTCCAGAAGATAGTGTTTTGCAATGGTTCCCTGAAGCCTTGTGAACTCTTTTCCGTCTTTGATCATTTCAGAAACGATGTCGATCTTGGCCAGACGGGCCCCTTCCCGTGTGATGGTGTCTCCGGGACTCAGGAGGGCTGAAAGATGATCCAGGCGAACGGATTTCTCACGCAGGGACCCGAGCCCCTCCATCCAGGTCACTGAATCCAGCAGCTCATAGAGTCGTTCCGGGCCTTTGGAGGTGTCCTCGTTCCAATAGAACATGGCATCATCAAGACGGGCTCTGAGAACACGCTCATTTCCCCGGACGACTTTCTCTGTATTCACGAATGTCCCGTTCGCTACAAAAGCAAACAGGGGAAGGATCGCCCTCTCTTTATAAAAACTGAAATAACGCTGATGCTGGCTCATGGCTGCGGAGATGACTTCGGGAGGCAGAGTCAGGTAGGCCTCCTCGACGCTTCCTGTGAGGACCAGGGGAGATTCCACGAGGTCCACCACCTCCTCCACAAGAGCCTCTGAATAGAATGAGGAGGCCCGGTTTTTGTCAGCGATCTTCTGAAGTCCCCGGAGGATCATGTCCCTCCGCTCATCGCGGGAGAGGATGACGCCTCCTTTTCTCATCTCATCCAGATAGGAAGAGAGGCTGTCCACCCGGACTCTTCTGACAGGGCTGTTCCTGAGCAGACGGGTCTCCCGGCCGGCCTCCACGGCCCCCGCTTTGAGGGGAAGGACCTCTTCTCCCCAGAAAGCCAGAAGCCAGCGTACGGGACGGGCAAAAAGAAGGCCGCTCTCGTCCCATCGCATTTTTTTGGGGAATTCCACGGAATCCAGGATCCGGGGCCACTCCTTCTGAATGATCTCCCGTGTGGGACGCCCGGGAACGAACCGGGTGGCTGTCAGATAGGGCCCTTTATCTGTCTCCTCCCAAAAGATCTCTTCCTCGCTCAAACCGTTTTTTTCAAGGAATTTCTCATAAGCTTTGGTCGCTTTTCCCTCTTTGAAGCAGATGGTCCGGGGAGGGCCCGTGATCTTTTCAGTCCGGTCCTCCTCCTTTTCGGCGACCCCGCGGTAACAGAGGGTCAGCCGCCGGGGTGTGGCGAACGCATCACGGCTCTCCAGGGAGATCCGGCTCTCTTCAAAAAGAGTGCGGAACCGGGCCTCTAATGATGCGAGAGCCCCGGGGATATAGTCGGCAGGAAGCTCTTCCACTCCGATTTCGATGAAAAAATCACGCATGGTCTTCACCCCCGTTTTCACTCTCCCTGTACGCTTTTGCACAGGCTCTGGCCAGCCGTCGGATCCTCCCGATGAAATTGGTGCGCTCGGAAACCGAGATCGCACCCCGGGCTTCCAGGAGGTTGAAAAGATGCGAGTTCTTGATCACGTAGTCATACGCCGGACGTACAAGCTCTTCACGGACGAGGCGAAGACACTCTTTTTCATTGGCTTCGAATGTATTCCACAGAAGGGCGATATCAGCTTCCCGGAGATTATAACAGGAGTTTTCCACTTCATTCCGGTGATAGATCTCTCCGTATGTCGTTTCGTCATTCCATTTCAGATCGAACATGCTTCCCACATCCTGGATGTACATGGCCAGCCGTTCCAGCCCGTAGGTGAGTTCCACCGTCACGGGATCCACTTCCAGTCCGCCCACTTGCTGGAAGTAGGTATACTGGGTGACTTCCATCCCGTCGACCCAGACTTCCCAGCCCAGCCCCCAGGCCCCCACAGTGGGGGATTCCCAATCATCCATGACAAACCGGATGTCGTGCTCTTCGGGGAGAAGGCCCAGGCAGGCCAGGCTTTCGATATAGAGTTCCTGAATATTCTCAGGAACCGGCTTCAGAACCACCTGGTACTGAAAATAGTGCTG
>Ga0116152_10002482_pt1 | contig 14978 bp, 8 predicted proteins | sample AD_UKC119_MetaG_FD_89894 | JGI IMG/M metagenome (GOLD analysis project Ga0116152, IMG submission 89894) | Active sludge microbial communities of municipal wastewater-treating anaerobic digesters from Hong Kong - AD_UKC119_MetaG | ecosystem: Engineered > Bioreactor > Anaerobic > Digestate... | reverse complement strand
CGGAGAGCAGCGGGCTCATGGGATTTCTTTGATGGTGACAGGGGTTGAACCGCCAGACGATCTGGTGATTGTCTGGCAGGTTAAGGTATATGAAGCTGTTTTGGGCTTGGGCTTGGTCCTGGGCGTGGGCTTGGGCTTGGGGTTGGTCTTGGTCTTGGGCTTGGGTTTGGGCTTGGGCTTGGGCTTGGGCTTGAACTGTTCCCACTCCTTACCCAGAATTGCTTTGGCATCTGCAACGATATGCCGAAGCCCCATCAGGCAATTTCAACCTTGCCGGCCTGTCTGACCGATGACAGGGTAGGGGATAGCTGCCTGACAGCCAGGGTGTAAAGGCCGAAAGTGGCCAGAAACAGCATCAGACTGAGTAACTGAGGCACCTGATAGATTTCCATGACAATACCGATAACCAGCATGATAGCGGAAAAGGTGGCAATCTGGAGCAGGGTCCGGGTTTTACTGCCTGCAGGGTTGCGCTGCAACAGGATGTGGTGCAGGTGGGTACGATCGGCCTGAAACACCGGCTGCCGATGCAGATGACGTTCCAGGATAACCCGTGCCATATCCATGAGCGGAAAGCCGATGATCCACAGTGCGGTAGTGGTTGAGAAACTGCGCACATCGGTCTGGGTACCCTGGATCAGCAGCCAGATAACCGCAAATCCGATCAGCATGGAACCCGTATCACCCATGAATATCTTGCCGAACCAGATGGGGCGCAGCTGCAGGTTGACCCAGAGATAGGGGATTAATGACAGGGCGACCAGCAGGGCCAAAATCATGCTGCCGGCATCACCACCCTGCCAGAACAGGAAGGACAGGGCCAGAAAGACACCCAGGGCCGTCAGTCCGAGCAGACCGTCAATGCCATCAATCATATTAAATGCATTGATGGCTGCAATCACGGCAATAACCGTCAGCAGGTAGCCGCCATAGCCCAGCTCCAGCTCACCCAGACCAAACAGGTTGCCCAGATTGTGCAGGTAGTCACCGGTCTGTATGCACAGGAACAGGGCAATGAAGGCCTGAACCAGCAGACGCTGTCCGGGGGGCAGGTCCTGACTGTCGTCCAGCATGCCAAGCAGTACCAGCAGGCTGCTGCAGACCAGAAAAGTCATGTGCAGGGTGTTCAGGGGCAGAAACACCACAATACAGATTGACAGGCTGGTAAACAGGGACAGACCGCCCAGCAGCAGGGTGGGAGCCTGGTGCTGCTTTCTGGCATTGGGGACATCCACCATGCCGATGGCGAGAGCAACAGGTGTCAGAAAGTAAATGGAAAAACTACCCAGGGCCAAGGGTAATAACAGCAGCCCAATATTGTACCAGTTCATATCCAGATTCAGATTGGGGATTGGTGAGTCAGAGTGTGGTCGCAGTATCCGGTAAAGCAAACCGGGGGAAAGATTGGAGCTGCGATTTTCTGGATGAGCGGAAATCAGGAGCAATTCAGGTCTGTTTTCAGGGATTGCATGATCCCTGATCCTGTTGCAGTTGCCGGTATTTACCGTCGGTCATGGAAAATGCTTCGTGCTGCAGGGCAATCGTTGTTGATAGAAAATGATTATTGAATCATGGGTATTCCATCTACTGGTTGCTACAGGTTTGCTGTGCCCATGTTGAGTGTCCCTGAACCGATTTCACCGGATGGCCGGCCTGCGGTATGCCGCCTTTCTGCCAGTCGGGCTGAGCACCTGCCGGCTTTGGTCTGTGGTCTGTCGTATCTGCTTGCCCTGCTGTTGTGGCTGGCAGGGGGACAGGTTGCTGCTGCCTCGGGCCGGCTGCCGGAAGCGGCAGTACCTGTCGGGCTGGAGAATCAGGATTTTTTAATAAAAAAAATTAATGATAATGGTCGCGTATTTTCCTTTCCCCCTTTAATGAAAATAACGGTTGCTGATCAGGTTTTTACTGATCACGGTTATCGCCATTTACCAACGGTTGCCAGCCTTGATTCGGATCATGCTGATTTGTTTTTGTCCGGACCAATCCCGAACCGGGGAAAGGATATTGCCGAGCCTGGTCCGGCGCATGAGTCGCCTGAACCTGTTGGTACAATACCCGTTATCACCAGTAGTACCTGGAGCGGGGGTAAGGATCGGGTTCTGGCGGCATTTGACGGGCTGGAAAAAGGCCGGCTTCTGTTTCTGCTTGCGGGACTGCTGGGCGGTTTGCTGCTGTCGGCATTATTCGTGTTGCTGCATGTAGCCCGGCGCAGCCGTGTGAGTTTCAGTGAAACACTGGAGCAGCTGGGTGGTGCACCGGTTTTGGGTGCCATCCCTCAGGCCGGCCTGCAGGGAGAGCGCCAGCTTGCCATGGCGGTGTTGGGGCAGGCCGGTTCACCGTTTGCAGAGGCCATGCGCATGGCTGCCAGCCAGCTGCCTCCTGCCTTGCCCAAAGGGGTTCCCGGTGTCTGCCTGCTGACCGGGCTTCAGGCACGAACAGGTGTTACAACCACCGCTGTCAATCTGGGCCTTGCTCTGGGACAGATGAATTACAAGGTGTTGCTGATTGATGCCTGCCTGCGTCATCCGGGACTGCAGCGTAAAGCCGGTGTGCACACCGGTCCCGGACTGTGTCATTACCTGCAGGATGAAGCAACACTGGCGGCTGTGACCCAGCCTGTGCCGGTGGCCCCCAGCCTCTGGGTGATTGCTGCCGGCGCACAGGTCGGGGACCCGCTGCCACTGTTGTCCGGTAAGCGTATGCACCGGTTGCTGCTGCTGGCGCGGCGCTATTTTGATCTGGTCCTGATCGATGCCCCGGCTTTGGGGAGTGCTGCCGAGGTCCTGCCGCTGGCCGGCATGGCGGATGCCAGTCTGGTTATTGTGGCACAAGGCGGAGTGGAGACACGGCAGATTGGGCCTGCCCTGGGCCAGCTGCGCCGTGTTCAGGATAATATTGTCGGGTTTCTGGTGCTGTGCGCCCGTCAGGAGACTTGGCTGAACGGGCATCTGGCGGGGCTGTTTGAGCGTGGCGGGCTGAACCTGTTGCGCCACCACAAAACCGGGCAGGCCGGACCGGGCAGCAGCCGACGTTGAGACCGTTCGGGTTGCCGACTTGGGTGAATGCAGTGATCAGTGACCCTGCCCCGACAGCAGGGTGCCGGCGGGGCAGGATACGGGGTCGATGGCTCAGGGCAGGAAAGTCTTGCCCATCAGGTAACGGTCACATTCCCGTGCCGCCTGACGGCCTTCATTGATGGCCCATACGATCAGGCTCTGGCCCCGGCGCATGTCACCTGCCGCAAACACCCCTTCGAGACTGGTGGCATACCGGCCATAGTCGGCTTTGACATTGCCACGCAGATCGGTTTCCAGGCGCAGTGCTTCAATCAGGGGCTTTTCCGGACCGGTGAACCCCATGGCCAGCAGCACCAGCTGGGCCGGCAGTACTTTTTCCGTACCGGGAATCTCCACCAGGTTCCGGCGTCCGTCAGCACCCTGTTCCCATTTCACGCCAATGGTGTGAATTTCCTTGAGTTGACCGTTCTTATCCGCCACGAATTTCCGGGTGGAAATCAGGTATTCACGCGGGTCGGCACCGAAAATGGCAGCAGCTTCCTCCTGACCATAATCCACCCGGTAGATCATCGGCCATTCCGGCCAGGGGTTGTCCGGGGCACGTTCATCCGGCTGGCGTGGCATGATCTCCAGCTGGATCAGGGATTTGCAGCCATGGCGAATGGAAGTGGCCACACAGTCGGTACCGGTGTCACCACCACCGATGACGACCACATCCTTGTCTTTGGCGGAAATATACTGACCATCTTCGAGGTTTGAGTCCAGCAGGCTGCGGGTGTTCAGGGTCAGGAACTCCATGGCCGGATGCACGCCTGCGGCTTCACGCCCCGGAATGGGCAGATCACGGGCCTGGGTGGCCCCGGCGCATAATACGATGGCATCGAAATCCTGACGCAACTGCCCGGTGGTAATATCGCGGCCCACTTCCGTATTGGTCACAAAATGGATACCCTCGGCAGCCATCAGGTCGACCCGGCGTTGGACCACGGCCTGCTTGTCCAGCTTCATATTGGGAATGCCATACATCAGCAGGCCGCCGATACGGTCGGCACGCTCATACACCGTCACTTCATGCCCGGCCTTGTTGAGCTGGTCGGCACAGGCCAGTCCGGCAGGACCGGAGCCGACGACAGCAACCTTTTTGCCGGTCCGGGTTTCGGGGGGCATGGGTTGAATCCAGCCCTGTTCGAAAGCCTTGTCGATAATGGTGACTTCATTCAGCTTGATGGTGACAGCCGGCTCGTTCAGGCCCAGGGTACACGAACCTTCACAGGGAGCCGGGCAGACCCGCCCGGTAAACTCCGGGAAGTTATTGGTCATGCGCAGGCGTTCATAAGCCTCTTTCCACAAGCCCCGATAGATCATGTCGTTCCATTCGGGGATCAGGTTATTGACCGGGCAGCCACTGGCCCCGTTGGGCAGCATTTTGCCGGTCATGCAGAAGGGAATGCCGCACTCCATGCAACGTGCGCCCTGGGAGCGGCTTTGGGTCTCACTGAAGTGCAGGTGAAATTCCTTCCAGTCCCTGATGCGCTCCAGTGGTGCACGATCTGCCGGCAGTTCGCGCGGGTATTCAATGAATCCGGTAGGTTTACCCATGAGTCAGACTCTCCTTAGTTGCCACTGGCGCGTGTTTCGTCTTGGTTGTTGGCCTTGAAGGCAGCCATCAGGGCTGCCTCGCCGGACAGGCCTTCGGCTTCAAAGCGCTGAATGGTATCCAGCATGCGCCGGTAATCGTGCGGCATCACACGCACAAATGCCTGGCGGCTGCTGTCCCAGTTATCCAGCAGCCTGCGGCCACGGGTGCTGCCGGTATACCGGACATGCTTTTCAATCAGGGTATGTACCTCGGCAAACTCGTCCTCTGTCTCCAGTGGTCCGTAGGCGACCATCTCGGTATTGCCGCTGATGGCCAGAATGCCCTCCGGATCATAGACATAGGCGACTCCGCCCGACATGCCGGCAGCAAAATTGCGTCCGACATTGCCCAGCACCACCACCCGTCCGCCGGTCATGTATTCACAGGCATGATCGCCGGTGCCTTCCACCACCGCATGCACCCCCGAGTTGCGCACACAGAAGCGCTCCCCGGCAACACCACGGATATAGGCCTCACCACGGCTGGCTCCAAAGAAGGCCACATTGCCGATCAGGATATTGTCTTCGGCAGCGTAGCGGGCGTTTGCGGGAGGAAAGACCACGATACGGCCACCCGACAGCCCCTTGCCGATGTAGTCATTGGCATCACCTTCCAGCTCCAGGCTCATGCCACGGGGGATAAAGGCCCCGAAACTCTGACCAGCGGAGCCGGTGAAGCGGAGTTGGATGGTTCCGTCCGGCAAGCCTGCTGCACCATGCCGCCGGGTGATTTCATGGCCGGTAACGGTACCGACCACCCGGTCGATGTTGGTGATCGGGAACTCGGCACGGACCGATTCACCCCGCTCGATGGCTGCATCACAGGCCTTCAGCAGCTGACGCATGTCAAGGGAGTGCTCGATACCATGCTCCTGGGACCGGGTACAGTAAATGCCGTCATTCTCGTCCAGGGCCGGCTGGTACAGCAGGGCACTGAGGTCCACATGATCGGATTTCCAGTGCCCGCGACCTTTGACCTGTTTGAGGCGCTGGACCTGACCGACCATTTCATCCACGGTGCGGAAGCCGAGTCTGGCCATGTAATGGCGCATGTCTTCGGCAATGAAGGTCAGCAGGTTGACCACGTACTGCGGATCACCGGTGTATTTCTTGCGTAATTCCGGATTCTGGGTGGCAATTCCGACCGGGCAGGTATCCAGATGGCAGACCCGCATCATCACGCACCCCAGGGCGACCAGCGGCAGGGTGGCAAAGCCGTATTCCTCGGCACCGAGCAGGGCGGCGATCACCACATCACGTCCGCTCATGAGCTTGCCGTCGGCCTCAAGCCTGACCCGGCTGCGCAGGTTGTTCAGCAGCAGGGTCTGGTGGGTCTCGGCCAGGCCCAGTTCCCAGGGCAGACCGGCATGCTGCAGACTGGTTTTGGGTGAGGCCCCGGTACCGCCGTCATAGCCGGAAATCAGGATCACATCCGCCTTGCCTTTGGCGACACCGGCGGCAATGGTGCCGACCCCGACTTCGGAGACCAGCTTGACATTGATGCGCGCATCGCGGTTGGCATTCTTGAGGTCGTGGATCAGCTGGGCCAGGTCCTCAATCGAATAGATGTCATGATGCGGTGGCGGGGAAATCAGGCCCACACCCGGTGTGGTGCCGCGCACCCTGGCAACCCAGGGGTAGACCTTTTTGCCCGGCAACTGACCGCCTTCACCCGGCTTGGCACCCTGGGCCAGCTTGATCTGGATTTCCCGTGCATTGCTGAGGTAATGGCTGGTGACCCCGAAACGACCGGAGGCGACCTGCTTGATGGCACTGTTGCGCGAATCACCATTGGCATCAGGGATGAAACGGGCCGGATCCTCACCGCCTTCACCGGAGTTGGATTTACCACCGATGCGGTTCATGGCAATGGCGAGGGCTTCATGGGCTTCCTGGCTGATGGAGCCGAAAGACATGGCCCCGCTCTTGAAGCGTTTGAGAATGCTGGTGGCCGGCTCCACTTCATCCAGCGGTACCGGCTGATCGGCGTAGTGGAAATCCAGCAGGTTGCGCAGGTTGAACTTGACCTCCGGGTCATCGTTCAGCTGGCGGGTAAATGCCTGGAACAGGGCGAAGTCATTGGTCCGCACTGCCTTCTGCAGCAGGTAGATGGTCTGCGGGTTGTACTGGTGCTCGTCCTCACGGTTGCGCCACTGAAACACACCGCCGGAATGCAGTGAACGGGCTTCACTGTCGTGGTGGCTGTAGGCGTGCTTGTGATTGATGAGCGCTTCTCTGGCAATGGTGTCCAGATCAATGCCGTCAATGCGGGAGACCGTGGCAGTAAAGTATTGGTCGATGACGGCCCGGCTGATGCCGATGGCCTCGAAAATCTGCGCACCACAGTAAGACTGCATGGTGGAGATGCCGATTTTGGACATGACCTTGACCACGCCCTTGGTAGCGGCCTTGATGTACCTGGCCACGGCCTTGTCATGGTCGATACCGCCCATCAGCCCTTCACGCAGCAGATCATCAATGGTCTCGAAGGTGGCATAGGGATTGATGGCTTCGGCACCATAACCGAGCAGTACGGCAAAATGATGGACCTGACGCGGCTCGCCGGATTCGAGAATCAGGCTGACCTGGGTACGCCGGCCATCACGGATCAGGTGGTGATGCAGGCCGGAAACCGCCAGCAGCGACGGGATTGGCGCATAGGCCGCATCCACGCCCCGGTCGGACAGGATCAGGATATTGGCACCGTTGTCAATGGCGGCCTTGGCCGCCTTGAACAGGGCTTCCAGGGCATTTTCCAGCGTGCCGGGGGCGTCACTGGCCGGGAACAGGATCGGCAGGGTCACGGCCTTGAAACCCCGCTGGTTGATACGTTTGAGCCGGGCCAGTTCCTCATTGTCGAGTATCGGTGTCTGGAGCACGATCTGGCGGCAGCAGGTTTCATTGGGGCGGGTGACATCACCGGGTGAGCCGAGATTAATCAGGGAGGAGGTCACAATCTCCTCGCGGATGGCATCAATCGGCGGATTGGTCACCTGTGCGAACAGCTGCTTGAAGTAGTTGAACAGCGGCTGGGCATGATTGGACAGGACGGCCAGCGGAGAGTCGGCCCCCATGGCTCCCAGCGGATCGATACCGTCCTGGGCCATGGGGACGATGATCTTGCGGATGTCTTCATAGGTATAGCCGAAGGCTTTCTGGCGCTGGATCAGGGTATCGTGATCCGGTACCTCGACATGCTTGGCCGCCGGCAGGTCCTGAAGCTGCAGCAGGTGGCGCTCCAGCCACTCCCCGTAGGGGTGGGCGGTGGCCATCCGGTGCTTGAGCTCCTCATCCGAGATGATCCGGCCTGCGACGGTATCCACCAGCAGCATGCGTCCCGGCTGCAGGCGTTGTCTGGAAACCACAGACTCCGATGGCAGCTTTTCCAGCACCCCGACTTCCGAGGCCAGAATGATCAGGTCATCATCAGTGAGGTAGTAACGTGACGGGCGCAGGCCGTTGCGGTCCAGAATGGCACCTACCTGTGAGCCATCGGTGAATCCCATGGCTGCCGGACCGTCCCAGGGCTCCATCAGGCAGCTGTGGAACTGGTAGAAAGCCCGTTTTTCGGCACTCATGCTTTCGTGATTGGCCCAAGGTTCCGGAACCATCATCATCATGGCGTGCGGCAGCGAGTACCCGCTCAGGTACAGAAACTCCAGCGCATTGTCCAGACGCGCAGAGTCACTGCCGTCCGGGCGTACAATCGGGTAGGTTTCTTTCAGCTGGTCACCGAAAACCCCGGTACCGATAATGGCCTCACGGGCATCCATCCAGTTGTGGTTGCCGCGGATGGTGTTGATTTCGCCATTGTGGATCAGGTAGCGGTTCGGATGCGCCCGTTCCCAGCTTGGGAAGGTATTGGTGGAAAAGCGTGAATGCACCATGGCAATGGCGCTTTCCACATCCGGATCGGCAAGGTCGGGGTAGAACTGGCCGACCTGCTCGGTGGTGAGCATGCCTTTATAGACCAGGGTACGAGAAGAGACACTGGGAAAGTAGACATAGCCGGAATGGTGTTCGGCGTTGATTTCGCTGCCTGAACGTTTGCGGATGATGTACAGCCGGCGCTCAAAGGCGATACCGGCATCGACATCAGCCGCCCTGGCGATGAAGACCATGCGCATGAATGGCATGCTTTTGCGTGCCGAGCGTCCGATCGGTGCCGGATTGACCGGTACATCGCGCCAGCCGAGCAGGGTCTGGCCTTCTTCGGCAACGATGCGATTGATGGCCGCTTCGGCATCCTGACGCCGGGCGCTGTCCTGGGGCAGGAAAACCATACCGACGGCATAATCGCCAGGGGCTGGCAATTCAAAGCCAAGTTTGCCACACTCACGGCGCAGGAACTTATCCGGAATCTGGATCAGGATGCCGGCACCGTCGCCGGTGTTGACTTCACTGCCGACAGCCCCCCTGTGTTCCATATGGGTCAGGATGTTCAGGGCCTGTTGCACGATCTGGGCGGATTTGACACCTTTCAGATGGGCGACGAAGCCCATACCACAAGCATCATGTTCGTAGGCAGGATTATACAGACCCTGCTCAGCGGGTAGTTCTGAGTATTTCATCGAAACCTGCGGGGCGATAAAAAAGGTCGCCATTATTAATCGGATTGCTGACAATTGCCAGAGTCACCAGCCTGTTTGCCCACATTTTACGGAGTTTTGTTGACAACCCATGACCGGCAGAATCCCTCGTGAGTTCATCGATCAGCTGCTTGCCCGCATTGACATTGTTGACATCATCAATGCCCGGGTGCCCCTGAAAAAGGCGGGTCGTGAATACATGGCCTGTTGTCCGTTCCACAACGAGAAGACCCCGTCCTTTACCGTGAGTCCCGGTAAACAGTTTTATCACTGTTTCGGGTGTGGTGTACATGGTTCGGCAATCAACTTTTTAATGGAGTACGAACACCTGGAGTATGTGGAGGCGATTGAATCCATCGCTGCAACACTGGGAATGGCGGTTCCGCGCGAGCAGGACGGCAGGGGGCGGGGCGAACGCAGCGGGCGGCAGAAACCGGATGCCGGCCTCTATGATCTGCTGCAGGCTGTGGCGGATTTTTACCGTGCCGAGCTGGAAAAGTCGCCACAAGCCAGCGCTTATGCCGCACAGCGCGGGCTGGACCGGGACATGCTGGCGCGTTTCGGTATCGGTTTCGCCCCGGATGGCTGGGACAATCTGCTGAATCGCTTCGGGCGGCGGTTCGGACAGGAACAACTGCAGGCTGCCGGGATGCTGGCCAGTAATGAGGCCGGGCGGGTCTATGACCGCTTCCGGGGGCGGCTGATGTTTCCGATCCGTGACCGGCGCGGGCGGGCGATCGGTTTCGGGGGGCGCATCATGGGCGAGGGCGGGCCGAAATACCTGAACTCGCCGGAAACCGAGCTGTTTCACAAAGGTTCGGAGCTGTACGGTCTCTATGAGGCACGGCAGGCCACACGTCAGCTGGAACGGCTGCTGGTGGTCGAAGGTTACATGGATGTGATTGCACTGGCCCAGTTCGGAGTCACTTATGCGGTGGCCACCCTGGGTACGGCAACCACGGATCAGCATGTCAAGCTGCTGTTTCGGCTGGTGCCGGAGGTGGTGTTCTGCTTTGACGGGGACCGGGCCGGGCGTGAGGCGGCATGGCGGGCACTGGAAAACGCGCTCCCGGAATTGCGCGATGATCGGGAAATCCGCTTTCTGTTCCTGCCGGATGGTGAAGACCCGGACAGCCTGATCCGTGCCCGGGGACGAGAGGCGTTTGAGCAGGCTTTGGGCAGGTCAATGCCCCTGAGCCGTTTTTTTATTCAGGGACTCAAGGAGTCGCTGGGTTTCGAAGCGGATTCCACCCTGCATGAGCTGGAAGACAGCAACCGTTTCAGTGCCGAAGCCACCCGCCTGCTCAAGGCCATGCCCGACATACTGCTGAAGCGGCAGCTGCTGGATGAGGTTCAGCGTCTGGGCAAGGTGGTTTTACCGGGAAGAGCCCCGATTGGCGGTGCTGTATCGGGGCAGGTACCGTTTGGTACCCGCAATCATGCTAACGGATGGCGTTCCTGGAGGTCGGGGCCGGCGAGGGAAGAAAATCCGGGCTATATTCCCAATGAAGCACGTGAGTTCGAGATTCGCAAAACGCCGGTCCGTTATGCGATCACCCTGTTGCTGTATGATCCGGGGTTGGCCGCGCTGGTGGAAAATCCCGAGAAAATGCTGGTCTGGGACCTGCCCGGTATCGATCTGTTGCTGCAGCTGGTTGAAATTATTGAGGACAATCCTCATATTCATTCTGCGGGGCTGCTGGAGCGGTTTCGCGGGACCGGGCATGAAAAGGCATTGGGGAATCTGGTGGCCTGGCAACCGGCGCAGGCAGATGCCGCGTTGCTGCAGCGTGAGTTTCAGGACTGTTTACGCCAGATTAAGCGTAAAGTCCATGAAAAAGCCCTAGACTTGCTGTTTTACAAAGAGCAGACAGAAGGGCTGACACCACAGGAGCGGCATGACCTTTTGTCGCTTCTACAGGAAATTCATGGCCCCGGAGAGTGATTTTACGGGTCTTCCCTTGTAATTTCAGGTTTTATGCTATAATCGCGCGTCCATTTTTTGAGGTCTAAGCGGTACATGAGTCAACAAGAGCAGCAACAATCCAGTTTAAAGGAATTGATCGCACGCGGTAAGGAACAGGGCTACCTTACCTATGCCGAGGTCAATGACCATCTGCCGGATACCATTGTCGATCCGGAGCAGATCGAGGACATCGTGGCGATGATCAATGACATGGGGATTACCGTGTTTGAGAACGCTCCCGATGCTGATGCCCTGCTATTGAATGATGATACGGTCCAGGCCGATGACGAGGCCGCCGAAGAGGCGGCAGCGGCACTGGCCAATGTGGATAGTGATTTTGGCCGCACGACCGACCCGGTACGCATGTACATGCGGGAAATGGGTACTGTCGAGCTGCTGACCCGTGAGGGTGAAATCCAGATCGCCATCCGTATCGAGGAAGGTCTGAACGAGATTCTGCGGGCGCTGGCCCAGTACCCGGCTTCGACAGAGGTGCTGCTGGTTATGGCTGCCCACATTGAGGCCGAGCTGGTGCGCCTGACCGATGTGATCAACGGCTTTGTGGACCCGAATGCGGTGGATGAAAATCCGTTGCAGCAGGTGACGACAATCGATAGCACCGATGATGATGACAGCGCCAAGCTGGATGACAGTTCCGACAATGATGATGATGAGTCCTCGGATGATGATGACGAGGAGGAAATCCTGGTGGATACCGGACCGGATCCGGAAGAGGCAGCCCAGAAATTTGCCGAGCTGCAGGCATTATTCCAGACGGCAGTGGCAGCCTGCGAACGGAATGATGAGCAGGCCTATGCTGAAGCACGCGATTCCATGGCGGCCAAGTTCATGGAGTTTCGCCTGGCCCAGCCGGTGATTGATCGCCTGACCCTGCAGCTTAACCGTATCGTGGACCGGATTCGCGGTTTTGAGCGCCGGATCATGAAGCTGTGCGTGCAACGGGGCGGCATGTCGCGTCAGGCTTTTATCGACAGCTTTCCGCAGAATGAAACCGACATTGAGTGGCTGGATCGTTTTTGTGCCGATCACCCGGCCAGCCGGGAGCGTCTGTTACCGCTCAAAGAGCAGGTTGTGGAGGCCCAGCGCCAGCTGCGCGAGATTGAGATCGAGTCCAGCCTGAGCATTTCCCAGATCAAGGAAATCAACCGCAGTATGTCGGTTGGTGAGGCCAAGGCCCGGCGTGCCAAGAAGGAAATGGTGGAAGCCAACCTGCGTCTGGTTATTTCGATCGCCAAAAAATATACCAACCGGGGCCTGCAGTTCCTGGACCTGATCCAGGAAGGCAATATCGGCCTGATGAAGGCGGTGGACAAGTTTGAATACCGCCGGGGTTACAAGTTTTCGACCTATGCCACCTGGTGGATACGGCAGGCCATTACGCGTTCGATCGCGGATCAGGCACGTACCATCCGGATTCCGGTACACATGATCGAAACCATCAACAAGCTCAACCGCATTTCGCGCAAGCTGCTGCAGGAACTTGGGCGCGAGGCGACACCGGAAGAGCTGGCCGAAGCCATGGAGATGCCGGAAGACAAGATCCGCAAAGTACTGAAAATTGCCAAAGAGCCGATTTCCATGGAGACCCCGATCGGTGATGATGAAGATTCTCATCTGGGGGATTTTATTGAGGATGCCAATATCCTCTCGCCACTGGATTCGGCGACAACCAACAGTCTGTCGGAAGTCACCCGTGAGGTGCTGTCCAGCCTGACTTCACGCGAGGCCAAGGTACTGCGCATGCGTTTCGGGATCGACATGAATACCGACCATACCCTGGAGGAGGTCGGCAAGCAGTTTGATGTCACTCGCGAGCGTATCCGCCAGATTGAGGCCAAGGCATTAAGAAAATTGCGCCACCCAAGCAGATCGGATATGCTACGCAGCTTCCTTGATGCCGGGGAAGTGCCGTTGGGTGGCTGATCCGCGTTCAGGTTGAGGGCCTATAGCTCAGTTGGTTAGAGCAGGGGACTCATAATCCCTTGGTCCAAGGTTCGAGTCCTTGTGGGCCCACCACAGTTAAATTTCAGGGCGTCTAATGATGCCCTGAAACCCCGACAGAAAACCATTCCACCCCCTTCATTAAATAGCTACTCACCTACGTTTTGCTGTATCCATCTATTATGCATGTTGTATCCTATCCGGTATGGTCCGAAAGGGTGTTGTATGGAATGACGCATCATGCCACGACAGTCAGAAAATCAGCTGACCACCCCGCAACTGAAAAGCGCTGAGCCGAAGAATAAGTCTTTCAAGCTGGCTGATGGTGGCGGGCTATACTTGGAAGTCCTTCCGACTGGAACCAAATCATGGTGCTATTACCTTAACACCTATCAGTTTTAACAACGGCTGTAAAAAGCGGGAAGGGGTTTGCCATTTGCAGCCCATCTCAGCAGTAAACGCAACCCCCGCTTGAACCATGAAGTGAGACTGCGAGCCGCTTTGCGGACTGCGGAATGGTTGGACCCGGCGTGTTGGCGGGCTTTTTTTCAGTGGGAGTGGGATTATTTCTGGCGTCTTCACGCCCGGCTTGCACACACCAGTACATGGCCAATACCATGATCAGTATCATGCAGCTGACCCGGCGGGGATCACGCAAGTGGGTATCCTCCCGTTGAAATCCCCAGCTCTTGAAGTCGGAAAACTGGGGTTCGATCGCCCAGCGGGCACCATAATCCCTCACGGCGGCCCGGGTCGGGCGGCAGTCCATGGCAATGATCCAGGGTTCGGGATGTCCCGTTTTGTGCAGGATGCCAATAGAGGTGGGAATGCCCGCTGCGAACAGTCGGGCATTCGCCTCAAACCGGGCAGTAACGCCCGCCGCCAGTTCTGCTGTGGTGTGAATGTCAGCCCGGCCAATATCCACACTCAGGTTGCCTTTCAGGCGTAGCCGGTAACACCAGCCTTCCCCCTGTAACCAGCTGAACAGGTTGGCCGAGGGGTAGAAACGGTCAGCCAACAGCATCACCGCCACACCGGCCGGCAGCCACGCCTTGACTTGTTCCAGCAAAGTCCGCTGTCCCTCCCAGCCAATGTTGGCCGTACCGGCTTCCACTGTCCACGCCAGGGGCAGGGCCCGGTGGCCAACCCGTACACTGAGCATGAGGATCGCAACTTTATCACCCAAGTCGGTTTGATCCATCAGCAACTGTAAAGTCTGGCCACCTTCACTGGCTTGCCTCAACACGGACCGGGCAAACGGCGCAAGGATTTCCCCACGATCCACCCGCGGATTCTTCAACAAACGGCGCAACCATTGTTCCCGCATATCGGCCCGTTCTATCTCCAACGGCAGGGATACCACCAGTTCCTGGGTATTTGGGGTGCGGGCTTCCAGCATCGCTGCGACCGCCAGGGGCAGTTTCCTCAACACCGTTTTACGCAAGTGCGGCAAGGCTTCCTGCAGGCCGCGCTGAATTTCTTCGGATAGACGGATAACCCAGTTCATGGTCTCGTGTTTCCTGGGTGGTTAAGGATCAGGAGACAGTACATGAAAAACTGATAGGTGTTAAGGTCTTGATGCTGATTGGCAGGAAGGTTTCATCGACAGCACGGTGGTTCGCGCCCATGCGTGTGCGGCCGGCGCAAAAAAAGTGATGCATCCAGTGAAGCACTGGGACGCTCAAAAGGGGGTTTTAGCTGTAAAATCCATGCATTAACCGATGCTTTAGGTTATCCCTTACGCTTTATCCTGACCCCCGGGCAGGCTTCAGATATCGGGCAGGCTGAGGCCTTAACCACCGCTGT
>Ga0116152_10002481_pt1 | contig 14979 bp, 14 predicted proteins | sample AD_UKC119_MetaG_FD_89894 | JGI IMG/M metagenome (GOLD analysis project Ga0116152, IMG submission 89894) | Active sludge microbial communities of municipal wastewater-treating anaerobic digesters from Hong Kong - AD_UKC119_MetaG | ecosystem: Engineered > Bioreactor > Anaerobic > Digestate... | reverse complement strand
CTTGGAAGAAAAGGTGTAATATAGCTTAGAAACAATTTAATTGCAATCCAATATTTATAATACATATCATCCCTCATTCAGAGAATTAATATTAAGTAAATTGATAAGAACTGTAGTTTCCTAGTATGATATTAAAAAAGTTTTATGTCAATATTTGGTTTTATATTTTGCAATGCTACAATAAACAATATGAAAGAAAAAAACAAATTTATTATCAGCATAGTTCCGTTAACTCGGATTCCTCTTTTTCGAGATCAATTTTTCTATTATTCGTACGAAGAGAAAATTTCTGCCGGTAGTTTAGTGAAAATTCCTTTGGGAAAAAGAACAATTGATGGAATAGTTTTGGAAAGCAAATCAGATTTTCCCCGCTTGGGAAATATTCAACTTAAAAAAGTTGTTTCCATAACAGAAGAAAAGTTTCTAACCAAAAAACAATTGGAAATCGCTCAATTTATTTCCGATTATTATTTTGTCTCTCTGGGAATTGCCATAAAAATGTTTGTCCCTAAAATCGCCAAAGCCAGAAAAACAAAAAACAAGCAAACAGTAATAAGTAACAAGAAACAAGTATCAAAAATAAAACTAACCAAAGAACAATCGACTGCAGTCAAAGAAATTACAAAAAATTCAAAATTCAAAATTCAAAATTCAAAATTTTTGCTCTCCGGTTCTTCTTCTTCTGGAAAAACTCAAGTCTATTTTGAATCCATCAAAAAAATAATTGAAAAAAATTCTAAAGCTCAAATTTTAATTCTGCTTCCTGAACTCACCATCACCGCTCAAGAAATTGAACGCTATGGAAATTTTTTTGGTTCGGAAAATATCGCCATTCTCAACAGCAAAATTTCTAAGGGCCAGTATTACAAAAACTGGCAAGCTATCAAAAGCGGGCAAGCACAAATTATTATCGGCACCCGCCAAGCAATTTCCGCTCCGTTTAAAAATTTGAAATTAATAATTATTGATGAAGAACAAGATATTTCCTTTAAGCAGTGGGATATGAATCCGCATTACGACGCCCGAAAAGTTGCCAAAAAACTGGCAGAAATTTTCCAAGCTAAAATCGTTTTTGGCTCCGCCACTCCTCGCTTGGAAAGTTTTTATTATGCAAAAAATAAAAAAATAAAATTATTGGAAATTCCAAACCTAAAAAATAACTCGTCCAATTCACAAACACCCATTGAGATAGTAGATTTAAAAAATGAACATTGGAAAAACTTTAGAAAAGTTTCTGCAGTTTCTCCGATTTCCCAAAAACTGGAAAGCGAGATTGCATGGATGCTTAAAAATAAATTCCAAACTATTCTCTTTATTAATCACCAAGGAATGAGCAAATTTTCCGTTTGCACGAATTGCAAAACTGTCCTCACTTGCCCCGACTGCGAGCGCGCTCTGACTTATCGCCAAGAAGGAAACTATGAATGTTTGCACTGTAAATTTGAAACCGGCGATTTTCCGGTTTGCCCGAACTGTCAGGGAATGACTTTTCGCAATGTTGGATTGGGAACCGAAAAAATTGAAAAAGAAATTGAAAAACTTTTTCCCTCCGCCCGCATCGCTCGCGCCGACACAGAGAGTATGAAAAAATCAACCAAAGCTCAAGAAAAAATCTGGCAGGATTTTTCGCAAAAGAAAATTAATATTCTCATCGGTACACAAATGATTGCCAAAGCTTGGGATTTAAATAATGTCGGATTAGTAGGAATTGTTGATGCCGACAGTCTGTTTGCCTTTCCGGATTTTCGCACCAATGAAACCGCTTTCTCGCTAATAATGCAAGCTATCGGACGCGCCGGACGCGCCGGTTCTCGATTTCGCGGCCGCGCCATCATTCAAACTTATCATCCGGAAAATCCGGTTTTTAAATTTATTCAAGATCGAAATTATCAAGGATTTTATGCCGGTGAAATCAAAGAAAGAAAAGCTTTATCCTATCCGCCTTTCTCACAAATTATTAAACTGACTTACAAAGATTTTTCTCTGGGTGTCGTCGAAACCGAAGCGCAAAGAGCTTTTGAAAAATTAAACCGAGCCAATAAAAATAATTCCATTATTCAAATCTACCCGCCCATCACGCCCTACATTTCCAAAATTAGAAAGAGATACCAAAAACAAATCATTATAAAAATAAAAGACGAAAAGAAATTTTCTCTGGCTTTACAAAAAGAAATCAAATCCCTCCCCAGCGGCTGGCATATTGACGTGGATCCGATTAGTGTGATTTAGTATTAAGTATTTTGTATTTGGTATTTTGTATGAAAAAGATTTGGGATTTAAGATAACTTGAATTTTATCTAGGGATTAAGTCCCCAATTGGGGACTTAATCCCTTATTTATTCGAGATGACACACACAAGAAACTGTCATTGCGAGGTAGTACTCTGCCGTGGCAATCCCGGAATTTAAAATACAAAACCTAATATTACATCAAATTGGAGGCTCAACCTCCCTTATGGAGGTTGAGCCTCCAGAAAAAAACTACAATAATATTTTAGAAATTTTAAGATTGCGTAAATAAAAAAAATCCCGTCTACGACATACGTAAACAGGATTTGTAAAATGGTTTCATGGAAAGTCGCTATTATGAATTTTCAACCCTCTCTACCACAGCCACACTCACCACAAAACCTTCGCTTTCAATATCCTTTATAATTTCTCGTTGTGCCTCTTTCTTTTTATCTCCTATGCCAATGTAAACCATTACAATACCGGCGACAGAAAAAATTCCCATTAAAATCCACCGAATTATTGAAAACCAAATTGAATCGGTTAACAAAAAACTTGGACAAGGAAAAGACCAAGCAACGAACATCAAAAGAGCTATCCCTAAAATTACGAAACGCATAACCCCCTCCTTTTGCAATTTTGCAATGTTTTTTATTTTATATAAAGATATTTCATAAAAAAGAAAAAGTCAATAAAAAAATCCCGCCTGCGACAATGCGTAAACGGGATTAAACAGAGAACTCAGATCGCCACCTCCTTTTTTACTCAAATTTCTATCACTTTATCCAATATAATGGCGAAGATAGCATCTATCTCATCTTTTTTAAGTTTTCTAGCAATAGCAGCTTCTGCCTCATCGATTGATTTTTGCATATTATCATAATTACAACAGATAATCGCTGTTTCCGTGCCACATTCAATCGTGATAACTCTTTTGAAAAGAATGTAGTTTTGCACAACTTGCATCTTAACGCACCAAATAAGCAAATAATTTTTCATCTCTTCACCTCCTTCAAAATTTATTCTTCCTTAAAGTTGTTTCACATCATTATCCAGAATCATACCCTTTGCTCGAAGCTCTGCGAGATATGATTTGCGAATTGCAATACGCACCATTACACATCCCAGAACAACACAAAAGAATTTGATTAATTGATACTGCGGGATATTAATTATGGGATAAAATGAAGTCGAAATTCTCAAACTGTCAATTTTCTCAATCAAATCAACAAAGGTAAGGTTTGCGCTAAAATAAACAACGTAAACACCCAGCGTGCAGAAAACTAACTCAACTGCAATTCTTGCCGCACTTCTCACCCTTAACCATTTATCCATCCCTCTTGCCAGAATGAGAATTCCGATAAATAAAGCCACTAGGGCTGAGGCTGGAATTTGTAAATCTTGTAAATTCACTTGCCATATCTCTCGATGCAAGAGAATTAGACTCAATGAGAAAATTAAAACAGCTGCAGATGAAAAGATAATGATATAAGCAACAATAATCAAAAAGTATTTCAAAAAACTTTTTTTAGACATGATATATTTCCCCTTGTCAAAGATCTTTATAATTTAGCCCCCGTGTGCTATTCTAGACACATCAGAGACCGCTAATCGCAAACATAATTTACGACTTTTAATACTAGCATAAAATCAAAAAAATGTCAACAGAAAAAATTAAGAAAATCCTTTATATTTCCCGGCCGATTACTCCGCCGTGGGACGAAGCCAGCAAGAATTTCGCTTACAATCTTGCCAAAGAAATTTCTCTCAATTCCGATTCGCCGGAAATTCATTTGATGACCACGCACACCCAACTAAACTTAAACGAAAATATCAAGCAAGAAGAAATTTATAAACACAACCAAAAAGATTACAAGCTTTCCGACAAATTGCGCGCGCTGTTTTTTCAATTTTTGTTCAAAAATTCTTTTGATATCAAGCATTATTTTTTTACCCCCGCTCCAGGAAGTTCAAAATTAATTAAAAAATTTCTCAAAGGAAAATCAAAAACCATCCAAACCGTCGCCACTATCCGCGAAGATTTACTGAGCGACCCAGAAATCGAAGAAATGATGTTTGGCGATATCATCGCCACCTACTCGCAATACGCCAAAGAAAAATTGGAAAATATGGGATTTAAAAATGTCTGCAAAATTTATCCCGGCATTGATTTGAGCGATTATTATCCGCGCAAAAAAAGCGAAGCGGAACTCAAGAAAGCCAACTTCCAAAAAGAAGATTTCGTCATCAATTTTTCCGGCGAATACATTCGCTTGGGAGCAATGGACACTGTGATTGAAAGCTTTATTGAAGTTTCCAAACAGATTCCATCCGCCCGACTTTCTTTGGCAGTAAGAGTTAAAAATAAAAAAGACGCCACCAAAAAAGAAGACATTGTCATTAAACTCAGAGAAGCTGGCATTTTGGAAAAAGTTTCTTTTCACGATGATGGCAAATACAAAATGAGCGACATTTATAATTTAAGCGACATTAGCATTTTTCCAATTTCCGATATGAAAGGAAAATTTGATGTGCCTTTAGCGGTCATTGAAGCTATGGCGTGCGGCAAAGCCATGATAATTTCCGACTTGCCGATTTTACGCGAGTTCGCCCAAGACAACGCCGTAATGATTGAAAAAAATTCTCCGTCAGCTCTTACTCAAGCTATTTTAGATTTATACAATCATCCGGAAAAAAGATTATCTATCGCCAAAAAAGCTCTCGAATACACCCACAAAAATTTCAACATCCACGCCGCTGCCCAAAAATATTTGGAGATTTACAAAAGGCTCTAAATGCCCAATTGGGCATTTAGAGCCTGATTCAATTTCAGAAATTTTAAAAACGGTCTCTCGACAATCCGAGAAACCGCTTTTTCTTTTTTATTCCTCCTTTTCTCAACTAAAAAAATTCAGAAGAGCTGGCAACAAACCAAATATTGACAAGCAACCGTTAATAACAGCTACCCTTTCAATCATTTTTCGATACTTCCAAATTTTTTTTATTATCATTTCCATTTATCTGAATTCCTTCAAAATCGTTGGCTTTAACAAGCTCAGTGTGATAATATTATTTTGTAAGAACGATAAGAAATAATAATATAAAATCAAAATTATGTCAAGCAACATTACCAAAAAATCCGAACATCTCCAAGAATTCAAAACTGAAAAGATGTCTGTGCCGGCGCTTTTTTTTATGAATGAAAACCTTCTACCGGAAAAAGAAACTTTTGATCAAGTAGAAGATATTGCTTCTAATCAAGATACTTTCTTCAAACAAACAGTGGCAATGCCGGATGTTTGCTCAAAACCTGGTCGAAAAAATGCTTCCGGAACCACGATTGTTTCGGAAAAATATATTTTACCTCAAGTTAATGACTCTGACCCGAATTGCGGAATGCGCCTTTTGAAAACCAATTTAAATGAAGAAAATTTTAAGCAAGAAGATATCGATAAATTATTTGAAGAATTGGTAAACACCGTTCCAACCAAAAAATTTGTCGGCACCAAAGCTCCTTTTGATGTCGTGGTGGATATTTGCCGCCAAGGAACTTCTGCTATTATTAAACATCTGGGAATTGAAACCAAAAATGAACTTGAGAATACTCAATGCGGGGGAAATTTTTTTGGCAAAGAGATGACTCGCCAGGATATTTTTGATGTTATTCCAAAACTCTATTTGAATTTTGCCAAATATCGCTTGGGAATTTTGGGCGCTGCCGGCAATCATTTTTTGGATTTAATGAAAGTTGATGAGATCAAAGATGAAATTGTAGCGCAAAAAATGGGAATTAAAAAAGGACAATATCTTTTTATGATTCACACCGGCAGCGGAATTCTGGGACAATACACAATGTACACTCACACTGCCAAAAAAAGAGAACATCTATCTCAATCACTAATGGTTAATTTGGGAAAACTGACTTTCCAAACTACTCAAAAAGAAACTTACCAAAAAATGCAAGAAAAAATAAAAAGACATATGACCACCGATGACTCGCTGCTTAAATATGATGCTGAAGGTTTAGATGGGAAACTTTATATGCAAGCTCGCGATGCCGCTTCCAACTTTGGTACTGCCAATCGTGCTGTCATCACTCACAATGTTTCTGAAACCATCAAAAAGCTTTTTGGAAAAAATCCGGAAATGGATTTAATTTATGATATGCCCCACATTTTAGTCAGCCGCGAGAATCATTTCGGCAAAGATGTTATCGTTCACAGAAGCAACACTTCCCGCGCTTATGGACCAGGAAAAATGACCAGTCATCCGCTTTACAAAGAAATTGGCGAACCGGTTTTTATCCCTTCGTCAATGGGTACAGACGCCTACATCTGTGTAGGAACCGACAGAAATCAAGAAAGCTTTTTCTCTGCTCCTCACGGTACTGGCAAAGGAAAAAACTCCAATGAAAAATCCATTACCAGCAAAGAAGAATTATTTGTCAAAATGCAAGATAAAGGAGTTAAATTATACAACGCCAAATCTTCCATTGTTATCAATCAAGACTCTGCCCGCTATAAAAATATCAATGAAGTAATAAAGGGAGTAGAAGCGAATGGAGTGGCTCATGTAGTGGCTAAAATGAAACCTGTGGCAGTAATAATGTACTAAACTTATGAAAATTATCACAATTTCCGGCCTCGATGGTTCCGGAAAATCCACTCAAATAAATTTACTCAAAGAAAAACTGGAAAAAGAAAACAAAAAAGTTTTTTATTTTCATGCAATTGAATTTTCTTTAGCAAATAAAATTACAGAATTTAGGCATAAATATTGTTTAATGTGCAAACTGCTTGGCAAATGCAAAGTTAATTTAGAAAAAGAAAGATCCGTCATCAAAGCCAATGAACTGCAAATTTTTTTGCGAAAAATATTTCTGCAAATTGATTTAGTAAGATTTAAAAAATTATTAAAAAAATTAAGCCGAGAAAATTTTGACTACCTGCTTTCGGACAGATATTTTTACGACACGTTGATAAACATTGAATACTTATCCGAAAAGGAAATCAAAAATATTTATCAAATAATCAAACCAAATATTTCTATCTATCTTCAAACTGATCCAGATTTAATTATGCAAAGAGACAGAAAACCTGATCAAGGCATAGATTATTTAATTGAAAAGAAAAAAATCTACGACAAGTACGCGCAGATTTTTGAAATGCAAATTGTAAACGGCAACCGAAGTAAGGAAGAAATATTTGAAGAAATTTTAAATTTAATCTAAAAAATACCTATTCTAAAAATTAAAAAACACTCATTAGTTAAAGATGAGTGTTTTTTATTGCGGGCATCTCGAGTTAAGTACCCGTGATATACAAGCATTGTAAGGGTTTCTGAGCGATCTGTAAATGGTTGGATTTGAGGTGTTTGGGTCGGGGTCTAAAACAAGGAAAATAAAGAATGAGACAAATGAGACACAAAAGGGTGTCTCACACCACTGTCTCATTTGCTATATTAATAAATTCGTGGCGTAATATGAAGTCTGCCCTAGTAAGGTCTATAGTAAGATATCTTGCCCGTTTCAGAGTCTTGAACAACGTTCTCAACCCTCCGTTTGTAGCCCAAGAAGACATCTTCATCCAAAGAATGAGCGTAAAGCGGTCTTAGCCCCTTTCCACGATATTCGAGGCTACTAAAAAGATAAGTCATAAATGAACCAGTAAATCGATACCGGCGAACACAATCTTCGAGTTGATCATCTAATTCTGATTCGTATCCTTTCCAAGAAAAAAGACAAGGGAAACTTTCGACCCAGTAGCCAACAGTGAATTTGAGAAGTGAGATGATTTCTTTTTTAGCTGACAAATTTCCTTTTTGAGAAATCCTTACCAAAACAATACTAATTTTATTTCGCAACTTTCTATCTTCTTGATCTTGGGGAGATATAAAAACATATCTTTTGTCTTTGTATTTCTTGAGAACTAAGCTTACCTCCTTTTTGCTGCGATACCATTTCATGGCTTTCCATTGACGTTTGGTTTTGCTGCGTCTGGAAATCCATTTTCTTTGAAGCTCTCGATCTAGCCTGTTGACCACCTTGTCCCAATTAATATCGCCGATTTCATTTTTTACGTTCTTCCAAATGAATCGGTAAATGCGAGGAGTATTTTTATATACCCAAGAGCTATTTATTTTTTCCGGCTGTTTTTCCAAAAGTAATGCGTTTAGTTCTTCGATAGCTTGATTGAAATCCATTTTTCATTTTTGTTTTTGTCTTTTTTACATTACAAGAATAGCAAAATAATTGGTTTCTAACGATAATTTATTTCAAAAATCCTCTCATGAAGTTTTCATAATCAGAGTCGTTTGTAATCAACTTTGCATCATCCATAAACACTTCCTTAGAATTTTTATTATAAAAGAGTTGAAGACCGTTTTGATCTTCCAGAGTTATTATGTCTCCGGATTCACCCTTTTTTATCAGTTTAGTTTTTCCAATACTTTGAGGTGGCAAATTATTAAGAGCCACTATTTCATCAAGTACTAGGATATCTTTATTGGTCGTAGTATCAATTGTATAATACTGTCTTGTATCTTTGGGCTGATCATTTTCATTACTCAGCTTGACGAAGCCTCTCATTTCTCCAGTGAATGAACTACTGTCCGGATAATACGTTAAAGTATTCGTAAGATTTATGTTGGGTATTGATTTGTAATTTATTGATGCAAATTTTAGATTACGATTTTCTTCCCACAAATTTGATGCTGTGATTACCAAAACCACAATAAGAATTATTTTCCAATGCTTTTTTAAGAATTGGATGACTTGCTCTTTCTTCTTTTCCATAAATAAAACGACTTAATAATTAAGTCGTCGAGTAGTCGCTTGAGTGGACGGCCCGACGGGTACAACACTCAAGAGACACCGAAATGTCCTATCATGTTCATCGAACCGCCCGCTAAAGGGCGTGATAGGACAAAAATCAGCTGAAGCATTTTCAGTGTCTTTATGAGTATTGTACCGCCTTCAATATAGCATAGAATTACTTTAAAAGGAAGTCTTTTTGACTGGAAAATAAAGACTTTTTCAAATAGTTATCCACTTATTAGCCCCCAAAATTTGACAAAATAAGAGATGTTGGTAAAATAAAGGTAACAAATGAATAAAAGGAAGGTGTACGTGATTTATCACGTTGTTATAAGCCTTTCTTTTTTCAAAAATAGACTTCTAAAACAGCGGATGAATCACAAATTCATTCGTTGTTTTAATTTTTAACAGAAAAAGCTATGCAAAAAGCAAGCAACAAAAAAATCGCGGAAGAAAAACTTCGCGTGCAGTATGTTCCAACTGCCAATCTCAAGACCGCGGACTATAATCCGCGTAAATGGAGTAAGGAAGCTGAGACTCAGCTTCAAGAGAGCATAAAAAAATTTAATATCGTTGATCCCTTTGTGGTTAACTCCGCCCCCAATCGCAAAAATGTTTTAATCGGAGGTCATTTCCGATTGAGCGTTGCTAAAAAATTGGGAATCAAAGAAGTACCAATTGTTTACATTAACATTCCAGACTTGGAAAAAGAAAAAGAATTAAACATTAGGTTAAACAAGAACACTGGTGAATTTGACTGGGAAATGCTGGCCGCTTTTGACGAGCAATTTCTTTCGAGCGTGGGGTTCTCTTCTGAAGAATTGGACGATATCTTCCATATTGAAGACAATCCGGAAGAATTTGATCTGGAAAAAGAACTGGCCAAACTTAAGATTGATAAAATAGAAATCAAAAAAGGAGATGTTTGGAAGTTAGGCGATTCAAGATTGTGCTGTGGAGATTCAACAGTTGAAGCAGACATGCAAAAACTCATGGGAAATGAAAAAGCTGATATGTGTTTTACTGATCCTCCATACATTCTAGATTACCTCCATGGTAAAAAGAAAAATGGAAAGCCAGCCGAGGGTTTCGGATTCAAGAGAGATCGGAAATATCTGGAAACTGATGTTCTGCCGGACAACTTCACTGAGCTGTGGATGGAAAATATCAAGGAGGCAGCTAAAGATAATTTCCATATCATAGTTTATGAGAATTGGAAGAATCTTAGAGTTATTTGGGGAGAGATGGAAAAGTATTGGAAGGTGAAAAACATGATCGTCTGGCATCTTCCCAATCGAGTGCAAGGTTTTGCCGCCAAATACAAATTCTTCAACAAACATGATGTAGCCATGGTGGGAACTTCTCATAAAAAAGTTACGCTTAACACCGATCCGGAAGATAAGATATTGGATGAAGAATATGAAACGGCTCTCTATGCCATTTCAGGCAAACCTCATTGGGAAGGATATGAAAAAGGCAAAAGGATTTGCCCGACTGATTTCATCGAATTCAATGCTGATGATGCCAAACACTCCGGTCAAGGGATAATCTTCGGAACAAAGCCTTTGGAAATTCTCATTCCATACATCAAAGTACTGACCAAGCGTGGAGATTTGATTGTGGAACCATTTGGTGGTTCAGGCTCGACCCTCATGGCTGCAACCAAAATGAATAGGAGATGCTACCTTATGGAGAAATCACCAGTGTACGCTGAAGTTATAAAAAACAGGTGGGAGAAATTAACAGGCAGGAAGGCTCAAAAGATAAATGGATGAGAAAAACAACTTTGACGAAACAATTGAAAAAAGACAGGAAGAATTAAAACAAGCTATCATTGACCAGCTCAAAGAAACTCCAATTATAACCGTGGCTTGCAAAAGATCAGGCGTTGGCCGAGCAACTTATTACCGCTGGCGAAGCGAAGATTCGCAATTTGCCATAGCGATTAATTCTGCCCTTAAAGAAGGCATTGAACTTATTAACGACCTAAGCGAATCGCAAATAATTCAGCTTATCAAAGAGAAGAAACTTCCCGCTATTTCACTGTGGTTAAAACACAACAATCCTCGTTATGGAGGAAGAAATATGCGAAGAGAGATGCCTGTTTCTCCCGAACCTTTAACTGAGGATGAAGAAAAATTATTCAAAAAAGCTTTGGGGCTAAAATAACGAATCCGTATGTTAGAAGAAATAACAGAAAAAGAAATAGCACAGATAATGCAAAATAAGAGGCTAAGGCAAAGTCTTGCTTTTGAAGATCCGATGTGGTTTGCCCTTATTTATCTACGGCATCATTTCGAATTTCCTTTTGCTCCTTTTCACATGGAAATGTTTCAGATGATGAAAGATTCGAAATATGAATTGATCGTGACCATGGCCTTTAGGGGATCTGGAAAATCCACGATCTTGAATATGGTAAACACTCTCTGGTCAATTCTGGGAAAACCGCGGAAGAAATTCGTGGTAATTGTCAGCCAAACTCAAGAGCAAGCAAAAAATCATTTTTCCAACATTAAAGATGAATTGTCGACCAATGACCTTTTGCGAGAAGACTTCGGACCATACACTGAAGACGAAAGAGACTGGAAGAAAACATCCATGGATATTGTCTATCATGAATCCAAAATACAATCTGTTTCTTGGGAATCTGGCGTTCGAGGAATTAAATACAAATCAATGCGACCTGATCTCATAATCTGCGATGATCTTGAAGACAGTTCGGCCAGAGTTGATAAAATCAAGCGAGACGAGCTCTATTCTCGCTTTGTAAGCGAAGTTCTTCCTCTTGGCAGTAAAGACACTCGAATCATCGTTTTGGGAAATTTGATTTGCAAAGAGTCGCTTCTTATGCGACTTAAAAGCGATATTGAAAATAATCGTCAAGAAGGAATATTCAGAGCTTATCCTATAATCGACAATGACCGCCGAACTTTATGGCCGGAAAGATATAGAAATATTGAAGAGATTAAGAAGATATGGAAAAAAGTTCCTACAAGCGTATGGGCGAGTGAATATGTTTTGAAATCGATTGGTTTTAGAGAAAATGGCGAAATGCCTGTTATTATCATTGATAATCTGTTTGGAAATGATAAACCAATTTATAAAAAAGACGTGAATTTCTCACGTCAGAAAGCCCTCATGTCCCAAATGAAAAAATTTAATATTTCACCACCGGGAGAAGAATCTATAATGTTTGTTTACTCAAATAAAGATGATCCGAAATATTGGCACAACTTTGGAAATATATTTTTGGATGAAGTGAAGCTGAAAAAATAATTTTAAATTTTCTCTATAAAATTTTTCATGCTTTCTGAAAAACTCGAGATTTGTTTTCCAGTAGTATTGAAAAGATAGATGCGTTTTTTTGCTCGAGTGAGAGCAACTAATAATTGGTAAACTTCACTATCTTCGGCGTCCTTTCTCATAGGAAGTTTTCCCTGATCAAAGCCAACGAGAAATACAACATCAGCACCCAAACCTTTTGACCCGAGAATACTACAAACAGTTATATCCATGTTTGCCAATGGTCTTGGAACATGTATATTATCTTCAATCAGTTGATCAATAAGAATATTCCGCTTCTCTTTTTCTTCTATGACGATTTCCTTTTGTAATTTTTCAATGGAAGAACTGGCTATTTGTTTTCTGCTCGATTCAGTTTTACTAAGGATTCCTTTTAATGTATTCGCTGTTTTAGTGTGTGCATCCTTGAATTTTTTTGGAATAGCATTGATAAAATCTTCTACATTATCATAATTATCAGAGATAACTTTTTTCTTTTTCTGGTCACTCATTTTATCGATAATAATTCTCCATGCAAAAATATCATTTTCTCCCTTATTAAGAATTTTGTATCCAGCAATAATTCCTTGATCAAATGCAAAAGCTTTATGATGATTATTTGAATTTTTAACATCCTTAAAGCCGAACTCTCTCAGTCGTCTGGCAATTGTTTCCAACGTTTTTTTGCATGTTCGTCCTTCTCCTATAACTAAAACTGATTTTATTTTTTGTTCATGAGATATACTAAATAATTCACTGCGAATTTTCATAGGCACAGCCCCTGGAACAATATTTTCAACCAATAGTATTTTGGGATTTAACAAGCCATCATCTGATTTATCTGGTGTATAACAAATATACTTTTTATCATCAATTCTATTATTTAAAAGTCCTTTTGTTTTATAAAAAGAAACTACACTATGGAAGGCATCAATAATAACCGGCGTACATCTCGAGCAATATTTTAAGGTATGGCTCTCAAAATCAGTATTCGATTTATCATATTTACTTCTGATAAATTTTGAAAAGGAACCTTTAAATTCATAGAGAGCTTGGTCGTCATCGCCAACAATTAAGATTTCGTTTTTTGAAGCTAACAGGTCTATAAGCTCTGCCTCTTTCTCATTAAAATCTTGAAACTCGTCGATTAATATTAAATCGTAAGCGGGAATTTTATTTGGATCTTTCTTGCAAATTTCTACAGAATAATAAACCACGTCATCATCACCGACAGCTTTGTAATGCTTAGTCCTATCTTCGTAATTCTTATCTCCAATTTCAAAATCAGAAATTCCTTTTATAGCAAGGTCATCTTTAATAAGGTTATACATTCGCGGATAATATTCCCAACCTTTTGGGCATTTATTTAAAAGAAAGTCCCTGGCAAAACCATGTAGTGTCATGGTTTGTGCTAAGCCAGCAAGATCATCTGCTAGCTCATCGCATAGTTTTCCGATAAAAGTGATTGCGAGAAAATTCTTTTTTCCATCTTTCTTTTTTCTTTTAATCGCTTCTTGAAATAGAAAACTTTTTCCTGTTCCAGGTCCGGCAACTATAACCTTTTTCGGATGTATAGAATCCAATATTCGACTGGAATCATTTTTTCTTTCTGTTTTATGATCAACTGTCTCATTCATATTCCTAAAGATTATTTTTGTTATATGTTCCCGTTAATTTTGATATGTCTACTTTCCTATATTCCAAATGAATCATATCTTTATCATTCTTAACCCAATAACTTTCAGGCTTATTGGGAAGCACTTCTTTATTGTCCTTAATTAGAAACAACTCGAAATGAGGTTTTCCAGTATCTATATTTTTAATAATCCTTGGTTTCAATTTTCCTTGTCTGACAAATTTTCTGACTGTAGGAGTTTTGATATTAAAATAATAATTAAATTCCCAACCCGCATACCAAGAATCATCGTTCTTGCAAACACTTTTAGGGATTATCTTTTTATCTAAAGCTTTTTGGCAATGCATGCATTTTATCCCGCTCTCATCCCACCAAGTTTGTTCATTTGAAATTGATTCTTTGCAAATAAAACAAGTGTATGTTTTGCCATCATCCAAATGGAATCCTTTTGGATGATCTTTGAGTTTGCATTTACGAATACAATCTGTTTTATATGAATCAAACGCTATCTCAGCAAAACTTAATAAACTACGAGCACTTTCAGTCGCTTCTTCCCAAGTTAGATCCTTACCATACTCTTTCTTATATAGTTCTTGGAATTCTTTGATGTATTTTTCGGATGGTTCCATGGATTTTTTATTAAGAAAGTCTCATTTCCAACTTTTCTTTTACTCTTTTCCACTTTGGATATTTAGATTCTAATAGTTCATAAAATCTCTCATCGTGATTTTTGTATCTAATATGACAAAGCTCATGAGTAATAACATATTCTATGCAATCTTTAGATGCGTGAATAAGCAGAGGATTAAGAACAATGCTTCTACCGCGAATACAGCTACCCCAACGTTTTTGCATTTTTCTTATTTCCAGCCTCAACTTATTATCATAATCAAATCTCTTAAATACTTCCTCGTATCTGTTGCTGAATATTTCTCGAGCTCGACGATTATACCAAGCATTTAAATATATGCGTGTGTGCAGTCCATCACTTACTGATTGAGTGGTGAGGAAAACCAATT
>Ga0116152_10002479_pt1 | contig 14988 bp, 15 predicted proteins | sample AD_UKC119_MetaG_FD_89894 | JGI IMG/M metagenome (GOLD analysis project Ga0116152, IMG submission 89894) | Active sludge microbial communities of municipal wastewater-treating anaerobic digesters from Hong Kong - AD_UKC119_MetaG | ecosystem: Engineered > Bioreactor > Anaerobic > Digestate... | reverse complement strand
TCTACTCAGACGATCTCATTGCGGCTACCGCAGCATCTTCTTGACTCAATAAAGTCAGCTGCCAACGCGCGAGATGTGCCATATCAATCTCTGATCAAGGTGTGGTTGCAAGAGAAGCTGCAGAATTCTTGATTTCTTTCGGCATCTATCGCCTTCGATCACTTTCGCCAGCATCGACCCGCACAAGCGCAATACGCTATTCGGCGCCGATTTCTGCGATGCAGGCTTCAAGCCCGAGGTGCACGAGCCGGTCCTGAAGCAGAACGCCGTCGGTGTGCTGAGTCTCGGCTAGAAAAACTTGGCTGCATTCGCCGGTCGCGGCACCACGGCCATCATGACCCGGCCAACACAGACGAGGCGATCGGCTGCATCGACGATATCTACGCCCCAGACCTGCGTCGTCTCCTCGATACTGTGGGCACGGGTCGTACCAGTGATCGTCGTGCCGACCGGCACAGGCCGCAGATGATTGAGATTGATCTGCTGACCGAGGCAAACGAATCGATCGCGGTCGACGACGCCGTTGGCAGCGAGGCTCGCTAACGACTCGGCCAGGATGGCGGACGCGCCGCCATGCAGGCTGCCGTTCGTCTGCGCGCTGCGCTGGTTGACTTCGAGGGTTCCCCTGAGGAAATCGTCACCCAATTTCGTCAGCACGACGCCGGCGTGGTCGGCGGCCGTATTGGCCTCGACTTCGATGAATTTGTCGAGCGTGACGTCGGGAAGCCAGATACGCATGCAGCACTTTCGCTATTGGATTGCGGTATCTTAAACCGATGCCATCCAGTCTGCAGATCGGCGCATGCCGGATCGATCGAATCGAGGAGCGCCTGTCGCCAGCGGCGCCACCGGAGCTCATGCTGCCGGGGCTGGACCTCGCGCTCCTCGAACAGCACCGCCACTGGCTAGAGCCCGACCATCGCGATCCGGTGACCGGGCTGCTGATGATCAGCCTGCACAGTTGGCTGCTGCGCATCGAGGATCGCACGGTGCTGATCGACGCCTGCGTGGGCAACGACAAGGAGCGCCTGCGGCCCGAGACGGCAGAGTTCCATCGTCAGCGCACGCCTTATCTCGAGCGGCTGCGCGCGGCGGGCGTCGCGCCGGAGGACATCGATTTCGTGTTGTGTACGCATCTGCACGTCGATCACGTCGGCTGGAACACACGGCTCGAGAACGGCCGTTGGGTGCCCACCTTCCCGAATGCGCGCTATCTCTTTTCACGACGCGAGTACGAACACTGGCGACCGGAGAATCGCACCCACATCGCTGGCCATCCCAACGACGGGGTGTTCGAGGACAGTGTGCTGCCGGTCGTCGAGGCGGGCCTCGTCGATCTTATCGACGGCCAGCACGTGCCGCTCGCCGGGCTCGAGATCGAACCGGCGCCGGGGCATACGCCCGGACACGTGATGGTCGCCCTGCAGTCGGGCGGGCAGCAGGCGCTGTTCACCGGCGACCTGATGCATCACGTGCTCCAGGTCTACGCGCCGCAGGTAAGTAGCGCGTTCTGTGAGGACCCGGCGGCAGCCGCGACGATGCGTCAGGAGGTACTCGCGCGGTGCTGCGATCGGGACGTCCTGCTGCTGCCGGCGCATTTCGGCGCACCGCATGCCGGTCGTGTCGTGTCGCGACGTGGTGGCTTCGCTTTCCAGTTCATCGATGCCGCCTGAGCTAGTCGTTAGCACGGTTCGTGTACCCGGCGAACCGCGCCTGGTCGCGGATGTCTGCGGCGACGGTGAATTGGTCGTCCTGCTGCACGGCATCGGCGGCAATCGCAGCAATTGGGCCCGGCAATTGCGGGTGCTGGCGCCACGCTGCCGCGCGGTTGCCTACGATGCACGTGGCTATGGCGAGAGTGACGACGGGCCTGTGCCGCTCTCCATGGCGGATTTCTCGTCCGATCTCGGCCGCGTGCTCGATTATTTCGGCGCGGCGCGCGCCCATGTGATCGGTTTGTCGATGGGCGGTATGGTGGCGATGGATTACTGCCTGCGCGCGCCAGTGCGCGTGGCATCGCTAGTACTCGCCGACACAGGCCGTGGTCCGGCGCATGAGTTCTCTGCTGCCGAGCTCGAGGAATTCCTGCGGCTGCGGCGCGCGCCCTTGTTGGCCGGCAAGACGCCCAGGGATACTGCGCCGGCAGTCGCCCGCTCGCTGGTTGCCGCCAATGCGGCGCCGGCGGTTGTCCGCGAGCTCGAGGCGAGTCTCGCGGCGCTGCGGCGCGACGCCTATCTCGAGACGCTGGCTGTGGTGACACGCTACGCTGGGCTGGTCGATCTGCAGCGCATCACTGCGCCGACGCTGGTGCTGGTGGGCAGTGAAGATCGGGTGACACCGGTAGCGCGTGTACGCGAGTTGGCCGCGCTGATCCCGCGGTCGACATTCGCCGTGATCGAGCGCGCGGGGCATCTCTCGAATCTCGAGCAGCCGCAGGCTTTCAATCGACAGATCACCGACTTTCTCTTGCCGTTGTTAGGGGGACAGACACATGCGCAATGACCGTATCGAGGGCAAATGGATAGCCGCGTTCCAGCGAGTCTTCGAGCTGTCGAAGGTGCAGCCGGGCGACGTGGTCGCAATTCTGTCCGAGAGCCAGAGCCGCGCGCTGAATGTGCAATTGGCAGAGCTCGCGTTGCTCGCCATCGGCGCGCGGCCCTTCCATGTGATGGTCCCGACGGCGAAACAGACGGCGAAGGTACCGATCCGCTCCACGGGTGCGAGCTATGCCATCCAGAAGCTGGAGCCTGTGATCAAGGCGCTCGCCAGCTCATCGATGGTCGTCGACTGCACGGTCGAGGGCATGATGCATGCGCCGGAGACGCCGGCGATCATGCAGGCGGGCGGACGCATTCTCTATGTCAGCAACGAGCATCCGGAACTGCTCGAACGCTGCCTGCCGAGCACCGCACTCAAACAGAAAGTGCAGGACGGTATCGCGCTGTTCTCGCGGTCGAAGTCGTTTCGTGTCCGTTCGGCAGCAGGCACGGATCTAACGATCGATGTCACGGGTGCGCCTTGTGGCGGTAGCTGGGGCTATTGCGACGCGCCGGGGCTGCTCGACTTCTGGCCCGGTGGTCTGGTCGCCTGCTTTCCGCCGGCGGGCGCGGTTAACGGCACACTGGTGATGGATCGGGGTGACATCAATCTCACCTTCAAGCGCTACCTGGAACAACCTGTGCGGCTGCGTATCGAGCAGGACTACATCGTTGCGATCGAAGGTGACGGGCTCGACGCGGAGCTGATGCGCAGTTACTTCGCGGTCTGGGGCGATCGTGAGGCGTACGCGTCGTCGCATGTCGGCTGGGGCATGAATCCGGCCGCACGCTGGGACGGCCTCGTGATGTACGACAAAGGCGACATCAACGGCACGGAGCAACGCGCCTACGCGGGGAATTTTCTCTATTCCACCGGCGCCAACGAGGTCGCGGGTCGTTACACGCTCGGGCATTTCGATCTGCCGATCCGCGCTTGCACGATGCATCTCGATGACACCTGCATCGTCAAGGACGGTGTATTGCAGGGCGCGTTGGCGTGACAACCACGCGCCGCGCGGAAATCGCCGGCGGCGGTTTCGGCGGCCTGGCCGCGGCTGTCGCGCTGCTGCAGCGTGGCTGGTGCGTGCGCGTCCATGAGCGGATGCCATTGCCGCGCGCCGAGGGCTACGGCATCGCCATCCACGAGAACGGGTTGCGAGTGCTGGCTGCCTTGGGGGTTCGCGACCGTGTGCTCGCCAGCGGACTCAGAATCGCGCGGCTCGTGAGCCGCGATGCCGCTGACCACACAGTTGCGGATCTGCCAGTGCGTGGCAGCACGTATCGACTGTCGCGGCAGGCGATCGTGCTGGCGCTCGTGGATCGTCTGACAGAGCTGGGCGGTGAGTTCGTCACTAACAGCACGGTGACAAGTGTGACGCCCGATGGTAGCATCGAGACGGAACGCGGCCTGCGTGCGCAAGCGAACCTCATCGTGTTAGCCGATGGCATCGGCTCGCGACTGCGTGATGCGTTGCCTGCGCGCGCGTCGCGCCGTTTGCTGATCGACGGCGCGTTGCGATTGGTCGTGCCGCGTTTGCCGGATGAGGTGGCGCCGGGGATGGCCAACGCCGCGGCCGTGGTGGAGTACTGGTCGGGTACACGGCGCTTGATCTACAGTCCCTGCGGTGCCGACGAAGCCTATCTCGCGCTCACTTGTTTGCACAGCGACGCGACCGGACGTGCGATACCGCTAGATGTGCCTTCGTGGCAAAGCGCCTTTCCGCATCTTGCGCCACTTTTCGATTTGATCGCAGTCCATGCGGACTGGGAGCGCGTCTTCTGGCAGCGCTTCGAAATCATCAGACTCAAGTCCTGGTCCGCTGGATGCGTTGCACTCGTGGGTGACGCGGCGCACGCGATGCCGCCGAATCTGGGGCAGGGGGCAGGCTGCGCGATGATGAACGCGCTGGGCATGGCCGTGGCGCTCGACGAGTCGGCCGATGTTCCGGTGGCGCTCGGCGCCTGGGAGCGCCGCGAGAGACCGTTGACCGAGCATGTGCAGAAGTGGTCTGGACTCTACGGTCGCTCGACTGCCTGGCCGCAGTGGCTGCGCTCAGCCTTTTTTGCGGCGCTCGGGCGATCCAGATGGATGAAGTCGCAGATGGACCGGGCCGTCCAGCATATCCCGACTGGCACCTAGGCGCGCGAGCGGCGCTTGCTGGGCGTCGTTCCAGCTCTACGGCGTGGTCAACTAGCTGTCGAGATAGTCTCGAATCGCCGTAGCCACCCGTTGGGGATGGGTCGCGAAGCCGAACATCTTGATGTCTGGTATCGCCAGAAACTCCGCATGCGGAATCAGTTTTCGAACCTGACGAGTGGGTTCGGCCATTACTTCATCAAAGGTCATCAGCAAAACGGGATTCTGGATACTCGATAGCGCCTCGTCTGCCTCGAATGAGAACACGGCGCGCGGGCCCCATTCGCCCTGTGGTCCGGCGCGCATGCGGTCGGTAAACTCGGCGAGTTGCCGCAGGCGGGTGTCCTCATCGGCGTCGAAGTCGACCATGCGTTTGTACATGTCGCGCACGTAGTCGGGGTCGGTGAAAAAAGCATAGGGTCTCAGAAACTCGTTCTGCATCTCTTGACGTTTAGCCGCCGGGTAGTAAGGCACTCCGCAAAGGATGGCCCGACCGAACAATTCTGGCGCTATTGTCAGCGCGGCGGTTGCCACATAGGCACCAGTGTGAAAAGCGAAGAGATCCAGTGGTTCTGACAACTTCAAGTCGGCCACCGCATCCACGAGCGCGGCGCCGAGATCATGCATTGACGGCTGAACATCCGGGCCATCGGAGCCGCCGAAGCCCGCTGTATCCGCTGCGAGCACTTCCCGGTCACTGGCTAGCAGAGGCTGCAGCGCCGCAAACACCCTGCCCGACATGGGGCTCTGGTGGAGTAGCGCCAGCGGCGGTTTTGACGTGGATTCTGCTGGCCTCGCCGTGACGAAGTGCATCTGTCCATAGCGCGTGTTGGCATAGTGGCGCCGCGGCGAAGTGGCCCTGCCATCGGTTGTGAGAGCTACCCGTCCCCGCGTTCGACGCCTGATCGGGGATACCGCGTCCACCGTCGCGGAGTCCCCACTGTCGTCAAGGAACGCGCGTATCGGCGCGGCAAGCGCATGCGGGTTCGTGAACCAGACAAGTCCTGTGTGCCGCGTTAAATCAACCACCGTTTTTCGAGCGAAGAACTGTGCTGCAACTCGCGTGGGTTCACCGAGGGTTTCGTCGAGAATGGGAAGCAGGGTGGGCTGGGCGATTCGCTTGAGCTGAGTATCGGCATCGTAGGCGGTCACGGCCGCGAATCCGTAATGGCTGCGCGGCCCGGATAGTAGGCGGCTGACGAAAAGCTCGTGGCGGCGCGCAACGGCAAGGCCGTCCTCCGGTTCCAGAACCGTCCGACCGTAACTGTCGCCGATGTACTCCGGGTCGGAGAAGTAGGGTCGCGGGCTCGCATAACGTCCCAATTTGTCCGCTCTTTGTGGGGCGGGGAAGTAAGGGATGCTCGGCATCACCAGGCGCCGTACGAGCGTTGGGAATTGAATGGCGAGTTCCGAGGCCACGTAGTTCCCTGTATGAAAGCCGAGCACGTCCACGGGCCCGAAGCCCTGCTCACCGAACCCGAGAGCCAGCAGTGCTTGTCCCAACGCGCGGCCGTAGTCCGCCATCGCCGGCGGCGCCGTCGGCCCGTCGGAATAGCCGTAGCCGGCGGTATCCGGACAAAGCACCAGACGGTCCGTGGCCATCAGGCTCTGAAATTCTCGATAGAACACCCCGCTGGTCGGACTTTGGTGGAGGCACACCAGTGGAGTTCGTCTAGTTATGCCGTCTGCCGGCGCTGCGAGGTAGAAATGCATCTGCCCGTAGGGGCTGTCGGCGTAACCGCGCCAGTAAGTGATGGGCGCTCCGTGGCGGTCACCGCGGGGGACGTCCGTACTAGCGCGACACGCCGACCCCGTTAAGATCAGGCCGAGGCCGCCGAGGGCAAATTCACGCCGGTTGAGTCGCAACGTTAGGTACCCGTGCGCGGGGCACGCTTGCGGTGGGCCTGCCGCCACACCAACAATGCTAACAACATAAGCCAGGCGAGATCTATCGCACCCCCGCCGCCGCCCGGTGCAGCGATGGGTGTTGGTGCTGGCGCAGGTGTCGGCGGCGCAACTGGCGCCGGCGGAGTCACCGCACTCGTTTCGTTGAGCTTGAGCAAGAACAGACCGTTCTCGATATCGCTCAACAGAATCGTGCCGGAGGGTAGGTAGGGATACGCGCCCCAGGCGCCGTCGGTGCCGGCGCTGTTAGCAGCGGGTGTGAGATAGGTATCGAACGAAGCCACTTCGCTCAGGCTAAGCGGATTGGAAATATCGAATATCACCAGCCCACGCTTGTAATGCGATACATAGTAACGATTGCCTAGCGCATAACCATTGTGATCAGTCGCCGTCTCAGGCCCGGAGTACGAGGTGGTGACGGTCGGTGCGCGCAAATCCGCTAGATCGAGCGTATACATCTGTGTATTGAGGCCGCGGCGCAGTTCCTCGAGCTCATCGTGTACGATGACGTAGCGCTTGTCCTCCGTCCACCAGCCTGAGTGCACGTAGGTGGCATTGGGATAACCGGTGCGACTCAGCCGCGTCGGGGCGGCCTTGTCGGTGACGTCCCAGATTTCCACCTGATTCTCATTGAAATCGATTAACAACTCGCACGGGTTGTGTGCTGCAGCGCACTGTGTCGTGCGATTGTCCGTGATCACGAACGATGTGGAATCGTGCATGTACTCGGCGCCAGGTGGCGCGGCGGAGGTGAGGCGCGGTGTGGATGGATCGGCGAGGTCGTAGAGCCGTAGCGCACCACCGTCGAGATTCGAGCCAGCCACGACGAGATAGGGCTGCCTGCCGGGCAGCGGTGTGTTGCCCGCGTATTCGACATTGCCCACGTAGACTGTATGCGCGCGCGAAATGTCACGTAAGGTGTTAGCTAGACGTACCGTATTTGGCAGGTCTGTTAGATCCAGCACTTGCAGACCACCGTCCGTACCCTCCGTCGACACGTACGCATAGGCCTTGAAGCGTCCGGTCGCTGCATCTTGTAACTGCAAAATCTTTACTTCGCGCCACAAGGAGGCGACCCCATCGATAGTGCCGACTTCGCGCGGTGCCGCGGGCGTGGTCACATCAAAAACGGTGGTGCCGTTGCGATGGCCCATCACCGCGTATTCGCGGTTGTCATTGCGATCGACAAATCCCCAAACGTTGCTGCCACTCGTCGGCCGCGACGAGAACTCGGCGAGTGTCACCTGGGCGAGGAAATCGACGTTGCGGCAGGGGAAACTGCCGGCGAATCCGTTGATACAAGTGGTGGGAGCCGCGAGTTTGTTTGGCGGCGCGGCGGCGATCGGCTGACCAGCAGTGTCCACCAGCAGAAATCCGTGCGCGGCGAGCGAGCTTAGGTACTTGGGATCGACTCCTAACAAGCGCGTGATATTTGCGTCGGCATCCTGCTGCCGGAATCCGTCCGCGGTCGAGTAGCCTCCACGTATGCCGTATTTGCCGAAGGCAATGCTCTCGAGGTCGGCGCCGCTCAGATCGTAGGTGCCTGCGCCAAATTCGATCGCATCGCCCGGCTGCGACTGTGTCAGCGCGTAGGTCAGAGTTCGGCAGGGCGCTTCGCGCTCGTCACAATCGCCGCTGTCGATTCCGGCCGGCGCTACGAAGCGCGTGCCGTCCAAATCGTCGTGAGCCAGCGCTGCAGTTGCGAGCCACAGAGAAGCCACGCCGTAAAAAAGAATAGCTGTACGCATAACGGCTCCCGAATTCCCGGGCACTGTACCGCGAGCAGTACGTTGCAACCAGGAGCGCGGCGGGCCTCAGGGCCTGTCCAGAAAGTCCCGCAGGACCTGCGCGACGTCGCGCGGATACGCATCGAATAGGCCATATGCCCATTGCGGCGCATCCTGCAGCCGCGCGCTGGGCACCTCCTGGGCGGCGAGCTCGCCTGCATCCCAGAGCCCGTCCCGTGGCCGCAATACGAGCGTCGGTGCGCGGATCGCGCGCAGATCGGGCAGCGGATCGTGCGCTGCCAGTGCCGCCATCGCCCAGCCGGCACGTGTTCCTGCGCGCTGCTTCTCGGCCACGATACGCGCGGCCTGTTCGAGCGTCTGGGCTGCGGGACGCACGGACATCGTACTGTTCCATTCCGCCAGCAGCGCGGATCCGTCGGCCGCCAGCGGTGTGTCGGTCCGCAGCTGCGCGCGGCGCTCCGGTGTGAATAGCGGGTAGGAGATCAACACCAATCGGCGGATGGATTCAGGATGGCGCGCAGCGACATGGGCCGCCAGCAGCGCGCCGGTGTGATACCCGACGAGATCGACCGGCTCGTGCAGGTCGGCTATGAACTCGTGCAACGCCGCTCCGTACTCTTGCACCGACGGTGGCGAAGGCGGCGCCGCGCTTTCACCGTAGCCGGGCGTATCGGGCGCGTACACGACCCGATCACTCGCCAGCTCCGGCAGCAATTCGCTGAACATGCGGCCTGATAGCGGCGACTGGTGCAACAGCACGACCGGCGTGCGATCGCCTGCGGCGCTGGTCGGCGCAGCGCGCCGGTAGTGGATCTGGCCGACGCGCGAATCGAAGAATGCACGCCGAACGACCGCGGTGGCCGCCGCGACCGCCGTCGAAGGCTGTCGTTCATTCAGCTCGAGCAGATGGCCGTCCGGATCCCAGGCGAACAGGAATCGAGGGACCCAGCGCGTGCCACCGGCACCTGTGACCTCGCTGGATTCGGGTCGTCGCAAGATCGGCGTGCCTACCTCCAGCATGCGCCGGTAGATGCCCTCCAGATCCTGTGTCTCTATCATCAGCACGGCGTCGCCGGCCTGCAATCGCGCCGGCACCTTGCGGTTCTGCAGACCGGGGGCGGGGCGTGCAGCTCCGTACTGCAGCAGCCCGATCATGCCGACCCAGGGATGGCGACCCTTCATGATCACGAATCGGCTCGGATCGCCCAGTCGCGCCGTGCTCGGCAGGCTGGACGACGTGACCTTGCCGCGATTGTCCAACCACAACTCGAAGCCGAGAACGTCGCGGTAGAAACGTACCGATGCGTCCGCATCATGCACGATCAATGTCGTGCGCCTCACGACATCGGTCGCAGCGCCGGGTTGCGCGGCCGGCGCGCTGGCAGCAGCCGCCAGCAGCAACAGGCCGGCAAGGCTATTTCGGCGGTGCATCCGTCGCGGCCATCCCGCCGATGTAACGCTTGGGCTGCTGGTCATCGAGCGGCGGCGGCTCTCGATATTGCAGATAGTTGACCTCGAGCGCGCGGCGCACGACCTCCGGCAGTTCGACGAAATCCTCGAGACACATGCCGACGTTGTGGCAGATCATCAGACCGTACTGATCGCGCAGCACCCACAGGAGTGGCTGCTTCGAATCGCCGTCATAGTCGACCGATTGTTCGTTTACTCGCAGCTTCATGTCGTCCCATCATGTCCGTTTGCGGTGATACAGTCGACTGTCGACACCCCACAGGTTCATGCGCAGGCCGCTCTCCCACGCGCCTGCGCCGCTACCGCGACGACATCTGAGCCGTCCAACCTGGTCTATGCACACGAAAATTGGCTGTGTCCGTGGTCGAGTGTGACCGCGGACACGAACGGTCTGCCCGCCCGTGCGTTCTAATAGGGCAGACTCGTGCCCCAAGGAGTGCCCCATGCGCCGTCCGCTGCTGGTCCTGATTGCCGCCGCCGTGTCGTTTTTCCTGGTCAGCGAGACCTGGGCGGACCCGCCGCCCTGGGCGCCTGCCCACGGCTACCGCAACAAGGGTAAGGGGAAAGGTGGTCGCGTCCCGTACTACGTCGGTTACTCCGGCCGTGAGTACGATCGGGACTACGACATCATTCGGGGCCGTTGCGATCGGGAGAAGGTCGGCGCGGTCCTCGGTGGCGTCGTGGGCGGCGTCATCGGCAATGATATCGGTGGCCGCGACAATCGCGTCGTGGCGACGATTCTCGGCGCTGCAGCCGGCGCGCTGATCGGTGCGAGAATCGGGCGCAGCATGGACAATCGCGACCGCGCCTGCTGGGGTCACGCGCTCGAGCTGGGCACGACGGGGCGCCCCGTCCAATGGATCAACGAGACCGACGGCCGGCGTTATGAACTAACACCAGGCAATGGCACGCGTGATGGCGATCGCATCTGCCGCGACTACACGCTGGTCGAGTCGAATGGCCAAAACCGCCTGCGCTCGAGTGGTACCGCCTGCCAGGCCGGTCCAGGCGAGTGGCAGCTGGTGCGTTAGCCAGCTTGCCGCACAAGATCGCCCAGCAAGCGATGCCAGCGCCGATCGCCCGTCCTGCTACATCCGCGACATCACGATTTCGCGGCATTTTCATCGCGCAGCTGATCGTCATGCTGCCCGCTTTCGCGTCGTTGGTGGCCACGCCAATCGGGCGCGAGACCGTGTTCATTCTTCTCTATCTCACTCCCGTCGGTATCGCTGCCATATTGTTCGCCGCATGGCAGTACGTGCGGCACCCGGCGCACCGAGCGGTCGCAATGGCGACTGCCGCGACTCCAATTGTTTGTCTGGCGAGTCCATTCGCCGTGCAGAAGTTCAACGATGGCCCGATCGCACCCTACACGATGATCGCTGTCGTGCTGGCGCTGACTTTGCTCGCGGTGCTCGCGATACTAGGCAGGGCACGGAACTGGCGCGGTGGCGGCGCCTTTGCTAACAGGCAATTCAATGTGATGTTGTTGCTGGTGTCCGCTACGCTCCTGGCGCTACTGTGGTTTCCCATCATGGGCTGGCTCGCCACGCGCGAGATCATTCACTTGCCGGTCGATCGGGCGAGTCGCGACGACTTGATACGAATTGCAGGTATGTATTTCATCGCCGTCGCCATTCCGGCGCTCTGCCTGTCGCTGTTCGCCCTGGTATACGCGCCGATCGGACTTGCGCGCAATGCGGGCACTCGTCTGGTGCACAGTGGTCAATTGGCGTGCGCCTTGGTCACGCTGACGTCGCTCGGTGTTGGTGCATTGTTGGTGCTCGTCGCAGCGTCCAATCCGGGCTGAGCCGATCGGCCAGCCGCTAAGATAGCCATTGTTACTTCGGAGGCTTTGCTAACATGAAACACGCACGTATGCTCTTGCCGATCTTGCTCAGCATTCTGCCCGCGTTCACTGGCAGTGGCGCGGCACGCGCCGACGATGCCAGCCGCACGGATCCCAAGAACCTCGTCAAGTACACGATGCCAGCAGGCTGGACAAACGACCGCATGAAGAACGGTCGACATTACACCCGCGTTGGCTTGCCGGAAGACCCCAATATGCTGGCTGTGATTCCGGAGCTGCGCGATGCATACATGACTATGGAGAAGATGCGCGCCGGCCGTCAGAGCGTGCATGCGGCGCAGGAGCATCGGCAGATTTCGGAGAAGATGAGCTCATTCAATGGCTTCGAAGTGTGGGAAGCCGTGTTCGAAGCGACCATCCGCGGGCAGCCGGTTGTGATGCACACCTACTTGCTGATCTCGGACACGCTGATGGTCGATGTGCATCTCAATGCCAGCAAGGACGTGTACGCCCGCTATCTGCCGGATCTGCGCAAGGTGGTCCGTTCGGTACAAGCCTTGCAGTGACGCGACGGATCCAGACGATGCTCCAGCCATCAAAACGCCAAGTTCTCGTAGTCGGCCTGCTGGTGGCGCTTTTTCTGAGTACAACGTCGGCGTGGTCCGCAGAATCTCAGAAGGCGCTCACCGACCGCGCGCCGCGCACCATTGCTATCATCACGACCGCGCGGTGGGTCATTGCCTTGGGTCCGCGGTTGGCCACGCTCGGTAATCACGTGATCTTCGGTTCCCGCAACCCTGACGGGCAAAACGTCGCGCAGGCCGTCGAACTATCCGGTCCTAACAGCAGCGGCGCGACGCGCGAGAACGCGGTGACCGCCGCAGACATCGTGATCCTTGCGCTGCCGTGGCAGGACGTGGAAAGCTCGGTGTCGAAGCTGCGCGACCAACTGAACGGCAAGGTACTGGTCGACATGAACAACCCGCTGAAGGTGACTGACGATAGTGACGTGGAGCTTGCCGTCGATGGCTCGGGAGGAGAGCTGATTCAGCAGTGGGCACCGGGCGCACGAGTGGTGAAAGCCCTGAACGCCATCGGCGCGCATGTCATTGCCGAGCCGGCGGCGGCCGGTGGGCCGGTAACAGTACCGATTGCCGGCAATGACGCGGCTGCCAAAGCGACGGTGGCGCAGATGATTCAGTCGCTGGGCTTCGACGTTGTCGATATTGGCTCCATGCGGCACGCGCGTCACCTGGAATCGCTGGCAGCTTTGTATTGGGCAGCATCCCTGGTCGAACCATCCGGGGAGCGGACGTTCGAGTACCACCTGCATCGCAGTAGTTCACCGGAGGCGAAGGCGAAGTTCCCTGGCGGCGAAGTGCGGCCTACTACCTACGAGCGTTAGTCGAATCTTGTGCTCGTGGCGTGTCAGGTCAGTTTCGATATCGAGGTCGTCCGGCGCGAGCACCGGCGCCTCGGACTCACGCGAATGAACGCACGGCGCGTCGCGTCGCAACTAAGCGAATCCTGCGTCGCGCGCAGTACCATTGTCCTGATGCCCATGGTTTCGGCCAACTTCGTGCGACTGGTTAGCAGCCCCAAGATCCTCCCGGAGCCCACCCCATCGAGGGGGCCTTGGCCTTCGTCGAAGCATTGCTCGCTGCTCAACGTGTCCAATTGCTCGAAGCGGCCGCCAAGTAGCTGACATTCGTCGGGAACTATCACGGCGAAGCGGCAGGGACCACAGTGGCGAGGCATCGGGTACCATGCAATGCCACCGACTCCCTGTGAGCGCGCGCCGGAGGCATTGATCGAATGTATACCTTACTAATAGTCTTCTTCCTGCTGTCGATCGTGTTCTCCTTTCTATGCTCGATCTGGGAGGCCGTGCTGCTCAGCATCACACCCTCGTTCACGGTCACGCAGGTGCAGTCGGGCAGCGAACTCGGGCGCACGCTCTCGGAGTTCAAGGACAATATCGACCGTCCGCTGGCCGCCATCCTGACGCTGAACACCATTGCTCACACCGTCGGCGCGATCGGTGTCGGTTCCCAGGCCACGGCGATCTGGGGCATATCGCTGCTGGCGACCGCCGTGGTGCCGATCGTCATGACATTGGCGATACTGCTGCTGTCGGAGATCATTCCCAAGACCATTGGTGCTAACTATTGGCGCGAGCTGGCAAGTTTCACGGTCAGATCGCTGAAGATCATCATCTGGATTCTGGCGCCACTTGTGTTCCTCAGCCAGATCATTACGCGCACACTGAAGAAGGATAAGGCCGCCAGCGTACTGAGCCGGGCGGATTTCACGGCGATGGCGGAGCTAGGTAGTCGCGAGGGAGTGTTCGACGAGCGCGAGTCCAGCATCCTGCGTAACCTGCTGCGCTTCGACACCATCCTCGCACGCCATGTCATGACGCCGCGAACCGTGGTGGTGGCCGCAGAACAGTCGATGAGCCTGCGTGAGTTCCACGACACGCATCCACAGCTGCGCTTCTCGCGCGTGCCAATTTATGAGCGATCGCGGGATCACGTCACCGGCTATATCCTCAAGGACGAACTGCTCCAGCGGCTTGTAGAGCCCTCGGCAATGTCCGCGGACGCACAGCCGGGGGAGCAGCCTCTGTCGAGTATTCGGCGTGACATCATCGCCGTGCGCGAGGATTTCCCGATTCCGGAACTCTTCAGCCGCTTCGCCGAGAAGCGCGAGCACATCGCGCTCGTGATCGACGATTTCGGCGGCATGGCCGGCGTCGTGACGATGGAGGACGTCATCGAGACGCTGCTCGGGCTCGAGATTGTCGATGAACAGGATCACACTGAAGACATGCAGCTGCTCGCCAGGCGGCAGTGGGAGAAGCGGGCACGCAACATCGGACTGATAGAGAGCGCAGGTAGCGCGGATGTTGCTGCAACTAGCGTTGCGCCCACCGGTGCCGGCTCTGCAGACATCGACAAGTAGAGCTAAGGACTGAGTCGAATACGCGCTGAAGACCTTTGTCAGCCGGCTGGCGGCGGGATTCGGATGTCACTACCGACCGGGGTTGTCCAGCTCGGTGCCCATGTGTATTCACCCCGACAAGCGCTTGGCTGTCCTTCGCATAAGGATAGATCTACTTGAGCGTATCCTTTGTACAAGGACACTCGCCTGATCACGCGCTGTTTCTGCACCCGACATTGTAAGGAACGCTGAATGCCACTTTGTCAGAGGCTCTTCCCAAAGTGCTGACACGCCGCGACGCAGGCCGCTGGAGCCAACCGGCAAGGTTTACGCCGACTCGCTGACGGCTGTGTAGCCAGGTGCTCTTCTGTACCTTGATTCGGTGACAACGCGAATATTGAAATGACGCTGGGGTGATCCCATTCCAAATGGGAGTCG
>Ga0116152_10002477_pt1 | contig 14996 bp, 12 predicted proteins | sample AD_UKC119_MetaG_FD_89894 | JGI IMG/M metagenome (GOLD analysis project Ga0116152, IMG submission 89894) | Active sludge microbial communities of municipal wastewater-treating anaerobic digesters from Hong Kong - AD_UKC119_MetaG | ecosystem: Engineered > Bioreactor > Anaerobic > Digestate... | reverse complement strand
GGCGGTGAGCGCCTCGCGCACCTCCTCCAGCTTGAACGGCTTGATTGCTGCGATGATGTATTTCACGGATGCCCCCTTCTTGCGGTCCCTGGCCAGCGCCCCCGCGTCGGGGCACCTCCTGTCGGCATTGCGCGTGCTGCGGGTGCAAAGAGCAACGGCGCGCCGGGGGCCGGACGGGGGCGAATCCGCCACTTCTGCCGAAAATTTGCACATTCAGGCGGTCGCGATGAATTTTTGGGCATATCACGAAGGCGAATCGCCCTTGAGGACGCACTCCACATCGACGGCGCGGGCATGTATGGTGTCACAAAAGTCGAAACGACACGGCGAACGGGCACCCTCGGGCATGGCATCAAACGGAAATCGGCGTCCCCCTCTGGTGGCGGACCAGCGTGCGCAGCAATCGCCGCGTGCCCGGTCCGGCGGGTCCTCGGGCGGGGGGCGATCGGGCTCGGGCGGGGGCGGGCGCAAGCCGCCACGCAAACGTGCGCCAAAGCGCAGCGGCAACATCGTCGTGCGGCTACTGCGCTGGGTGCTGCGGCTGATCTGGGGCGTCGTCTGGCGGGTGGGGCTGGCCGCTACCCTGGTCATGGCGGCCGCCACCTTTTACTTCTACACGACCCTGCCTGCCGACCTGACGGACCTGCTGGACGGGCGCGCGCGCGGATCGGTGACGATGCTCGACGCCGACGGACAGGTCTTTGCGTGGCGCGGCGAGTCATTCGGCGGGTTCACCACCTCGGACCAGGTTTCGGAAAACCTGGTGCACGCCATCGTCGCCACCGAGGACCGCCGCTTTTACTGGCATATGGGCGTCAGCCCGCGTGGCATCCTGGGGGCGATCGCGTCGAACATCGCGGCGGGGCGCGGCCCGTTCCGGGGCGCGGGCGGGTCCACGATCACCCAGCAGGTGGCAAAGCTGCTGTGCCTGGGCCGGCCCTATGACCCCGACACCTGGGCAACCGAGGCCGAGTATGAGGCCGACTGCCGCGAGGGCACCGTCTGGCGCAAGATCCAGGAACTGCCCTACGCCTTTGCGCTGGAGCTGCACTATACCAAGGCCGACATCCTGACGATCTACATCAACCGCGCCTTTCTGGGCGCCGGTTCGCGCGGGTTCGAGGCCGCCTCGCAACGCTATTTCGGCCATTCCGCCGCAACCTTGAGCCCGGCCGAGGCCGCGATGCTGGCCGGCTTGCTGGTCGCGCCCAGCTATTACGCACCGACCCGCAACCTGGAACGCGCGCAGGAACGCGCGGCCGTGGTGCTGGGGCTGATGCACGAACAGGGCTATCTGACGGATGCCGAATACGAGCACGCGCGCACCCATCCCGCGACCCTGCACGACGCCGCGGACCGGTCCACCGGCGGGTTCTTTGCCGATTGGGTGATGCAGACCGGCCCCGCCTGGCTGACCCGCGACACGACCGAGGACGTGCGCATCCAGACCACGCTGGACCAGCGCGTGCAGCACCAGGCCGAGGCCGCCGTGGCCGATGTCTTTGCCAACCGCGTGCGCCAGGGGTCTACGGCCGAGGCGGCGGTGCTGGTGATGTCGGCGGACGGCGCCGTGCGCGGAATGGTCGGCGGTCGCGGCTATGTGCCGGGCGGGTTCAACCGCGCGACCCAGGCGCTCAGGCAGACGGGGTCGGCCTTCAAGCCCTTTGTGTATGCGCTGGCCATGGACGACGGCTATCAACCCTATGATCTGGTGGACGATTCGCCGCTGACGATCAACGTGCCGGGGTCGGGCCCCTGGACCCCGCGCAACTACAGCAACGATTTTCTGGGCTATATGCCCCTGGTCGAGGCCCTGGCACGTTCGCAGAACATCCCGGCGGTGCGTATCTCCGAGGCGATGGGCCGCGAGCGCGTGCGCCAGGCCGCCAACGCCTTTGGCCTGCATTCCGACCTGGCCGAGGGGCCGTCGCTGGCGCTGGGTTCCAGCGAAGCGACGCTGCTCGACATGACGGCGGCCTTCGCGGGTATCCTGAATGGCGGCAGCGCGGTGCGGCCCTACGGCTTCACCTCGCTGACGCTGGCCGGCGAATCGACACCGCTCATGACCATCGGGTCGGGCATCGGCGAGCGGGTCATCAGCGAGGACGCCGCGCAGCGGCTGATCTGGATGATGACGCAGGTGATCGAGGCCCCCTATGGCACCGGGCGTCGCGCGCAACTGCCCGATGGCCGACAGGCAGCGGGCAAGACCGGGACGACCACTTCGGCCCGCGATGCCTGGTTCGTGGGGTTCACCGCCGATTACGTCGTCGGCGTCTGGATGGGCAACGACGACAACTCGCCCCTGACCGGGGTCACCGGCGGCGGCCTCCCGGCCGAGATCTGGCGCGAGGTCATGACCCGCATCAGCGCCGGCACCCCCCTGCATCCGCTGCCGATGACCGTGCCCCGCCGCCCCGATCTGGAGCCGCCGACAACCCGCGGCACGCCAGGCACCACACAGGGCGGGGGCGGCAGCTTGTCGGACACGGTGATGGGCATTCTGAACGGCATTCTGGGGGGCAACTGAATCCTCGGCCCCCCCCTGCCCCAGCGGCGCTAGATCAGCGCCGTGGACAGCGCCGGGAACCGGCTGAGCAGCACCAGAATGACCGTCACCGCCAGCAGAAACGGCCACAACGACCGCAGGATGCGCCATGGCGAAGCGCCGCTCATCGACGACGCGATGTAAAGCCCCACACCGACCGGCGGCGTCAGCAGCCCCAGCACCAGATTGAGGCACATCACCACCCCGAACTGGAAGGGGTCGATCGTGTAGTCGTTCATCGCGATCGGCAAAAGGATCGGCGTGATCAGGATGACCGCGGCGATGCCGTCGATCAGCATCCCGACCAGCAGAAGGATGCCATTGACGATCAGCAGAAACACGAACGGATCCTGCGTCAACGAGGTGATGAGCGCCGCCAGCTTTTGCGGAAGCGCCTCGTAGATGATGACCCAGCCGAACACGTTGGCGGCGGCGATCATGAAAATGATCATCGAGGCGTTGACCGCGGTGCGCACGAACATCTCGCCCAGCGCGCGCGGCTTCAGTTCCTTGTAGACCAGCCATCCGATCAGGAAGGCGATCAGCGACGCAACGGCGGCGGATTCCGTCGGCGTGGCGATCCCCAGCAGGATCCCCCCGATGATGGCCGTGGGGATCAGCGCGGCGGGCAGGCACCTGAGCAGGGCCGACATCGCCTCGGGGCGCGTGAACCAGCGCCCCATGGGCAGGCCCCGGAAAAATCCGATCAGCGTGATGACGGTCGCAAAGGCCAGCGCCAGCAGCAGGCCCGGGATCACCCCGGCCAGGAACATGTCGCCGATCGGAATCTGCGCCAGGACCCCATAGATCACGAACATCATCGACGGCGGAATGACCGGCGCCAGGAGCCCGCCCGCTGCCGTCGTCGCAGCGGCGAAGCCGATGTCATAGCCTTCCTTTTCCATCTCGGGCGTCATGGCCCGGGACATGACCGCAATCTGCGCCGTGGCCGACCCGATGATGGCCGCCATGAACATGTTGGCCAGCAGGTTGATATAGGCCAGCCCGCCGCGAAAGCCGCCGACAAACACCCGCGCGGCATTGATGAGGCGGCGGGTCATCCCGCCTTCGTTCATCAGTTCGCCCGTCAGCATGAACAGCGGGATCGCCAACAGCCCATAGTTTTCCAGCCCCGAGAACATCTTTTGCGCAAAGCTGTCGAACAGGACGGTGTTGCCCGTTTCCCAGATATACCACATGGCGCTGAGCGCCAGCACCAGCGATACCGGCACCGCGACCAGAAGCGCAAAGGCAAATACGAACGGGGTCATGCGACGTCCTGACTGTTGCCGGCAGAGCCGCGCGATTCAAGCAGATTGGCAACGCTGTGCAGCGTGGCGCCAAGGGAAAAGAGCCACATGATCGACCAGACCCAGGCCTTCTTGATCCCCAGGGTGGTGGTCGGTTCGGCATAGATGAAATTGAATGTCGCGCCCTGAAAGGCCCGCAGGTCGAACCCGTGCCGGGCCAGATCGAGCGGCGCGAACCAGCGCCAGCAGAACCACACCATGGCCAGCGAAAAACCCAGGACGATCACATCCACCAGCTTTGCGACCAGGGTGCGCAGGGACCGCGGCAAGGCATCCGCGAGGACCGTCACCGCCACCGCGTTGCCGTGATGTATCGCCGCCGAGGCACCGAGAAACGTCATCCAGGCCATGCAGTAGATGGCCAGTTCATCCACCCAGAACAGCGCCGCCCCGGCCGAGCGTGTCACGACGTTCAACAAGATCAGCAGCGTCACCGCGACCGCCAATCCGGCGGCCAGCGTCAGCTCGACCCTGGCCCAATGTCCCGAAATCTTTCTGAACATGCCATCCTCGCCAAAATCCGGTCGGGGGCGGTGTATCGTTCCGCCCCTGACCTGCTGATGTCCGACAGCTTATTCGGCGGTCGCGGCCGCCACCTCGCGCAGCGCGCCCAGCATGCTGGACCGCGTTTCCCAGATGGCGTTCCACTGGGCGACGGCATCGCCGAAGAACTCGGGGCCCACGCGCAGATAGGTCTTTCCGGTTCCCTCGATCTGGTCGAGCCAGCCTTGCTCATGCCCGATGTAGCTGTCGATCGTGCTGTCGACATGCTGCGCCATCAAGGTGCCGATCATCGCCCGGTCCTCTTCGGACAGGGTCGCCCAGACCCGGGCGGACACCAGCCCCACCATCGGGAACATCATGTGGTTGGACTGAATGATGGTGTCGGCGTGATCGTAGTAGTGCAGCAGCCAGATCAGCTCGGCATCCATGTCGATGGCATCGACCTGACCGTTGGCCAGCGCGTCATAGACATCGGGCAGCGGCATCGGGGTCGGCGCGGCGCCCAGCGCCCGGTAGAAATCGAGGTTCGGTTCGAAGGGCGTGATCCGGATCTTCAGTCCGGCCAGGTCGGCGGCCGAGGTCACGTCGCCCCGGGTGACAATCTGGCGCAACCCGGCCATGCCGTAGCCGACGCCCACGACGCCGACTTCGGCCGGAAGCTGCGCCAGCATCCCGACAGCCGTGTCGCTGCGCAGGATGCGCCCGGCATGGCTGATGTCATTGGCGAGGAACGGCGCGTAGAAGGCCCCGAAATCGGGCGCACGGTTGGACACTTCGGCCACCGTCATGAACGCCATGTCGAGCGCGCCGGTCTGCAACTGCTGAAGCATCTCGGCTTCGTTGCCAAGCTGCTGCGCCGGGAACACGGTCACGCTGTGCCGGCCGCCGCTTTGGGCCGCGAGGTCGGCGCCAAAGGCCTCGGCGGCGCGGGTCCAGATATGCGGCGGGGGCGTGATCAGCCCAAGCCGGAATTCGTTGGCGGACGCCATGGCGCCCGAAAAGGCGGCCGAAAGCGCAAGAAGCGCGCCGCCAAGCGTTTTACCCAGTGTGTTCATTGGTTTCTCCCTGTTTATGGTTCCGGTCAAAGCTGGACCCAGCCCTCGGGCGGCTTGCCCCGGCCGGGATGCACGGTGCCGCAATGCGGGCAGGTGCGGGCGTCCATGTCGTTGTGGAAGGCGTCGTAGATCTGCGGCAGAGCGGACACGATCCCCTCGGGGCCGTCAAGCGTCACTTCGGCGCGGTGCACCAGCCCTTCGCAGTTGAAGCAATACCACTCGAACCCTTCCTTCATGCCGGGTTGGCGCGGCGCCTCGACGACGATCCCGATCGAGCCTTCCTGCGGGCGCTGCGGGGCGTGGCGGGTGTGCGGCGGAAGCAGGAAAACCTCGCCCTCGCGAACCGGCACGTCATAGATCTTTCCGCCGTCGGCGATCTTCAGCATCATGTCGCCCTTCTGCTGAAAGAACCATTCCTCGACCGGGTCGTCATGGAAATCGACGCGGGTGTTCGGCCCGCCGACGACCATCACGATCATGTTGCCTTCCTTGTGCAACAACTGGTTGCCAACCGGCGGGCGCAGCTTGTCCGCGTTATCCTCAACCCATTTCTTGAAGTTGAACGGTTTCAGTGTCGGATGTTCGGCCATCTGATTTCTCCATCCCGGGCCTGTGTGGCCCTCTTGGTGCGCGGTGTCCCGTGGTGATCCTAGGCGAGTCTGATCCCAAGAAATATTTGTTTCGAGGAAATTCGGTATCCATATTTGTGATAGCCAGCCGTCTAATCCAGCAGCAGGACGGTTCCCCCCGCCGCGAGGATCAGCGTGAACGCGAAACGCGCGGGGGCCACCGAAAGCCCGTGCCCGAACAAGCCCCACAAAAGCGCGGCAAAGAACACCTCGAGCGTGCCGAGACAGGCCACCACCACAGCCGGGATCGCGGCCAACGCCGCGAACTGGCAGACCTGTCCGACGGCCAGTGCCCCGGCGGCGGCCCATTGCCAACGGCCGCGGTCGGCTAGCAATCGCCGCAGCCTTGCCCCGCGCGCCCTGCCCGCAAGAGCCGCGAGGGGGAACCAAAGGCAGCCCACGATCGCCCCGATGAATGTTCCCAGCAGCGGGTCGGGCAGAGTCTCAAGCCCCAGCCGGCGCAGGACATAGGCCGAGGCGTAGACCGCCGCCGACCCGATTCCGATCCAGAACCCGGCCCTGTCCCAGACCTCGCGTCCGGGCCCGCCCTGGTAGATCAACACCGCCACCAGGACGATCGCCGCCCCGACCAGGGCCCGCGGCCCCGGCACCTCGGCCAGCAGAAGCAGCGCCAGCGGCAGCGTGAAGACCGGCGTGAGCCGACGCAAGAGGCTGGCCCGCACCGCGCCGATCCGTTCCGTGGCGCGATAGAGCGTTGCGCGGCCCAGCACGGTGGAAAAGACCCCGGCAGCCGCAAAGATCGCGACCGTGCCCACCGAGCCGGGGTCGAGCAGCCGCGCCAACTGGACCCGGCCGAACCCCATCCACAGCAGCCCGGTGCCCAGCGCGGTCACCAGGGCCGACAGGTAGACGCCATTGTCGCCCCTTGCGACCGGCTTGCCCTGCGCGATGGCCACCCCGGCAAAGCCATAGGCCGCGGCGGCCAGCACCGCGAAACCGATACCGCCGAGCGCGATCTGGTCAAACACGAAGGCCGCAGCCCTCGAAAGCGGCACGCGTCGCGGCCTTTTCGGCCTCGGTCAATTCCAGCATCGGGTGGCGCACCCGCCCCCCAACCTGCCCGAGAAGCTCTTGCCAATACTTGCCATGCGCGGTGGGTTTGCCCCCCGGTTTGGTCGCGCGAATCGCCGCGCGCACCGGGTTCAGGCTGTCACGGACCCGCCGCGCCTGATCCAGCTTTCCGGCGAACGCCAGTTCAGTATATTCGTGCATCCGGCGGTCGTTCTTCGTCTGCAACTGATAGGGCGGCGACGAGCACAGATAAAGCTGCCAGCCCAGTTCCTCGATATTGTCGAGCCATTCTTCCTCGGACGAGGTCGAGACCAGGATCCTGTCGCCCACCATCTGGGTCAGCCGCACATACATCTCGCGCGGCACGGAATACTTGATGGCCATGATATTGGGCAATTCCGCAACGCGGGCGCAGGTTTCCGGGGCCATCAGATAGCCGCTGTCGGGGTGGCTCCACATCGCGATGCCGATATCGAGCCGGTCGCAGAGGTATTTGTAATAGTTGAACAAGACCTCGTCGCGGTCGTGGCAAAAGCTCAGCATCGGCGCGTGGACCACCACATAGTCGGCGCCGCAGTCTTGCGCGTGGAGGCCCAGCTCCAGCACCGTATCGACGTTCTGGTCCGAGATCGACATGATGGTCCCGGCCCGGTCGCCGCATTCCTGCGCGGCGATGGTCATGTTGCGCTTGCGCTCTTCCAGCGACATCGACCAGAACTCGCCCTGCTTTCCGGCAACGAAAAGGCCCTGGATGCCCAGATCGTCAATCCAGTGGCGGATGTTGCGGCGCAGGCCGGCCTCGTCCAGCGCCAGGGTCTCGTCAAAGGGGTTGAGCGCGGCGGCCCAGATGCCGCGCATGGTTTCGCGCGCATGGGCTTTGGCGTCGTGCTTGGCGTATTTCATGGCTGGGGTCCGGAAAAGCTGGGGTCAGAATGGCCGCAATAAGGCCCGATCCGTGGCGCGCGGCCAATCGGATAGGTCCGAATTGGATATTCCAATTTTAGATATCAAAGCCACGGGAAATGCCGTTAAGTTGAAACCGACCAGAGGAGAACCGCGTTGAATATCGGACTGATCGGGGAAGGCGCCATCGGGCGCCATGTGCAGGCGGAACTGGCAAAGCGCGGGCTGGTTCCCGTGGCGTGGATCGTCCGGCCGGCCAAGGCCCAGGCGGGCGGGCCGCGCGTCGCCAGTGCCAGGGACCTGCCCGAACACGTCACGCTGATGATCGATTGCGCGGGCCACGCGGCGCTGGCCGAACATGGGCCGGCCATTCTTGCGCGCGGGATCGACCTGCTGACCGTCTCGCCGGGGGCGCTGGCGGACCCGGTGCTGTGCGACAGGCTGGAACAGGCCGCCACCGCGGGCGGATCGCGGCTTTACCTTGCCAGCGGCGCCATCGGCGCGCTGGATTGCCTGCAAGCGGCGCGGATCGGCGAACTTGCCCAGGTTCGCTATACCGGGCGGAAGCCGCCGCGCGGCTGGATGGGTTCGCCCGCCGAGACCGTCCTGGATCTGGCCACGCTGGACCAGGCCGCCACGCATTTCACCGGCACCGCCCGGGAAGCCGCCCTGCGCTATCCCAAGAACGCCAATGTCGCGGCCGCCGTCGCGCTGGCCGGGATCGGGTTCGACCGCACCGAGGTCGCGCTGATCGCCGACCCGGCCGTCACCGCCAACGTGCACGAAATCACGGCGTCGGGCACGTTCGGCCGGTTCACCTTTCACATCGAGGCCGCAAGCCTGCCCGACAATCCCAAAAGCTCGGCCATCGCGGCGATGAGCGTCGTCGCGGCGATCGAACGCCAGCGCGGCTGGATCAGCCTGTGATCCGCGCATGATCAACAGCCACACCCGTATCGTCGAACGTGCGCTGACCCGGCTCAAGTTGCGCCAACTCAGGTTGCTGGTCGTCGTCGGCCTTCATGGCAATATCCAGAACGCCGCCCGGGACCTCGGGATTTCCCAGCCCGCCGCGACCAAGATGATCCAGGATCTCGAACTCGATTTCGAGGTGAAGCTGTTCGAGCGCACCAATCGCGGCGTCGTGCCGACGATCTTCGGCGAAAGCCTGATCCGGCACGGCAAGCTGATCTTTGCGCAGATTTCGACCGCCGCGCAGGAACTGGACGACCTGAACGAGGGCAACAGCGGCAGGGTCGTGGTGGGCACGCTTCTGGCCGCGTCGCCAATGATCCTGCCCGAAGCAGTGGAGGCCCTGCTGAAGGACCGCCCGAAGGTGGCGATCAAGATCGTCGAGGGCACCAACGAGGTGCTGATGCCGTCCCTGCTGTCGGGCGAGATCGACATGGTCGTCGGACGATTGCCCAGCCACCGCCACCGCACCAGGATCAAGCAGGAAAAGTTCTTTGACGAACGGGTTCTGGCCGTGGTCGGACCGCAGCATCCGCTGGCCCGGGCGCGGCAGATCGGCTTTGAACAGTTGATGCCCTATGGCTGGATCCTGCCGCCGGTCGAAACGACACTGCGCCGCCAGACCGATCAGTTCTTTGTGCGGGTTGACCAGTATACGCCCAGCGTCACGATCGAATCGGTGTCGTATCTTGCCAATCGGACGATGCTCAGAAGCCATGACTTCATCGGGTTGATGCCGGCACAGGTGGCCGCGCTGGACATCGCGGCCGGGCTGCTCGTCGCGCTTGACTGGGCGGTGCCGTTCGGCGCCAATCCCGTCGGCGTTTCGCATCGCGGCGTCGAAAGCCTGTCGCCCGCTGGCGGGGCGTTCCTCGAGGCGTTGCGCAGGGCCGCGCAGAACCTCAAGGTCGAAACCGGATCTCCCTGATATCAGGCTTTCGGATACCAGTATTTTCTCAATTCACTTGAGCTGATGCCGGGCCAGGTGAGACGTTGCTTGCCAAAGACACGCGAGACACCAAGAGGTCGGCATGACATCCTATCCGGATCTGCAACTCTACATCGGCGGCAAGTGGCGCAAGACGGCGCAGGACATTCCCGTTGTCAACCCGGCCACGGAAGAGGTCATCGGCAGGCTCCCCCATGCCGAGATTTCCGATCTGGACGACGCGCTGACCGCGGCAGAGGCCGGGTTTCGCCTGTGGCGCCACACGGCCCCCCGGGACCGGGCCGACATCATTGTCCGCGCCGCCCGGCTGATGCGTGAACGCCAGGACGAGATCGCCCGCGCGATCACCGCGGAACAGGGCAAGCCGCTGGAACAGGCCCGGCTGGAAGTGATCCGCGGTTGCGAATTTTTCGAATGGGACGCCGGCGAGGCGATGCGCAGCTATGGCCGGGTCATCCCGTCGGCCCACGGCACGCGCTACGCCGTCCACCACGAGCCAGTCGGCGTGGTCCTGGGTCTGTCGCCCTGGAATTTCCCGATGAGCCAGCCGGCCCGGAAAGTGGGGGGCGCGCTGGCCTCGGGCTGTTCGATCATTCTGAAGGCCGCCGAGGAAACGCCTGCCGGGGCGCTGCACATTGCCCGCGCCTTTCACGATGCAGGCCTGCCGCCCGGTGTTCTGAACCTGGTTTTCGGGACCCCGGCGATGATTTCCGACCACCTGATCCGGCAGGATGCGGTGCGGCTGGTGGCGTTTACCGGCTCGACCGCCGTCGGCCGCCATCTGACGACGCTGGCGTCCGAAAACATGACCCGCGTGCTGATGGAACTGGGCGGCCATGCCCCGGTCATCGTCTGCGAGGATACCGATATCGAAAAGGCTGCGATAAGCGGCGCGATCCGCAAATATCGCAACGCGGGACAGGTCTGCACCTCGCCCACGCGGTTTTTCGTGCATGAAAGCGTTTACGAGCCGTTCCTGGCCCGGTTCATCGAGCGCGCGCAGGCGGTTCGGGTGGGCAACGGCGCCGAGCCGGGCATCGAGATGGGCCCGCTGGCCAACGAACGCCGCCTGCCGGCGCTGGCGGCGCTGGTCGAAGACGCCCGCGCCAAGGGGGCCGAGGTCCGCACCGGCGGGCGCCGGATCGGCAACACCGGCTATATGTTCGAGCCGACCGTGCTGGCCAATGTCCCCGATGACGCCCGGGTCATGCAGGAAGAGCCCTTTGGCCCGATCGCCATCATCAACCCCGTCGCCTCGCTGGACGAGGCGATTTCCAGGGCGAATTCCGTCCCCTTCGGTCTGGCTGCCTATGGGTTCAGCAATCGTGCCGATTACATCGACCGCATGACCGACGGGATCGAGGCCGGAAACATCTCGTTCAACACGCTGGAGGCGTCTTTGCCGGAAACCCCGTTCGGGGGTGTGAAGTCCAGCGGCTATGGCCGCGAGGGCGGGACCGAGGGGCTGGACAACTACATGGTCGTCAAGAACATCTCGCACCACATGGACATCGACCTGCCCGCGGGCGGCTGAAAACGGCCCGGGCGCCCGGCCCACGCGGGGCGCCCCACCGTCAGCCCGCCTGGCGCAAGTCCTGGATCATCCGGTCCAGGTTGCCGCTCCGGCGTTCCAGCATCGTGCCGATTTCCTGACGCTCGGCGGCCAGCACGTTCACGCCGCCGATGATCAGGTTGAAGAACAGGTTCCGCCCGGACCGGTCCGAAACATGCCAGCGCACTTCGAACGGGGCCTGTCCACGCAGGGTCATGGTGGTCACGACCTCCCAGAAGCTTTGCAGCGCGCGGGCGTCCTGCACATCGGCGGTGGCGCCTATGAAGCGGCGGAACTGGCGGCCGTATTTGCGCGCCAGATAGCCGCGAAAGGCCTCGGTAAAGGCTGACATCTGCGCCGCCGAGGCGCTGCGCGCGGGCGGCCCCAGCGCCGAACGGGCGATGATCGGCACGTCCCCGTAGCGGTCGAAGAGATCCTCGAACCGGGCGATCATCCGCGATTCCGACGCCCCCGAATTGATGATCCCCTGCACGTCTGCCATCACCTGGTCGATCAGCGCCCGCGCCTGCGCCTGCGTCATCGCGCCGGCCTGGCGCGGCAGCAGCGAAAGCGTGGCCAGGCCGGCCAGGCCGGCCAAAACGCGCCGGCGGGTGTCAGAAATCGGCATACGGGTCAATGATCTCGTCCTCGGCTTGAATGCCAAGATGATAACGGCGGGTCTGCAGGTAGAGAAGCCTCGCCTGGGCATAAGGGTCGGCGGTATTGATCACATTCGCGTCGAGCAGGTCGGAATATTCCGCCGCGTTGGCAAAGCGCCCCGCCAGCCGCGCCGCCACGCTGAGATTGTAGTCGCCCGCGGACGGCAGCACCAGCCGCATCGGGTCCAGCGCCATGTCCACCACCAGCCCCAGCGCGTCCCGCCCGGTCGAGGGGCCGAACGCCGGCAGCACCACATAGGCGCCCTCGGGCGCGCCCCAGCGGTGCAGCGTCTCGCCGAAATCGCTGCTGCGCCCGTGCACGCCCAACCGACTGGCGGGGTCGAACAGCCCGCCCAATCCGACCGTGGTGTTCAGCAGCAGCCGCACGGTATTCTCGGTCGCGTGATCGGGGCGCAGTTGCAGCAGGTCGTTCAGAATCACCCCGGGCAGGCCCAGATTGGCGCCGAAATTGCCCAGCGCGTGGCGGAAGGGGTGGCGCCGGGGCGCGGCCGCAGGGACCTCGGACGCAGGGTCGGCGGGCGCGCTGTCCGCGCGCGATACCACCCCGGCCAACGCCAGGTTGCGCTGAAACCACACGCGGTTCACGGCCTCGTTCGGGTCATTCGTGCCAGTCGCCACCGGGGCATGACCGCAGGCCGCGAGCAGCAGCGCGGCGCCGAACGCCAGGACCTTGATCTTGGGTGCCACCAGAATTCTCCAAACACGTTTACCGGATCATAGGCTTTGGCCCTTATCCCCGTCTTAACAGGCGCCGGCGCGTCAGGGCAACCGGACCCGGCCGGAAAGGGGATCGCGCGCGATGCAGGCGAAAGTGGACTCAGGCCCGACCGGAACGCGCGGCTTGTGGATCGCGGCCCTGGGTTTTGGCGCGGTATCGAACCTGCTGCTGCTGACGGGGCCGGTGTTCATGTTGCAGGTCTATGACCGCGTGCTGACCGGGCGATCGGTCGAAACGCTGTTGGCGCTGGTCGCGCTGATGGCGTTTCTCTACGCCGTCATGGCGGTGATCGACACCGCCCGCGCCCGGCTGGTCGCCCGCATCGGCGCGCGGCTCAGGGTGGGGGTCGAAACCACCCTGTTCGCGGCCAGCCTGCGCCCCGCCCCCCGCGACCCGCCCCTGTCGCAGGCGCTGCGCGATCTCGATTCGGTGCAACGGGTTCTGATTTCGGGTGCGGCGCAGGCGGTGATGGATCTGCCCTGGACAATCGTGTTCCTGGCGCTCCTGGCCCTGGTCCATCCGTGGATGGGCTGGCTGGCGTTGACGGGCGGCGCGATTCTGGTCGCGATGGCTTTCGCGGGATTTCTGTCGCAGCGCGGCGCCCAGGGACTCGCCCAGCGGAACGAGGGTGCGGCGGCGCAACTGATTGCGTCGCTCGAACGGCCGGGGGGCGACGGACTGGCCGGGCTGCGCCCCGGATTCGGACAGACCTGGCAGGCATTGCGAGGTCAGGCTTTGGCAGCACAACTGCGCGTCGCCGACCGCGCCGTCGCCGGAACCGCCGGGGCGCGGGCCTTTCGGCTGTTCCTGCAATCGGCCACCCTGGCCCTGGGCGCCTGGCTGGTCATCCGCCAGGAGATGTCGGCCGGGCTCATGATCGGCGCGTCGATCCTGCTGGGACGGTCGCTGGCGCCGGTCGAACAGCTTTCGGGTCAATGGGGGGCCCTGGCCGCGGCCTGGGCCGCCTGGCGCCGCCTGTCCGCCCGGGGCCGCCTCGCGGACCCTGCGCCACCCCTGGGCGCCTCTGCGCGCGGCACGTTGGTCGTGCGCGCGCTGCTGGTCGCCGGGGGGCAGGGCCCGACGCTGCGCATCCCCGGGTTCGAGGTCGCGCCAGGGCGGGCCCTGGGCGTGATCGGCCCGGGCGGGGCGGGCAAATCCCTGCTGGCGCGGGTGCTGGCCGGGGGGGTTGTGCCGACTTCGGGGCAGATCCTGCTGGGCCCGGTGCCGGCCACGTTCTGGCCGGCCGGGACCGTCGGTTACCTGCCGCAACGGGTCCACCTGCCCCCGGGCTCGCTGATCCAGGCCCTATCGGGGCACGATCCGCGCCCCGATCCCGCAGCGGTCCAGGCCGCGGCCATCGCGGCGGGCGCCCATGCCGCGATCCTGACCCTGCCCGAGGGCTATGGCAGCCGTGCCGACGACCCGCTGCTTCCGCGCGGATTGACCCAGCGACTGGGCCTTGCACGCGCGCTTCACGGCGATCCGGCGCTGGTGATCCTGGACGATCCGGCCGCCCATCTCGATGCCGAGGGGGCGGCGGCCCTGGCCGCGGCGATCCGGGCGCTGAAGGCCCGGGGCGCGGTCGTCGTCGTGACCGCGAACCGCCCAGCCGAGATTGCCGAATGCGAGGACCTGCTGGTCCTGGACCAGGGCGCACAGGCGGCTTTTGGCCCGCGCGATCGCGTTCTGCGCGAGGTTGTGCGCAGTCGCGTCGCGCTGGTCGGCACCGGGGCGCCGCCGTGACCCTGCCCCTGGACCTGCGCGCACGGCGCCCCCTGGGGTTGGGCCTGGCGGCCTGTCTGGTCCTGCTGCTGGGGATTTCCGGCTGGGCGGCGCGCGCGGTAATCTCCGGGGCCGTCCTCGCGGCGGGCGAGATCGACGCGACCCCCGCCCGCCACAGCATCCAGCATGCCGAGGGTGGGACGGTTGCCGAACTGGCGGTCCGCGATGGTCAGACCGTCGCCCCCGGGGACCTGTTGCTGCGCCTGGAAACCGACGCGATCGACGGCGAATTGGCCCTGATCGCCGCGCAGGATGACGAAGCCCGGGCGCGTCAGATCCGGCTCGAGGCCGAGCGCGACGGCAGCGATTTCCCGCCCCCGTCGCCGGGCGATCCGGCCGCCATCGCGGCCCAGCGCGCGCTG
>Ga0116152_10002475_pt1 | contig 15009 bp, 15 predicted proteins | sample AD_UKC119_MetaG_FD_89894 | JGI IMG/M metagenome (GOLD analysis project Ga0116152, IMG submission 89894) | Active sludge microbial communities of municipal wastewater-treating anaerobic digesters from Hong Kong - AD_UKC119_MetaG | ecosystem: Engineered > Bioreactor > Anaerobic > Digestate... | reverse complement strand
TTCGGGTGGCTGAAGAACTACAAGGAATACTTCGGGATGCAGGACTCTGGATTCGTGAACCTCCGGAAGAACTCTGAGAACGAAGGACGGACCTGGGACACCGGTACTGGTGGCCCTCCCGGCACAACTGAGGCCATGCGAGCTATGGACACTGCCAGGCTGGTAACTCGGGGGACCATGTACAACCTAGCACGTAAGGTGCTACGCAACGCTTGGAGGAAGGCATGAGCTTAGACTACTCTCAGGTCAAGTCTGGCATTGAGGGCCGGATCCAGTCAGGGGTCCCGAACGTGGATGTGTTCGACACCCATGGAGAGGCCCGCCGGATGAACGGTGTTCTTGTGCCGTATGTCGTGCTATCTATCGGAGGCCCCATCCATGCCGCTCGGGGGCGGGGCATCTGTGGTTCTGCCCGTGACCCCCACCACCTTTGGGTCCATGTGCTCTGCGTATCTGAGGATACAGACCAAGCTACCAGTATGAAGAATCAACTTCTTGCTGCGGGTGTACTTGTGGATTACATGCCACCGGGTTCAGGCCCGCTAACGCTGGTGGGGGGCTACCAGGACAAGTTTGCTTCGCAGGATGGCAGCCCGGTTAGGTTCATTGATGCGCTGCGGTTCAATGTGACATATAACCTCTAAAGTGTAGTAGAATGGGTGTCGTGAATATTCCGATGAAAAGCAAGTCTACCGGGCTGGTGGGTATGTACCCTAAAAAGCACCTAGCTCTCAGTGACGACCTTGTTCCGGTAGATGAAGACGGAAACGTTTGTCTGCCGTGTATGGGTGTTCAGGTAGAAGCAGAAGAAGTTAAAGCCGATAAGCCAAGCGGCAGCAAGCCTAAAAGTGAGGACAAAAAGTAATGGCTAACGATAAACTGCTAAGGGGTAATGTCGGCATTTGGCTTGCGTACCCGGAAGCTTTCGCAAACCCGCTAGCACCGACTGCTGCGGAACTCAACGCCCAATTTGCGTGGTCCCCCACCGCATCGCAGGGCAACATGGTGTTCAACGTCTCCTGTGCAACTCTGGACGACTACACGCTGAACCAGACGGACTCTGATACTGACGACACTCGGACCATTTGTGATGTCGGTGAGGTTGCCACTGCTACCTTCCAGAACTACGAAGGCTCTTTGGATTTCCTGCGTGACCTCGATGTTACTGCACAGGGCCTGTTCAACATGGCGGCTGAGTTGACTCGCGGTGCGGACCGGGAACTCTACGCTTACAAGCGTCTCAATAAGCCGAACACTGCTACTTTCGCTATCGGGGACCAGGTGACGATCTACGGATTCCGCACCGACTTCCCCCAGGATGGCGTTGAAAGTGGCGCTATCCTAACTCACGGAGCCCGGTTCAAGCCGACCGGCGCTTTCTACAGCAACTACGAATTGGTGGCATAACATGGCTGATACTAAGGCATTCTCTGATGGTCGGGTAGACGTTATTGTTATCCGACAGAACCAGTTGACCGACCCCAGTGCCCCTGCGGCATCGGAAATCAACGCCAACGGTGTGAACGCTTCGCTGGCTATCGCGTGGGATGGCACAACGTGGCCGAACAACACTGATTCAACGGACACCGACGACCGGTCAATTAAGGACGTGGGCAACGCGGTCACACGCGGTGACGCGCAGTTTGAAGCTGTTTTGTCGCTGTTCCGCCCGAAGGACATCACCAACGTCACCGACGACTACGGCAAGGCGTTCGCGTTCTTCGAGCGTGCGGCAGATCGGATTCCGGTCTACCTCATTACTCGGGTGCTCCAGACCAGCCCGAACGTGATTGAGCCCGTGGCTGAGGGCGATCTGGTTTCAGTGTTCGAGATGGACACTGACACTTTCGCGGATGACACCGAGGGCGACGACAGCTTCAAGTACGCTGTTAACTTCAATCCTCAAGGTGGCGTGTATCCATACACTCAGGTGGTCGGAGCGTCCAAGAACGCTATCACGGTCACGGCTCCGGCCGGGCTTCCGACTGCGGCTGGCCAGAAGAAGGCTCTCCGAGCGGTTCTCAACGGCAAGCGTATGACCAACCAGGTTGAGTGGAAGTCCAGCAACCCCGCGGTTGCGACTGTGAGCAATAACGGTGTCGTGGTCGGGGTTTCGGTGGGCACCGCGAACATCACGGCCACTCACCCTGCGGGCAACGTCAGCACCGCACAGGCAGTCACCATCGCTTAGTAAGGTACAACTGAGAGGGGGTGGCGCAAAAACCGGGTCGAAAGGCCCGGTTTTTGCTATGTGCTATCATGTTGGGCGTACCTGAAAACACTTAGGAGTAACCCAAACATGGTCAACCTTCTCGACGCGATTAGCGGCGTTACCTACCCCGAAAAGTCCATTCTGATCCCCACCGATTTCAAGACTCTGCAACGCATTGGCGAACTCGAACTTGAGATCGCAGCGTTGCGAAATGGCGAGGACAGCACCAAACTGGTCAAGGAGCAAGCGGGCCTGATTACCCAGGTAAGGGATACCTCTTGGACCTTCACCCTGCGTGGCCTGCCCAATTCTCTTGTGGATGCTATCTTGAAGGCAAAGCGAGCCAAGATCAAGGATCAGGTTGCACAGACCAAAGAGTTCGTACGTGAGTTGATCGTGACCTCTATCGTCAAGATCGTGAACAGCGCAGACGAGGAAGCCGAGTTCGACAAGGACTCCATTGGCAAGTTCTTGGACGCGGTACCGGAGGACGTTTACCGGAAGTTCTCCGAGACCACCGACCAGCTCTCCGGCGATTCGCTCCGCTACGAGTACGCAGTAACTGACCCAAATTTCTCGTAGGGGAACTGAACGAGCCTGAGAATCAGTTCCTCATCCCCAAAATCAAGGCTGCCATAACAGCGGGGATCAGGCCCACAGCTATGATCTTCCGCACCCAGCCGACCAACAAGTGGAACAACTGGGACTTCGCTCTCATTGAAGCTTTCCAGATTCTCGATGACGAAGTATGCAAGCAATGTGGGAATCCAGTGTGGTTGTGCCGATCCAACAGCAACAAGTTCGAGTTCCAGGTGAAAGAGGAAATTTGTCACGCCACTCGCAAACTGGAGTTCGTGAAGGACAATAAGAAGAAGGCCAAAGAACGGGCTTCCAAGGAGGACCGAGCTAACTTTGGAAAGTTCTACTACACGATCCCCAAGCTGTACCCCTTTGAGGACAAAATGCCGACCCGACAAGACTACATTACGGAAAAATCGGGTCTGATAGACTAATCCTGTGGTGGACGAAAACGTATTTACAGAACTCAACTTCGAGGTAACCGGTGGAGGTCTTAACGATCTCCAGCGGTTAGCGACGCTGTTGGGGGCCGTCGATAAGGTCGCCGGTAATCTGTCACAAAACTTGTCCGCCTCCCGTAAAGGTTTCAACGCCCAAGCTCGTGCCATCCGCAACGCGGCTGCTGCGTACGACAAGTATGTCACGGCACAGAGCAAGGCGAATACTGTTGCTACGGGGTCCGCTGTAGGCGGCACGGGCAAACGCGAGGTAACCTCCGCGCTGAGCGACGATGCGGCCCTACAGATCCAACGGATTTCTAATGCTCGGTCGCTAGCTCTGGAGAACGCCAACAACGTCAAATTGGAAGCCGTGGCCAAGGCTTCGGCGGACCGTAAGAAGGCTATTCTCGCTGCCTCCGAAGCGGAGCAACTGACCATTCGTCAGGGTGCCAACCTCAAGACTATCGCTCTCGAACGAGCGGAGACCGCCGAGACGCTAGCCGTCCGGAAGGCTCAGATCGACCGAGACCTAGCCCTTGTCATCTCGGCACAGAACCGTGAGATGGCTATCATCCGAGCCAACGCCGCTGCCAAGATCAAACTAGTCACTACTACGGGTGAGGTTGCGGTAGCTAAAGTTAACGCAGCCGAGGAGTTGGCTGTTGTGCAGGCCAACAACGCGGCGAAGCTGGCTTCCGATCAAGCCACGGAGAACGCTCGTCTGGCGGTGGCTGCGGCGGGTGCGGCCAAGCGCAAGTCTGTCGCTGCGGCTGAAGGGCTGGACAGCCCGGAGCGTATGGTAGCCAACCTTTCCAACACTAGATACGCCTTGTACGACGTGTCTCGTACTGCGGGGCTGGCTGCTGCTGCCTTAGGTGCAGTGTTCCTTGTGCCGCAAGTAATGTCGGGGCGCTACACCCAACAGTTTAACTCTGTCATCCGTACTACGGGTGCGTTGGGTGATCAGGTTAATACATTGAAGGACGAGTTCATTGACTTGTCCACCAACATTCCTGAGAAGTTTTCAGCTTTGACCGATATCGGTACCATTGCCGGTCAGTTGGACATTGCTGCGGACGCTGCGGCTAACTTCACCGAGAACATCGCCATGTTCTCAGCTACGACTAATGTAAGCGTTGAAGAAGCCGCTACTAACATTGGTAGATTGGCCCAGCTAACCGGTACCTCGTCGTCCGAGTTCGATAACCTCTCAGCGGCTATCTACCAGGCGGGTGTTACCTCGGTAGCCACCGAAGCTGAGATCCTGGAACTTGGCTCCCAGATCGCCACGGCTGGTGATCTTGCGGGGTTCTCAAATGTCCAGATCGTAGCCCTTTCTGCTGCATTGGCTTCGCTCGGTATCCAGCCTGAAGCGGCTCGTGGTTCTCTTCAGCGTATCTTCAACACCATCCAGAATGGTGCTGATAGCTCTGGTGCTGCCACTCAGCGGCTTGCTGAGATCGCGGGCATGACCGTTGACCAAATGCAGTCTCTATGGGGCCAGGGCGAGTCCGGTTCCCAGGAGTTCTTCACTGCCTTCACTTCGGGTCTGGGTCGGATGGCTGACGCTGGCATCAACACCACCAACGTGTTGAAAGGCTTGGGTATCTACCAGGTTCGTGACCAGCGGTTGCTTCAAGTTCTCGCCAACAACATGGATGTTTACACCCAAGCTATCAACGAAAGCACTCAGGCTTACATTGATGGCACTGCGATGACGGAGGCTTACAATAAGCAGACTGACAACCTGATCGATAACTTCGAACGGTTCACCAACACAGTCTCAGCAATCTTGGCGGAACTTGGTCAAGACCAAGCGCTTAACGACTTTGTGAAGCAGATTACCGAGGGTGCAAAGGCTATCTTGGAGTTCTCTCGCACTGATGCGGGGAAGCACCTAGCCACTTTGGCTGTTTCAGTCGCAGGCTTGGGTGCGTCATTCGCCACTATCGTGTCGGTAAGTGCGTTGGCGCGCGGTGCTATGTACGGTATGATGACTGCCGCCCAAGGTGTACGGGGGGCGTTTAGTGTGGCGTCTTCGGCCTCCGGTGGTCTTTTTGTGCAGTTGGTTAAGACGTTTGGGCTGTTCGCGACAGGAAAGTTGGATGCCAAGGCGGCAGCCGATATTCTCGCGAATACGACTAAGCAGACAACAAACCTATCTGCCGGTTTCGACCGCATGTCTCGTGTGCAGGGCAATGTAGCAGGGGGCTTCCAGAAAGTGAGGGGTGCGGCTCTGGGGGCGGCAGCGGGCACTAAGGCATTCTTGGCTAGTGCATGGCCCCTATTGGCCATCACTGCGGCTGTGTGGGCCGCTACGGCGGCCTGGGACGCTTACTACAAATCGAGTGCGGAGAACCGTGCTAAAGAAGCGTTCAAAGGACAGTCCCTCGGTTTGGAAGACGCTCTGAAGTCAGACCAGATCGCATTGCACAAGACAGGGGAGTCGCTCCGGAAATTCGATGCGGAACTCCACAACCAGCGAACTTCGGTCCCGAGTTGGGCGAAAGCCATCGACCAGGCAGCCGGAGCCAACGGGAAACTGGCTGACTCTTTCGCGGTGACAACCCAAGAAGTTAAGAACACCACCTTGGCCATCGGTAAGAACACCGCTGCTGCGATGCGAAACGCCATTTTGGGCAACGAGGAGTTCATCAAATCTTGGACAGACGTGGGCTCAGCGTTCGCCGACAATCCTACTTTCATGGCCAATTACTTTGATCGAGTGGTTCGGGATGCCGACCAAGGTACGGCATGGCTGGCCATGGAGAAGCAGAAATTACAAGCACAGATCGCGGAAATATACGGGCAGGGGACCCTTGTCCAACCTGCTTACGGTCCCGCACGAACGGAGTTCACAACCGAGCAAGCCGCTCAGTTGGAGAACCTCCGCAAACAGTTGGATTTCATGGAACAGTTGGCGGACAAGAGTCGCGGGCTAGGTCTAGAACTCCAAAAAGCTTCTACTCAACTGCAATTAGCGGATTTGTTCGACACAGCAACGGGGATCCGACAGGTAGGCGACGAAGCAGAAGAAGCCACTGACGCAGTAGGGGGGTTCAGCAAGAGAATCTCTGACATTCTGGGGGCTGCTCAAGCACCGTACACGCTGATCGACGGATGGCAGGATCTTGGACAAGCCATTGCAGAAAATGGAAAGAACTTCGACGGGTTTGGGGAGAAAGCCCAAAACAACGTCAACGCCGTGATTGGTCTTGTGCAAAATTTGAAGTCAGCTGCGGGTGATGACGAAATGCTGTTTGGGGAAGGTCTCTTAGGGACCATGGTCATGCTTCAACAGCAAGGAATCGAAACTGGTGGAGCGCTGTCATTCATGGGCGACATTCTTCAATCCACTCTCGGTTCGCAGTACGATCTTAATTTTAACAGCGGTCCGGCACAGAAGAGCATGATCGCAGTCATCGATACTGCTATTGCTTTGCAACGACAGTTGTTGCAGACTCAAGCGGCTGCCTTGATGTCAACTCAAAGTTACTCTGCCGCCATCGCCCTGAGCGCGGACTACACGCGCACCCAAAACCAGCTAAAAGGTTTGGAAGCCCTACGCACCTCAGCGTTGAACACCGCCAACCGAGCCCAGGGTGCTTACAACACGGGAATCAAAAAAGGCACCGACAATCTAAACAAGAACTCCAAGGCGTCCAAGGGCAATTCGGCACAGACCAAGAAGACGGCGCGAACCTACGCTGATTGGGCAAAAGAACTCCAAGGCGTCATCGATCGAATGGACGACCTTCGATTCGGCACACAAGATTCTTGGAGGGATATTGAAAGCGCTCAAGAGGATGCTGTCAAAGCCATTCTGAACGATCTGTATGCTTTGGACGAAGCGTACAGTAGATTGTTCAGCGGGCGAGAACGGGTCGATAAACTTTTGAGTGTCTTCTATCAAGTTCAAGAAGACGCTGAAGATGCGGCTGAAGCGGTCCGGCGTGCTGCACAAAGTATTCTCGATGCACAAGCAGATCTTGCTGACATCAACTCAGAGCGGTCCAAGAACGAATACTGGTTACAAGTCGCCATCGATTACGGAGATTTGCTGCGTGTGCAAGAAATTCGCGCCAGACTTGTCGAATTGGACGCTAAAGAGGCGAAGGCCCAAAGCGACCTTGCTTCTGCTCACAAAGATGTTCAAAACGCTCAAGATGCACAGAACAAATCTCTCACAGGAAGCACCAAGCAGGCTATCAAGAATCGTGGGATTGTCAAAGACCTTTTGAGTGTTTATACTGACTATATTTCGGAACTAATTGATTCGGGTTCAACTCAAAGCGATGTCACCAAAGCCGTGTCAGAGTCCCGAAAAGATTTCATGCAACAGGCTGAGGCGTTGGGTTTCAACGCTGCGGAATTGCAGACTTACGCCAAAGTGTTCGATAGTTACGCGGGATCAAGCAGAGCATCGTCCAATTCTGCGGAAGCAGCGGTAAGAGACCTTTACGAAGCATGGCAGGATTACATTCTGCAATTAGCCAGTTCGGGTGCCAGCCAGAAGACTATCAACGCGGCCATCGCGGCGGGTAAAAAAGAAGTTGGAGACTTCGCGCGGAGTGCGGGGTTGGCCGCCAGCAAGGTGAATGAGTACAAGCGTTCTTTTGATGGAATCCAAAAGATCTTCAACGAAATTCCCAGCAAGGTGACTGTCAAGTTTGACACAAACGTCGATGCAGCCACAGCAGCCTTGAAAGAGTTTCAAGCTCGAATCGACAGCACTAAAGGATCTGCCGACAAACTAGGAAGTGCTCTTAAAGGTTTAGGTGGAAACACCAACATCGGTCTCACACTGCCTTCCGACAATAAGATCAAGAAAGCTGCTGCGTATGCTGAATTTATCGCTGCTCAAAGGTCATACCTTTATTTCATGAACCATGGTGGTGACGCCCCCACTTCTGCTAACTTGGCTAAAGCCAAAAAGTTGAAAGACACAATGAACGCGGCTAAGAAGAGGTACGAATCTTATGCCACAGGCGGGTTCACCGGTGTTGGTCCGAAATACGAAGAGGCAGGCACCGTTCACCGAGGTGAATTCGTATTCCCCCGGGAGGCGGTCAACCAGAGCACAGGGCAACCCTATCTGATGGAGGCGGTGATGAAGGGGACCCCTCTCACGAGCCAGAGGTTCCCATCCGTTATCATGGTGGAGTTGAGTCCTGTAGATCGGGCTTTACTGAAAAACAGCGGGGCGTCGTTGACAGTGACTTTGGACGGGAAAACACTCGCCAAAGCAGTCAACAGTTCTAACAAAGTTTCGAATATTCGGGGTACAGGGTGATGACGGACAAAACTGTTTGGTTCGGCACAGAAGAGAAGATGGGGTGGATTCCCGCTCCTTCTCCTGGCGTAGGTCGTAGCACTACTCGGTGGCGCGTTGGAGGGCAATTCCTTAACGGGGGGCAGTGGCGTAAAGAAAGTGCGTCGGGGAGTCGGACGTGTTCTTTGCAGTGGCCTGTGATGACCGGGGACAAAGTTCGCAAGATTACAGCGTTCTTAGAGGGGAGTTACGGTGACGGTCCTTTTTACTACTCTGACCCGTTTTCTGAAGGTGTGAACAGCGCCCCTCAATGGCTTGCTGCACCCTGGCTCGCGACGAAAGGCGCACTCGCATTCACCCCAAACCCTGTTCAGATTGACACACCTGCCAATACACGAAACTATCCTTCGTACGGCGCTCGGTATGCCGTGACGCCCGGCACAAGCAAAACTGTTCGGCTTCCTGTGCCGGAAGGTTACACCGCCCATGTCGGAGCGCATGGCCAACCTGTAGGGGTGCTCCCGGCTCAATCTTTTACGAATTACGCAATAAATCCGGGTTTCGAGAACGTCGGAAGCTTCATCGAGATCTGGCGCAATCACTGTCTCAATCCGCGGCAGGTCTCCGGGGGGTCGACGTCGGAGTTTCAGATCCGGTACGGGTGGGCGCCTTCGTATCTGACGGGGATCGTCATCCCCGGCTCGGGGCTCACGACCGCCGCGCGCAGCACCTGCCCGTCGAACACGACCGATCCGAACCAGGGGGTCAACTGGGGCGGCAACGTGCAGCTAGGCTCCCCGCTCACATCCGGGGACTGGCTCAACTACCCGATGACTCCCGGCGTTCCGATGAAGCTTTTCACCTGGGTCCGGCTGGGCCTCTCCGGGGACGTGACCGTCCGCCTTCGCTACCACGACGGCGCGGGCAACTGGGTGGGGGCTTCCGAGAGTCCCCTGGTCGTGCCGCTGACGGCAGGCGTCTGGACGGCCGTGTTCGTGCCCAGTTTCACCCCGCCTGCCGGGGCGACGCACGCCGTCTTCGGAATGTTCCTCAACGCCACCAGCGGCACTTTCCCGGCTGGGGTGGCGTATGACCAGACGGCCTGCTGCGTGACCCAGAAGGCCGCGCCCGCCTACTTCGATTCCGGGTTCTCCCCCGACCCCGACTTGACGGCGTACTCCGTGGGGACAGTGAACAACAGCCCTAGCCGACTGTCCGCGCCCGTCATCGCGAACCAGTCGGCGTCCGGTGGCGTCTCTGCGGGGATCGCCTCTCAGCAATGGGCGGCGCACGGCACCCGGTCAATGCGCATCATCCCGCAAACCGCCACCCCCGCCCTCACCAGCTTCAGCATGGTCGCCGGATCCTCGTCTGGCATGAGCGGATTGGGGGTTACGTTTGTGGCGGGGCAGACCTATACCATCCTGGCAACTTGCCGCTTGGCCGCTCCGCAGACTGGGACGATCGACTCGCGGGCTCGCTCCGTTACTCCTTTTTGGGGCACCGGGGTAGCCAACCCTCAACCAAATGTTCAAGCACCCAACGCCGCGGGTGTTCATCCGCTGCGACTTACATTCACAATCCCGTCTGGGGTTGATCGCTGTTACATTCTTCTTTACAACGGGGCGAGCGCTGGACAAGGAGATGTTTGGTGGGATGACTTCGCGATCGTGGCTGGGGACTATCCAGAAGACTGGTTCAGTGGGGACAGTCCAAACATCTATGGGACTTTTACATGGAATGGGGCACCTAATAATTCCTCTTCTACTGCGGTTTTTTCAGGAGCGTCTTTTCAAGTGAATAATATTTCATTCCCGCTTCTTTCTGTTGACACCGATCAATTGACCAATTCCACTGTCACCGGTCCGGCTTTTGCAGATTTGAAATTGGAAGGAACCGGCAATATCGGATTGAATGGGGTAATGGTGAGATTGTTGCCCACCGGTTCACCCGCTCCTACCGGTCCCTGGGTCAAAGGGGAGGGGTATACTGGACTCCGATTAGACAATGACCCTCAGATCACAGGGTATAGCAGTGCACAAGATCGACAAGCGGTCTCGGCGGATTTCGTAGAGGTGGACCCGTGGGTGTGACAATAAACGGGCTTCCCCCGGAAAGTCAGCAATGGCGAAGGGGCATTGAAAGCCAACTCTCCCGTCTTTCCACCGTTTCGTCTAACCTGAACACCCTTGTGCTGGGCATGGGGTCCCAATTAGGAGTGGCCACAGCAGCTCGTCGCGTGGCAGACGGAAAAATTACTTTTTCCAGCATCCCCCCGACCAACCCTAATCCCAGTGATTTGTGGATCGACTCCGGAAATGACAACCGATTCAATGTCCGATTGAATGATGAATGGACTACTGCCCCCATCTCCGCTGACACCGTAAAAGCCGGTGCCGTTGACGGCATAACTATCACCGGCGCGCTCATCAGAACTGCGGGATCAGGGGAGAGATTAGAATTGATCGGGAACTCTTGGAAAGGTTATGATTCCGAGGATTTCACATCTATCGAATTTTCCCCCGACAGGATTACTTTTTGGAGCGTCGCTGAAACACACAGAGAAGCGGAATTCACCCGTTATGGGCTTTCTTTCAATGAGTTCGGAGGGGGCTCTGTATGGCTAGAAGCGGATTACCGCGTAGGATTGAGTATCGGTGACGGCGAAGACTCCGGTGTCAATGTTCGATATGATCAGATTTTTTTAACTTCTGCTTCAGGATCTATCCTATTTAAATCCGATACCAACGGGATACAGGCAGACAATGCGATTATCGGCACAACAACCTCGCCAGCCAATGCCGCCTGGGTGGCAGGCGGCGTGGGGGACTATGAGTATATTTTACGCAGGTCTACGTCCCTTCGAAAATACAAAGTGGCTTACGAAGATGCTGATGACCATGACCTACTCGATTTCCGCCCCCGAAAATGGTTCGATAGAGACCAGGTGGAGAATGCTGGGCTAGACCCCGAGACTGCCACAGCGGAACAATGCCTGAACGCCGGTCTCAGATGGACTTTGGGGTTTATCGCGGAGGAAGTAGAAGAAGCAGACGACTCCTTTGCTCTTTACAATGGAGGTCGGTTAGAAGGTGTGGCTTATGACCGTTTCGAAGTGGCTGCTTACGGTACAATGAAGAAGTTCGATGAGAGATTGAAGGTTTTGGAAAGTGGACGTGCAGATTAATCTAGAAGACATTTTGGCGGTTTACGACCGGAAGGCCGCTGCTCTTGTAGCGACACTTCTTCGTGACGCGGCCATTGCAGAAGCCCAATCAATTGCCCTTCAAAAGGCGCTGAACGCGAATGCCGACAACCACTGACCTCCCTGAGATTGGGGCCGATCTAGAGTCTTTTTCAGTGACTTTGGAAGTTCCCGGTCCGGACCCCACGACCCTTGAAGGTGGCACAGGAAGCGTCCGCCTAAACTCGGGTCCGATAAACTACCCAGAGACTCTGATAGACACTCAATTCACCCTAGACGACACCGACGCAGGGACTTTCGTGTGCCGAGTAAGTGAGTTGAACTGGGGTTTTGACACCTCTGTGTCCGCTGAGACGATGCTTCACCGTCTTGCGGTGGTGAAGACAATTCGGCCGATGCAAGCCAATATGAACGCTGGAATGAATTCAATCCTTGATCTTGTCGGGATGGTTTCTCAGGGTTTGCCCGCAACAAGCACGACATTCCCTGGCTGGAATGGTCCGCTGTGGGATTATTTGAAACTGTTTTGTGCCGTCCACAATTACGAGATGATCCCCCACGCTACCGGTCCTAGTTCTGTGGTGTTCCGGGATATCCGGAGTTCGACGTTCGGTGACTATCTGGCAGACAAAACATTTACCTTGAATAACCAGACTCAAGCTCAGAATGTCGAAGTGACGGATTACGGTTACGGAGTCATGTCGGGGTCAAACATTGAACTGACCCCGGCTTTGTCCCCCGATGCACAGGTTCTTTCTGTGTCACCGGGAGAGACTGCGGAGTTCGAAATCCGCGTTGATGGCTGGGTTGCTACCGTGAACCAGCCCGCAGTGCTTGATTTCGTCGGTTCGGGGGAACGTACCGATGGAGGAGCTTATTGTGTCGCGGGTTCGGACGGACTCCCGATTACTGCTGCGCAATGGACCGCGACTGGAGGGAGCGTAAAAGTCCAATTGACAGAAGACCCTAGCGTTATTAAAGTGATTGTCAATTCTTCTGCTCATTTCAGTCTCAAAGGTCCTAATGGGGAAGACAGGTTCGCCCCATACTCTATTGCTGCGACTTCCGGAGACGGAACTCTTTATAACTCCCTTCATATCACTGGAACCGGGGTCCGGCACAACAAGAAAACCGTCCGAATTCCTACAGGGGTATCAGAGGGAGAGGAGTTGGGGGCGACAGTGGACAACCCCTGGGTGACGGGGGTTGACAAAACTTATACCATTGGTTCCCGTGCTGCTCAAGCTTATGCCGGTCCCTCATACACGATGAGTCTGGAGACTGCTCCACGATCCGCTCTAAGATCCGTCGTGGGGAGTCGTTTTGACGGAAAAGAAGTGAAATTCCGAATTACCAATGTGACTTTTTCTGAGTCATCCTTGACGGCTTCAGGGTCCATGGACACATTAATTTCTGATTTCAATTCCTCTGCCTCTGGAATGACATTCTCTCAGTGGGCGACAGCGGTGGGGGCTATTACATTCAACAAGTGGTCTGTCACGCCTTTGAAAGTGAGTTGACAACAAATGGGAACAACATCCAAGGGGCTTTGGTACCCCGACGCGTCTAGCAACATCAGTCCGTTGCAGTCCGTTCTCTCAGCTATGCAGGTGTCGGTGGGCGACAATATTCGTTTAGACACCCCAGCGGGCGTGCACGTGGTCACGAATGCTGCGGGTTTGACGACATTGGTAAGCAACTTACTCGCTGCGGGGTACACCGTCAATGCTAGCAACCCTGCTTATGCGTACCGAGTGGACACACAATTGCTCTACGAAAATCGGGGGGGCGGTTGGGTTCAATTCATGCCCACATTGACATTCGCCACCACGGGAGAGCGCGACACAGCAGTTCCAGTAGGGAGCCGCAGAACGGGGATGACGGCAGCCATCGGCACGGGGAGTTCGATGCTGCTCACCGCGTGGAACGGGTCTGCTTGGGTGACTGTCTGGGACGCGGCGCAAGGCGTTGTCTCTTCAGGAGACATGCTCTGCCACAAAGAGCCTTCCGGTTTGATGATTTTCACCGCTCGCGTGTCCATCACCATCGCCACGTCCGGGACAGCGGTCTCCACGACTCTGACCTACCCGACAGCATTCACCGCGACCCCGCGACTCAGCGCAGTCGCGCATTACGGGAATCCTACCACGGCGGCTCCGCCTATCGTCACTGTGTCAGGGGCCAACACGACGAGTATCACCGTTTGGGCTAACCGAGCGGGCACCGGGGCCATCCTGATAGATGTCACCGCTGTCGGGCGATGGAAGTAAACGCTCTGAGGGTGGGCTTGTGCCGATTCTTCACCAGGTACGCCAAGAGGTGACGTAGCGCCGATAAGTTGTCAGCGTGATGGCCCTGTGCTCGGATCTCCGGGTACAGGGCCTTTGCTTGTACCTCAGACACCAGGGCAAGTGCGCTAGACGGCTGGAGAACAACGTCGGGCCGCACACAGCGCACCACGCCCTCAGCGAGTAGTGGGGTCGGATCGCCAGCTTTGTTGTAGGGCACGTAGTGCTCGACTAGCACCAAATCCGCTTCGTCTAGCAAGATATAGTGCAGGGGGTCGTCGCTGTAGGGATCTTTGACTTCCTCTGCGAGACCGGAAAACCCACCCTCAATCACCCCGGAGTCCAAAAGCCGGAAGGGCGTTTGGGGCTCATACTCCCCAAACGCCCAACCGGTGCAAGAGACCTCGCGTTCGGCACAAGGGTCAATCGCTAGAATCGTCGTCAATGTTCAACCTCTTCCGCGCTAGAAACATGTAGTAGCCGAACGGGTACTCGTCGGGGCCTTTGCTTTGCAGCAGCAAGGCCAACTCTTCAACCTCGGTCATCGACCCAAAAGGTGAAATCAAACACAGTGCCCACGTCCACTGCACCCCTGATGGTGGTTTCGTACTCATCGCGGGCTACAACATCTACGCGGTCCCACGTCCCAATGACCTCGAAAGCCCGGGACACAGCAATCTCGGTAGCAGCACCCAAAGTAGCCTCGCGCCACACAGTTGTCTCATATCGAATCATCTTGTCAATCCTTCCAGTAGTTTCCTAAGCGATATTGCGTTGATGTAGTTGGCGTCAAGACGGCCAACCACTTCAGCCCCTTGTGTCAAAATCGCGGTAGGCACAGAGAGAATATCAGGAGAGAACGCTTGTCCGAGACTCACATCCAGTTCCACGAACTCCACGCCGTGCTCCTTAGCGATCTTCTTCGCCAGAGGCTTTAGTTGTTTACATGCAACACATGTTGGGGACGTATGGTAATACAACTTCATTCAGCAAATCCTTCATTTAGCCAGTCA
>Ga0116152_10002474_pt1 | contig 15013 bp, 11 predicted proteins | sample AD_UKC119_MetaG_FD_89894 | JGI IMG/M metagenome (GOLD analysis project Ga0116152, IMG submission 89894) | Active sludge microbial communities of municipal wastewater-treating anaerobic digesters from Hong Kong - AD_UKC119_MetaG | ecosystem: Engineered > Bioreactor > Anaerobic > Digestate... | reverse complement strand
TGCTTTAAATACTCAGGTAAACAGTTTAGTAAATTAACTATATTCCCCCATAAAGATGAATTCTTGTCACCAATATGGCAAAATGCTAAACGCTTACTGCCTATAAGAAAACGGTTATGACTTACCTCGTTTCTCAATTTTACCAACGCCTTTAAATCATCCTTCATCCATAAAGGATTTTTATTATAATAAGAAAACAAATTTAACTTATCTTTTTCGCTTAATTTTTTAACCTGCACAATTAGCTCCAAAAATGTTAAAGAACAAAGCGCATTAAAAAGATTATTATCGTTTATCAAATACTCATTTAGCTTTTTAGAGGGATAAAAACTACTAGCCATATCGCTATATGTATTTGATATATAAGCGCGTATATACTCTTCAAGAAATCCAATATATTTATATAAAACACGCCTTATTCGCTTGTCGTATCGCATTGCAGTAGCTATTGTTGAATATGATACTTTTTCGCCTGTAAGGCTTTCAAGCAATAATCGAATATTTTCATGCTCCTGTATTCCCCTATACCGCAAAAAATGAAGCGATTTATCTTTCTCTTCAACGCTGATAATTATTTTGTCCCAAAACTCTTGTTCTGTCATATCTGCACTCCATACTTCGCACACATTTCGTTAAGAGTTTCTAAGAGGACCGAAAACGAATCCTTATCTACTTGTGATATCAGATATTTATTTTTCTTATCCAAATAAAGGTCTCTAACTTCATTCCACGTACCCAAATCTTTCAATGCAACTATTTTTGTTTGATAATTCCTTGAAGAGTTCATCTCATTCCAGTAATATTGACCTGTAGATTTTTTCTGAATTATTTTTAAATAATTGCCATTATTTCCTTCGCAAATAATAGCTACGTCAAACGAGAAATGAAGCTTATTTTGATAAACTAACTTTGAAGTAATAACAGATGTTGAGTTCTCTGCAGGCTTAAATCCTAAATTCGGATTAACGTCATTAAAGGCATTAATGAAAAGCTCTTTAATTTTTTTAGGCGAAGAAAATAATTCTTTTTTATCTCTTTGCAAAATAAAATTATAATCCAAATCAAATTCACCATCTTGACCATTTTGAGTAATTAAATTGGTCATTCCGCTTCCGATTAGATTAAATTGAAAAGTAAAGTAATCGCTCAACCAACTTTTTTGAACATTTTTTATAATCGTCTCACAAGCCAATTTAAGCTCTTTTAATTCTTTTTTATCTTCAACGTAATGGTACATATATCAACCTCTTATTGACTTTGTTTCTTGACTCCACAAATTAGAATTTAGCGAATGAAAATTATTCTTCCTATTCTAAATGTAACATGAGATTGAATACTATTCCCAACCCTATTCAAAACCATTTTTAGATACTTCCCCATATTATTAGTTCTTTTACACGACCACTTCGCTTTATATAATGCGTCGCAGATGCAAGAATTTCTCCTATTTTATCTGGAATTTCAGTACTTTTGCTTATTGCAGGTTGTACAATAAAAATAGTTACTTCCATTTTTTTGTTTACTCTCAACAATGTCTTGAGTGAATTCAAGTCACCTTTGACAAATTTCTCAGTTGGATTTGAACTATTGCACACTCGCTTAATAATTGTATTAAGTAGCTCATTTTTGTCCTTTATCCATATCGTGGATTTAATTGCTTGTTGTGAAACTTCGTAAACATCATTTACGCTTGAATTGTATCTAGCACCTTTCATAGCTTTGACATGATACATATTTACTATAACTTTGTTGAGCTCATTTGGAACACTGAAAGTAACAAAATCAGCTATTTCTCCTGGACCATGATCAAATACAATATGTGAATATGCGCTGTCAGCTGTAAGAATTTCTTTTAGTGCACTTTGAATAGAGATTCCTTTTTTTGTAGCTTTTTCACACTCATTGTTAACGTTGGTTCCTTTCACACTCCAATCAATTGCTGTGATATGATCAAGCTGAAACACTATGGCAGCTTTATCACCAGTAAATATTTCTTCGGCAATTATCGTCGTGTCATCAGTTGTTTTAAAGGTTAATGGATGTGCTGATAAATATCTTGAAAGTGAAATTTTATTTTTCCCATCTTGCACAACAAATTTTTCATCGCTAGAGTTACATTTTCCCTCCAAATCACAACAAATATGCTCGGAAACATTTTCTATTGTTGCTTGAATCGACAAATAATCAGCATCTACTGAGACAATTCCTAAGTCTATATCTGTTAGTAAAAAATGTATATCAGGTCGATCTATAATGGTAATAAGCGGCGGTGACAAATATGTCTTCTCCGACAGAAAACAGAACATAGTATTGTTTGGATACACGGAGTTTTTCTTAGGAATCGGAAGTAAGTCGTAATTTGTCCCAGTTTTTACAACAAGAGAACTATTCACAATCTTTTTTCCATTCGCATCACACCAAGCTATGTACTCAGGTATTGAGCAATATGAACTACTCCAGATTTTCGATCCGCTACTATAGCCAATCGTTAAAACTTCGTCTCCTTTTTGCGCCTTGCAAAATGCGTGCCCTGCTGAAACCATTTTTCCCGTCGTTTCATCGATTGAAGCTGCGGTATTTGAACCCGCAACTATCCTATAAGATTCACCTGCTTCAGCGTATCTATTTTGCATACCAGTGTTAAAAAATTCATAATTGTTTAACTCCCCCAAAACTTTATTCATTTCGTTTCTTGGTATTTTTTGACAACCATTTGCAAATGAGTCAGCAATTGCATCGTACACGCACTCGCTTTTATCTTGTGAGTATATGTACAGCAAATGCGTTTCCTCTTGAAAATGTACAATAAACAAATGAATATCTAAATTTCTTACCTGATCCCCTTCAAGCCAAAGAGGGGATTCCATTATATATGCAATTGCAACAACAGTATTATTGTCTCGATTTCGGTATATTTCATTTCCTATGTTACATAGTTCTGGGAAATTAGCATTAACGTCAAAGCTATTTGCTTTATAGATTTTGGCATGACAATTAAGTCTAACATTATGGAGTGAAAGTAACTTATCACCCTTTTCATCTGGCTTAGTAAACTGACTTAATGTTTCACTTCCCTCAAGATCAGCGCTGATCTTTGTCTCAGACAAACTAATTATCATATCTTGCCAAATTGCGTCAGAAGAATAAAGTTCGTGATTTTCTATCCTAAGTGAACTATCATTCATAGCTATAAATTTTGCTCCGCCAATTTTATCAGCATTAGTTCTTGCGAACCTACCAATAAACTGTAATGTGCTTGCTAATGACCTATGCGGTTCATGCACTGCCGCAATTTTCATATTTGCAAAATCAAACCCTTCACCAAGCATATTTACGCATATAATCCCATCAAGTTCACCATTTTTCATCTGTTCAATTGCTCTTTGCGCTGTTTTATATGACATGGAACTATCTATGCGCTTTAGCTTTAAAGAGGTATATTTACTATACAGTATCTCTAGGGCTTTTGCTTTATCTTTTGTATCGGTTCGAACCATTAAACGATGTTCAAATCCCTGTTCCTTATCATTCAGAAATACTCGTTCTGCTTCCAGAGCAATCAGCTTATCCTTATCATGAGCCTCTTCAAGAGGAATATATTCTATTTCACCAAAGACGCCATCTTTATATGCTTTTGATAAAGGGTAATTATATACAATATCGCCTTTGATTTCCCGCCTATCTAATCTAAAGGGGGTGGCCGTTACGAGCAAAGAGTTGGCATGGTTCATATTTAATAATATTTTTTGCCATGTAGGAGCCGGCACATGATGCGCTTCGTCTATCATTATATAGTCAAAGGCAAGCCTAATTTCCGCATCTGAAATAGTTGCAGCTACTTGATGAGTCGCTATAACCACATCAGCATTATTTATTTTATTGTCATACTCATTTCTTAAAACTTCTTCTGCGGGATACTCATGCATTGCTTCAAAAACAGTTGGATTTGGCGTATCTTCTGCAAACACGCCAAGCTTTTTCAATGTTCTCAAGTGCTGGTAATCATCGACAATTTGGCCGCGAACCATTGCACTGGGTGTGACAATCATAACTCTTTTTTTTCGTAAAACATATGGTGCCATCATTAGCACGGCAGTTTTTCCACTTCCAGTTGGCATCACAATCACTGTTGCAGCATTATTTTCCAAAGTGGCATGCGAGGCGACAGCATGAATAGCACCAATTTGCGCATTCCTTAAACCAGCGTGTTCAAAACCAGACTCAGCAGACGCACATTGATATTGTAGTTTGCCATATTGATCCAAAAAATAGCTCATCATTCATCTCCCAAATTTAAATTCTCCTAAGAGATTTGTATTGATTAACCAATTAAAAAACAGCTCTTACCTTCCAATTATTGCCATTAAATGAAAACCACAAATTCCGATTAGTAAAAATATTATATCAAATCTAAAACACTTTTGACAAACGCCCTATATTGTTCCTTGATATTATTAGGAGCGTTTATTTTCACTCTGCCCTCAAAGGTTGTAAGCCAAGCAAAGAATGTTTTGCTTACGATTACCGTCGCTTTTACTATGTACTCGTTTTCGCCATATCTTATCGGTTCTATATTTTCGCCAAAACGGTCAACCGCCATATTAAGTAAGTCTTTTGGAAAAATCAGACCAACTTCCTCTTTTTCTCCAGAATACATAGCAAAAATGAAACGCTTATACTCGTTTATATGAAAGTTTTCAAACTTTTTGAGCTTTGTTACGTTTTTCTTTTCTTCCTTGACGTCTTCCATTCTATCAATTCGATAATTCGCTACGTCCTTATATTTATCGTGAAAACAGACAAGATAAAAATTTTCTCCCGAATATACAAGACCAAGCGGATTTACAATATAACGATTCTTGTCTTTGCGATACAACTTCTCCATATTTTGTCCGTAATCGAAATAAACGAAAGAAATTTGTTTTTTGTTAAGTAATGCTGACGTTATCTCGTCAATGCTATAATAAATGCGCTCGTTACTATGCTTGTTATCGTCAACCGCCAGCGCTTCTGTCAATTGTTCAGCTTGCGATGCTCCTAAAAGTTCCGCAATTTTTTGAGTAAGAACAGTCGTCTTTTTCTCCGTCAAAAATTTTGCTGCGCCTACGGCATTCATAAGAACTTGTATCTTTGGTCTCTCAAACTTTCTATCGCCTACGAAATACTTATTACTTCTGCCACGAACTTGAATAACCTTATAACCGTACTGATTCAGAAGTTCTATATCCTCATACAAAGTCTGCCTTGTTGCCGTTATTTCGCTGCCTTCTAACTCCTTAATTAGCTGCTCAGTGGTCAGAGGATGCTCTTCATCAGAGTGCTTTAATAAAATATCTAAAGCACCAGCAACTTGATTTTCTGTTCTGTTACTCTTGACATAGCAAACCTCCTAATTCTATGTATTAGCTATACTTCTTGAAATTTTCCGCTTGTTCAAAGATTTCTTTGTATACCTCATCTCTTGGAACGGGCGGATAGCCATACTCGTCCAGCAAAAGAATTAAGTCAACTTTTAGTTCAGCTTTTATATCATCACGTTGCGACCAAGCAACGTATTTCGACTGATTATCTACAATGCCTTTTACTTCCTTAGATAATGCCAATAGTTTTTCATCGGGATACTTAAACTCATATTTTCCAGCTACTGCTTTAAGGATATCGTAGAAGGCTTTCTCTTCATAGTCGATCCCAAGTTGTAAAAATGAGTTTTTCTCGTTTTTTAAGTCTGCAAGAAGTTGCGCTAACTGATCTGCAACATCATCAAGTACTTCGTCTGCAAATTTAGCGTCTTTTCTACGATCATTGTAAGAATCTACCACGGCCCTAAGCCTGTCGCTGAAATCTACACCTTTTATTTTGTTTACCTTTTTATATTCTTCTATTGCCTGAGAAAGCAGTCTATGAAGAATTTTTATTTTTGTATTAGGCAAAGGTATTTTATTTATACGGGCCAAATATTCATCGCTAAAAATATCAATTTCAGGTTGATCGGACTCCTTGCCAACTTGAAATAATTCTTCCACGCCATCAGAAAGAATCGCCTCTGCTATTAACTTCTGCACCTTTGCATTCATTTGAGAAATGTCAGGCGCATCTCCTTTTGTCAACTTAAAAAGAATTGATCTTACCGCTAAGTAAAAATGGATAGTGTCTTTTTCTTTATCTGAAAGCTCATCGCTACCACTACATAAATTGTAAGCGGTTTTCATCCTTTTTACTGCCGCCATAAAACGAGTTTCAATTTCTTCAGTCAATTGGACGTATTCCACTGCATGATTTAAGCATTCTAACTGTTCAAGCGGAGACCCAAAATAAAACTTATCATTGTTAAAATTTCGAAACATTGCAGAAAGCACTTCTAATTGGTCCTTAACAATGATTATTGATTGTTTTACTTCTTCAAAAGAAGTATCAGCAAGCTCAGTATATTGTTTCAAAGCCATATTCATACTGTTCTTAATTCCGATATAATCGACAATAAGACCTTTATCTTTTCCTTTGTAAACTCTGTTTACACGAGAAATGGTTTGAATGAGCGTATGGCGCTGTATAGGCTTGTCTATGTAAATAGTATCAAGGCTCGGTACGTCAAATCCTGTAAGCCACATATCTACTACAATCGCTATTTTGAAATTTGATTTTTCTTTTTTAAACTGTCTGTCAAGTTCGGACTTATCTTCCTTCGTACCAAGTAATTTATAGAGTTCCGCAGAATCGTCTTTATTCCGTGTCATTACCATATTTATTTTTGCAATCGGTTTAATCTCTTTTCGCTCTCTTTCCGAAAGAACTACTCCATCATCAGCTTCTCTTTCTATAGCCCAATCGGGTTTAATTATAATTATTTCTTTATAGAGATTATACGCAATTAAACGATTACTGCATACAAACAATGCTTTCCCAAGAACAGTTCCACCTTCCGCTACTCTGTTTTCATAGTGTTTAACAAAATCTGCAGCAACGGTTTTAATTCTGTCTGGGTCTCCAATGATTACGTCCAGTTTCGCAACTGCCTTTTGGCTTTCTTCTATTTGATGTTCGTTTGCTCCTAAATTAGCGCATTCTTCGTAATACTTTTCAATTTCCTTAACTTTATTTTGGTCAAGCGTTACTTTTGCAGCTCGGCCCTCATATACAAGATTAACAGTTATACCATCTTTAACGGATTCTGTCATCGTATATTTATCCACTACGGCCCCAAATACATCAATCGTAGAATCAATCGGAGTTCCTGTGAATCCTACGTAGGTAGCATTTGGAAAAGAATCATGTAAGTATTTTGCAAATCCAAACTTCTTTGTGACTCCCGAGTCTGTTACCCTTACTTTTTGTTCAAGATTAACTTGAGAACGATGAGCCTCATCTGAAATACAAATAATATTGTATCTATCAGATAATAGCAATGTGTCTTCAGTAAATTTTTGTATAGTCGTAAGAAATACGCCGCCGCTCTCTCTGCCTTTGAGTAAATCCCTTAAATCATCTCTTGACTCTACGCTTTTAACGCACTCATCTCCAAGAAACTTTTTTGAAACAGTAAACATTCCAGATAACTGAACATCTAAGTCCGTGCGATCTGTTATCAGAATAACCGTAGGACTCTTAAAGTACTTGCTTTTCATCAGTTTTCTTGCTAAAAACAACATTGTATAACTCTTGCCGCAACCTGTTGCGCCAAAGTAAGTACCGCCCTTTCCATCTCCAGTAGGTTTTATATGCACCTTAATATTATCGAATAATTTTGACGCTGCAAAAAATTGAGGATAGCGACATACAACTTTCAAATCATTCTTTGAATTGTCTGGAAAATAAACAAAATTTTGTATAACGTCAAGCAATCTGTCTTTGCGAAATAATCCTTTTACAAGAGAGTATAATGAATTAATTCCGTCCACATCAATGTCGTCATCAGCGACCTTGCGCCACGCATAAAAGTAATCATAATCAGCAAACAAAGAGCCGTATTTATTGTTCACACCATCGCTTATTACAACAAAAGCATTGTATTTAAATAGTTCAGGAATATCTCTTTTGTATCTTATTGTAAGTTGTTTATACGCATCAAGTATCGTCGTGTTTTCCTTTACTGCGCTTTTAAACTCCAATACAACCAAAGGCAGTCCGTTTATGTAAACTACTCCATCAGGAATGCGTAGCTCATAGCCTTGTATTTCAGTTTGATTAACTATTTTAAATAAGTTGTTTTTGACTTCATTAAAATCAATTAGTTGAATATATAGATCTTTCTTGCTTTTATCATCACGCTTAAAAATAAAGCCATCAACAATCAGCTTAAAAACGGACTTGTTTGCATCATAAATTGGTGAGTTTGCTGTTCTTGCCAATCTTAAAATTATGCTTTCAACTTCCGTAGGAGTAATGCCGTCTTTTGCATAACGAGAATATAGAAACTGTTTTATATCTTCACGCAATAAAACGTCTGCCTTTTCTCGATTTATTTGACTTCCAACAAGGTGTTCGTATTCCTCCTTCTTGAAAAGCTCCATTATAGATAATTCTAATGCGTGTTCATTGTAATATGGCATTGTAATTCCTCCTAATAGCAACTAATTATACTATATTTTAGTTCAACTGATCATTTTTAATTATTTAACATTTTTTCTTTCACTTCTCGCCTACAAATGATAATTTAGCGGCTTGATAACTGTGATAACAGAACTGATTGTAGTGAATAAAGATGGTATATTTCATTGGTGACCTTCATTTCTGCAATTATTGGAGCTAACCCCAATGAATCAATCGTTTCTTTATCTGGTATCACAATGTTGATGTTGTCTATATATTCTTTGCTTAAATTGGACTGTGCTCCACCTGTTGATTGTCTGCTAATTGATCGTTGATTTGATAAAAGAGTAAAAAAGAGAAATGCTGCGTCGCAAATATCACGGCAAATCATTCCACAAATTGCTTGATTTGTCGTTGCTTCAATAGCTAAATATCCTACTTCGCCAGCTGTAACTCCATACATAGCCATTAAAACTGTGTCTATGGGCAAGAGTTTAGTTGAACTCTCTGATAATCCTATTTTAGTAATGCACTCTTCGGTAACTGTGGTAATATTATTATGGACTTCTCCAGATTTTAGCCAAGGAATTGAGCCGTTTTGCCAATAATCTTGATTGGAACGATTAGGTGTAGAACCCGATTTCGTACCGATACAAAAAGTTGAAATAGTACCGATTCGCCAGTCTTCTGGCATTTGGTGATTAGCTATTTCATCGGCTGTTTCAGTTATTAAATCAAGATTACCAACGCAGTTGTTGAGTATTGCAATGCCTACGGCTTCTAAATTATCATTTATCTTCCGTTTTAACGCTATTCTATTTTCTATAATTTCGTATGCTTCTATAATCTCTTTTTGTATTGCTATATCTGGCACTGGCAAGGTAATACTACTTAATTCTTCCCAAGTGATACCGCCTCTCACGGTACTATCAGTATGAAACCAGCACTCTCTATCAAATTCAAGACGAGAAAACCAAAGCATAGCATATTTAGGTAACAATTTTGTTTTATCAATTACTTCAAAAACAAAATATGCAGGCGATACAATAGATGGCTCATCTTCTGTGTACAAGGCAATCGGCATTCTATCGTCTCTTCCTACGTGCATAGGATTACATGCAAAATAATCTTTCGTTACTATCTTGTATGAGGATAAATCCGTGCCAATGATATTCGCAACCGATGGCATAAAGAACTTATCAATACTTATTCCAAGTAAATTTGTTGTTGTCAGTCCTTTATTTCGCAGGTCAATCTGTCGAAAATAATCTTTTATTGGGTATTGTATGGTCATTTTTTACTCCTATCCTATGTATTTTTTATGCGAGGCTTTAACATTTCTCTGATTAACCTTTGCATATCCCATAGTTGTTTCTATTTTAACGTGTCCGAGCAATGTTTGCACTTGCTCTATCGGCATTCCTTTATCTATTGCCATTGTCGCCAAAGTACTTCTGAACTTGTGCGGATGCACTTTATTTACTTCTGCAAGTTGTCCGAGTTTTCGAACGACTTTTTCCACTCCGCTTATTTTTAATCGGTTATACGGAGCATTTAGCGATACAAAAAGCGCTTTATTTTCGTCAATTCTTTCAGCAAGATAGCGTTTTAGGTGAAGTTTACTTCTTGCGTCAAAATATACTTCCCTTTGTTTGTCCCCTTTACCAAACACAATGCACGAGCGTTCGTTCAAATTTACGTCATCTTTATTCAGTCCAACAAGCTCACCGACACGAATACCTGTTGAAGCAAGAAACTCTATAAGTACTAAATTTCTTAGCTCAGTGCACGTATCTCTCAATGTTTCAAGGTTCTCATCTGTAAGCGTTTCTTTTATCAACTTCGCAGTTTTTATTTTATGTATTCGGCGTACTGGACTTTTTACAATAAAATCTTCGTCTTCCATCCAAGAAAAGAAACTTGAAAGTATTCTTCGTATATTATCCATAGTTACTTTACTTGAATTGTTTATCTTTTGATAATCCGACAGATATAATCTTAAATCATCCGTTGTAATATCAATAAATGCTTTTTCCATTTTTTCAGCCATTCGCCTTATGGTTGTTACGTAATAATCAAGCGTTTTTAAGGAACAACCCTCTACTTTTTTAGCGGATACAAATAGCCTTAAATAGTATGCGTTTTCCTTTTTATCTGCTTCTGCTCCATCTTCTGAGCGTTCTACTATATCAATATTTTGCAAACAGTTCAACATAACTGCGCGCAAAATATTCAATTGCCTTTGATCCAGAGTTCCGCCCATTCCATGTAGCACTTCTCTAACAAATTTTTCTTTCATTTTTATCTCCTTTGTAAGTCTTTCTTTATAAAAATATTTTAGTCTTACAGAGGACTATAAATGATAATTTAGAAGCTCAAGCGTATGCGGTAATCCAAGAAAAAACGTATTTGAGAGGTAAGGAAACCTCCGTTGACAACATTCTAACTCTTTTTGATTATATGCGGCGCCCTATGTCGGGGCTAGAAAGAGGAAATATGGCTCGAAATTACCCTTACTATGGTGCAGCTTCGCTAATGGATTATGTTCAAGACTATATCTTTGATGGCATATTTGGCTTAATTGGAGAAGACGGAACTGTTATGAATGAGAATGGTTACCCGACAATGCAATATGTGTGGGGCAAATTCTGGGTTAACAACCATTCACATATTTTTCAAGGTAAAAATGGCTTTTCGACCGAATGTGTCTACCTACTTTTGAAACACACCGTGATACAAGACATTGTTACAGGGGCGGTTCAACTAAAAGTTAATCAAGAGAACTTGAGAAACCTTCCTCTCCTTGTGCCTTCGGATGACGATTTGCAAGAAATCGAGCATATCCTTCAACCGATTTTTCTATTAATTAGGCAAAACTCTAATGAAATAGAAAAGCTCAATCTAACATTAGCTGTTTTGCTTGCCAAATTGTCTGATTTAAGCCGCTAAATTATCATTTATCTGCTTTTTTGTTTTGATTCTTTCTTCTATTATCCTATAAGCATCAACAATTTCCTTTTGTTTTTCTATTTCTGGTATAGGCAACTCCACATTGCACAATTCTTCCCAATCAAATATCTCTCTAACACTCCCCTGTGATTTAAAACGGGCATATCTATCAAATTCTGGTCTTTTAAACCAAAGCATAAGATATTCGGGTAATAATTCGTTTTCGTCAACAACTTCGAAAACAGTGTAAACAGCAGATACTAATCCAATTTTATTATCTGTCAACAGTGCAATTCCTATTTTTTCGCCACGGCGTGAAGTGTCTGGAATATAACAAAACTGTCCTCTGTGTATTACCTTATAGTTATGCCAGTCGGTTCCTACTGTATTTGCTATAGATTTAATAAACCGTTTTTCCACAGAAACCCCCAAAAGAGGAAGCCTTTCGTCATTTTCATTTCGAACATTAATTTCATTAATATACGGAGCAAGCTTTTTATAATTTGATTTCATAACCAAGCTCCTTGAAAACCTTTAATAAATCTGCTTTTGATTTTTCCTCCTCTATTAGCAATGAAGATAATTCTGACTGCAAGGCTTTCATCTTGTCGTCAAAATCAACGTTTTCATCGCGGTTGATAAACTCAATATACTTGCTTGGCACAAGAGAAAAATTCTTCGCTTGCAAGTCTTTGAGTTTTGCCGAAAAGCAATATTCCGGTACGTCTGCATACTTTGTATCGCATTCCACACTTTGCCAATTATGATATGTATCAGTAACTTTTTTTCTATCAGCCTCTGTAAGCTCAATATATTTTTTTTCGTAAGGCTCGCCCATTTGGCGCAAGTCCATAAAAAAAATTTCTCCCGTCCTGTCACGGTATTGCTTAACTACTCCGTTTTGTTCAACAACTCGTGATTTTTTATTTTTATTAATCACCCACAACGTTACGCTTATATCGGTTGTGTAAAACAAGTTTCTTGGTAAGATAATTATTGCCTCAACCAAATCGTTTTCTATTAACTTTTGTCGTATTTTAAGTTCATCGCCTTCGCCTGACAAAGCACCGTTCGCAAGTAAAAATCCGGCAACTCCGTTTTGCGATAGCTTACTAACCATATGCAAAATCCATCCGTAATTTGCATTACCTGTCGGCGGAACAGTATAACCATCCCATCGAGGATCGTTAACAAGTTCAGTTTCTGCTCTCCATGCTTTTTGATTAAACGGTGGGTTAGCCATTATAAAGTCTGCTTTTAAATCTTTATGTAAATCTTCAGAGAAAGAGTTCGCAGCTTTTTCTCCGAGATTGCCGCCAATACCTCTTATGGCAAGATTCATTTTAGCAAGTTTATAAGTCGTATTCGTATACTCTTGCCCGTAAATGCTGACTTCCCTCTTATTTCCATGGTGACTTTCTATAAACTTAATTGATTGAACAAACATTCCGCCTGAACCACAACAAGGGTCGTAAATTATTCCCTTGTAAGGCTCAATAAGCTCTGCTATTAAATTAACAATACATTTTGGCGTATAGAATTCTCCTTTGCCTTTTCCTTCTGCCAAAGCAAATTTGCCAAGGAAATATTCGTATACTCTGCCAATAATATCTTGTTCTTTATCTTTAAGCGTGTCTATTTTATTTATTTCATCAAGGAGCGCAGCCAATTTATTTGTATCAAGGCTCAATCTTGAGTAGTAGTTATCTGGCAATGCTCCACGAAGTTGCTTGTTGTTTTTTTCGATCGTATATAGAGCAGTGTCAATTTTCAAAGCGATATCGTTTTGCTTTGCATTTTCCATTATAAACGACCAACGAGATTCGGGAGACAAGTAAAAAATATTATCTTTTGTGTAAAATTCTACTATATCAACATAGCGCTCTTTGCCGTCTTCTACAAGTTGTTTTCTCTTTTCTTCAAACTTGTCGCTTGCATACTTCAAAAAAATCAAACTTAAAACTACGTGCTTGTATTCAGCAGGCTCAACAGAACCACGTAATTTGTTTGCTGATTCCCATAAGGATTCTTCTATTCTTTTTTCTTCTACTATTTTTTTAGCCATAATTACTCCTCATCCCCAAAATTAATTCCGTTCTTAATGCAGAATTGTTCAAAGGCATATTGTTTAAGTTTGTTCGGTTCTGACTTGCCGTTCTCCCACCTATTTACCGTAGCAAAAGACACGCCTAGTTCTTTGGCTAAACTTTCTTGACTCATATTCAATTGCATTCTTGTCAAATAAATTTTTTTGCTAAACTGCATTTTTCTACCTCTCTTGCAAACTATAAAATATTATAACATGCTTATCACATATTTTCAACACTGTCATTGACATAATTTTATCTAATAAAAGTTCCTTATAGCCACATCAAAAAAAATTTCTATTATATCTTGTATTTGATTTTTTCATAACCAGCGTTTATCGCCGCAGCAAAAGTTTTTTTTATATTTTTACTTCGGCGAGTGTCGTTATAAGCAGTTAACACTTCACTGCAATCTTCATCTGTCATATTTATTATAACATCTAAAAATAGACGAGCGCGTGAAGCGCCTACATAAAATAACTTTCCGTCATTTAAAAAGGTGCTTTTACCAACATCTATTAAAATTACAACGTCAGCTTCTAACCCTTTAAATTTTCTACATGTCGAAAAAAAGATTATTCTATTTCTAAATTGGTATAAATCTTCATCATTTAAATATTTAAATATCACACTTTCAGACTGCGTCTTACAAGATAAAATTACAATATTTTTAATGATTTTTTCTAAGTATCTGCTCAAGATATAATTTAAAGATTCTATAAACTCTTGACTATCGGCAAAATATATTTTAGGAGTATCACCTTCTATAACACCAGCAAACATTTTTGGCTTGCTGTAAGAGGCTTCATTGAAGTCATTGCAATACTTTCTGTATTTCTACAGTTTTTGTATAATGTTAGTCTACAGTCTGCATCTGCTATGTATTTAGGTATTTTTCTGCCTTGTATTAATTGCAATTTATCATAAAATAGGTAAAATGACCCACAATCATCTCTATCTAAAACAATTTGCTCAAGTAATTCTATAATTGACTCTTCCTCAATGCGATCTTGTCCAAAATCTTGTCCCTCGTCTATTATGATATGATCATATTCAAAACTTTTTCGCAGTACATTTCAACCAGTTTATCCTTAAGTAGAGAAAAATCAGCGTATCGAGTTCCTCATTATTTACATGCAAAACCATCAATAGTATAAATGCTACATTTTCATAGGGATAATTTTCAGATATAAAGTCCTTTAGCTTGTTATTGAAGCACAAAAAAAGTACTTTCTCACCATTATCAGCATGCCTACGAGCTTTTTCTAATGCAATCATAGTCTTACCAGTTCCTGCAACACCATTAATAACAGCATTGTTCTGCTCCTCAAGGTAATTCAATAAATTTGCCTGTTCTTCCAAAAGACGATTAAAAGCTCTTTTTCGATTTTCAATATCAATTTGCATAGAGGGAACAAGATTAAAGCTTGGGCTCAAAACATTATCCAATA
>Ga0116152_10002473_pt1 | contig 15014 bp, 11 predicted proteins | sample AD_UKC119_MetaG_FD_89894 | JGI IMG/M metagenome (GOLD analysis project Ga0116152, IMG submission 89894) | Active sludge microbial communities of municipal wastewater-treating anaerobic digesters from Hong Kong - AD_UKC119_MetaG | ecosystem: Engineered > Bioreactor > Anaerobic > Digestate... | reverse complement strand
CGCGGCCGAGAGCGCCAAGGCCGGCAAGCTGCGCGGCTTCGGCATCGCCCATTACATCGAGGCCTGCGGCATCGCGCCGTCGAACCTGGTGGGGCAACTCGGGGCCCGCGCGGGGCTTTACGAAAGCGCCACGGTGCGGGTGAACGCGACAGGGTCGATCAGCGTCTTCACCGGATCGCATTCGCACGGCCAGGGCCACGAGACCACCTTTGCCCAGGTCGTGTCCGAGCTGATCGGCATCGACGCCGGCCAGGTCGAGATCGTCCATGGCGACACCTCGAACACGCCGATGGGCATGGGCACCTATGGCTCGCGCTCGCTCGCGGTCGGTGGCTCGGCGCTGGTGCGCGCCACGAACAAGATCATCACCAAGGCCAAGAAGATCGCCGCGCACCTGCTGGAAGCGTCGGAAGCCGATATCGAGCTGAAGGATGGCAAGTTCTCGGTCGCCGGCACCGACAAGTCGGTGGATTGGGCCGGCGTCACGCTGGCGGCCTATGTGCCGCACAACTACCCGCTGGAAAGCCTGGAACCCGGGCTCGAGGAAACGGCGTTCTACGATCCCTCGAACTTCACCTACCCCGCCGGGGCCTATGGCTGCGAGGTCGAGGTGGACCCCGAGACCGGCAAGGTGACGATCCTGAACTTCACCGCCGCCGACGATTTCGGCAACGTGGTGAACCCGATGATCGTCGAGGGGCAGGTGCACGGCGGCCTGGCGCAGGGCATCGGTCAGGCGATGCTCGAGGCCTGCGCCTATGACGCCGACGGCCAGTTGCTGACCGGGTCCTACATGGATTACGCCATGCCGCGCGCCGACGATCTGCCCGCGTATACGGTGGACCACAGCTGCGTCACGCCCTGCACCCACAACCCGCTGGGCGTCAAGGGCTGCGGCGAGGCCGGGGCGATCGGCTCGCCGCCCGCCGTCGTCAACGCGGTGATCGACGCGCTGCATCGCGGCGGTCACACCCACGTCACCCATATCGACATGCCCGTTTCGCCTGCGCGCGTTTGGGCTGCCATGCAGGCCAAATAAGGGAGGCCGCGATGTATAACTTCGATTTCGTGAAACCCGCGAGTATCGCCGAAGCCGTCGAGGCCCTGTCGGGCGACGAGGCGCAGGCCCTGTCGGGCGGCATGACCCTGCTGCCGACGATGAAGCAACGGCTGAACGCGCCGGCGACGCTGGTCTCGCTGTCCGGCATCGCCGAGATGAAGGGCGTGCGCCGCGATGGCGACACGCTGGTCATCGGCGCGGCCACCCCGCACGCGGTGGTGGCCCGCGAGGCCGCCGGTCACTATCCCGCGCTGGCCGCGCTGGCCGGGCAGATCGGCGACCCGGCGGTGCGCAACCGGGGCACCATCGGCGGCTCGATCGCCAACAACGACCCCTCGGCCTGCTATCCTGCGGCGGTGCTGGCCTCGGGCGCGGTGGTGGTGACCAACACGCGCGAGATCGCGGCCGACGATTATTTCCAGGGGCTGTTCGAAACCGCGCTGCATGACGGCGAAATCATCACCGCCGTGCGCTTTCCGATCCCGCAAAAGGCCGCCTATGCCAAGTTCCTGCAACCGGCGTCGCGCTTTGCGCTGACGGGGGCGTTCGTGGCGCAATACGCGGGCGGTGTGCGGGTGGCGATCACCGGCGCGTCCGAAGGCGGCGTGTTCCGCTGGACCGAGGCCGAAACGGCGCTGTCGGCCGATTTCAGCCCCGCGGCGATCGCGGGCAAGTCGGCCTAGGCCGATGGCATGATCGGCGACCTGCACGGCACGCCGGCCTACCGCGCGCATCTGGTCGGCGTCATGACGCGCCGCGCGGTGGCGGCCGCGCACTAGACACCGGGTTGGGATTCCGGCCGAAAAGGGGGCTTCGGCCCCCTTTTCCATGGCTCAGGCGCGCGGGTGGCGGGCCTTGCATTCCCAGCGGCCCGACTCGCGGCTCCAGTATTCGGCCTCGATCCCGGCTGCGGTCAGCGCGCGCCACTGGTCGCGCGCCCGCGCCAAGGCCTGCTGGTCGAGCCCGTCGAAGACGATGCACAGCCGTTCGACGGCGCGGACCTCGTCCGCGCCGACCTCGGCCCCGTCCAGCGCGATCAGGCAGCCGGTGGCGTTGGGCAGGTCGGAGACGCGCGTGCCGTCCCAGGTCAGCAGGCAGGGCTGGTCGGCGTCATGCGCGCCGCCCGCCAGCCCGTGCGGCAAGAACCCCTCGCCCAGCCAGAGCTGACGGTCGAGCGCCTCCATCCGCGCGCGGTCGGTGCCGCGCAGCGCGACCGCCAGGCCGATCTCTTGTGCCTTGCCGATCAATGTCGGCAACAGCACCTCGAGCGGGTCCTGCGTCAGATGGTAGAAGCGCGCGACAGCCATGGTTCAGGCGCTTGTCCCGGTCTCGAACCGGGCCCTGACCAGCGCGTCGAGCGTGCGCACCCCCCAGCCGGTCGCCCCTTTGGGCGCCAGCGTCGTCTCGCCCGGTGGCAACGTGACCCCGGCGATGTCGAGATGCACCCAGGGCGTGCCGGGCTTGACGAAACGTTGCAGGAATTGCGCCGCGGTGATCGCCCCGCCCCAGCGCCCGCCGGTGTTCTTCATGTCGGCCATGCGCGATTTGATGAGCTGGTCATAGGCCGGGCCCAGCGGCATCCGCCACGCGCCCTCGCCCTGCCCCTCGGCCGCTTTCAGCACCGCCCCGGCCAGCGCGTCGTCATTGGCGAACACGGCCGCGTTTTCGTGACCCAGCGCGACGACGCAGGCCCCGGTCAGCGTCGCCAGGTCGATCATCGCGGTGGGCTGGAACCGCTCTTGCGCATACCACAGCACATCCGCCAGCACGAGCCGCCCCTCGGCATCCGTGTTGATGATCTCGATCGTGTCGCCCTTCATCGATCGCACCACGTCGCCCGGCCGCTGGGCGCGCCCGTCCGGCATGTTCTCGACCAGGCCGACCAGACCGACGACATGCGCTGCCGCCTTGCGGGCGGCCAGCGCCATCATCGTCCCCGCGACGACACCCGCGCCGCCCATGTCGGTGATCATTTCCTCCATTCCGCCGGCCGGCTTGATCGAGAGGCCGCCACTGTCGAAGACCACGCCCTTGCCGATCAGCGCCAGCGGCGGGGTGTCGGCGCCCTTCCACTGCATGACGACGACCTTCGACGGGCTGTCCGACCCCTGCCCCACGCCCAGCAGCGCGCGCATCCCCAATTCGGCCAGTTGCGCCTCGTCCAGCACCTCGACGTCGAGCCCCAGCGCCCGCAGCGCCAGCAGGCGGTCGGCAAAGGTGCCGGTGGTCAGGACGTTGGCCGGTTCGTTGATCAGGTCGCGGGCGAAATGCACCGCCTCGGCCAGATGCAGGACCTCGGCGCAGTCCTTTGTTCGCGCCTCGGGATCGGCCACCATCAGGGCCACCGGACCGGGCGCCTTGGGGGCCTCGGCGCGCATGGCAAAGTCGTAGGCGCGCAGCGCGATGCCCTCGACCAGGAGAGGCAAACGGCGCACACCCTGCGCCAACACCAGCGCGCCCTCCGGCTTGAGACCGCGCGCGATGGTCGCGCCGGCCTTGCGCAGGTCCGCGGGCCCGGCCGCGCGCGCCAGTTTGACAAGCATCACGCCCGAGGCCTCGATCCCGGCCGGAAACGCCAGTTCGATGCCCTCGCCCGCCGCCAGGGCCGACCAGCGGTCGCTGGCCAGAGCCCGGCTCAGCGCGCCGCGCGCGCGGCGATCAAGCGGACGCGCCGCGAGCGGCAGCTCGGATTCGGCCAGCACGACGACACGCCCGGCGTGGTGGATCGCGGTGTCCGGGTCGGGGGCAAGGAAACGAAGTTCGACAAGGGCCATGGCGGGCGCTCCTTTCAGGTCGGCGCGAGCCTAGCGGCAAGCCCGACGCTTGACCAGTGGTGCGCCGCACCGGCCGGATTCCGCCGATAAGCTGTTTTCCTGCCGTGCGAATCCCGCTAGATTGCAGCCCCGTCGAGATCAACCGAGGATTCCCCGCGTGACGCGCCTGGACCGCTACATTCTGGCGCAACTCCTGTGGGTGTTCGGCTTCTTTTCCCTGGTGCTGGTGTCCGTCTATTGGGTCAACAAGGCCGTCAGCCTGTTCGACCGGCTGATCGGGGACGGCCAGCCGATGTCGGTGTTCCTGGAGTTCACCGCCCTCAGCCTGCCGATGCTGATCCGCACCGTGCTGCCGATCTCGGCCTTTGTCGCCACCTTGCAGGTGACACTGGGCCTGTTGCGCAATTCCGAGGTCGCGGTCATCCAGGCGGCGGGGATCTCGCCGCTCAGGCTGGCGCGGCCGGTGGTTCTGTTCGGGCTGATCGTCACCACCTTTCTGGTCGTGCTGATGCATTTCATCGTGCCCGAGGCCCGCAGCCAGTTGGCCCGGCGCCAGGCCGAGGTGGCGCAGAACATCACCGCCTCGCTGCTGCAAGACGGCGTGTTCCAGCACCCGGCCGAGGGCGTGACCTTTTTCATCAACGAAATCACCGAGGACGGGACGATGCGCGGCATCTTCCTGTCGGACGCGCGCAGCCAGTTGCAGCGCGTCGATTACACCGCCCGCACCGCCCTGATCGTGCCCGAGGCGACCGGGCCGAAACTGGTGATGATCGACGGGCAGGCGCAGATCCACGACCGCCGCTCAGGGCGACTTTCGGTGACGGGGTTCAGCGATTTCACCTATGATCTCAGCATCCTGGCCGGGCCGGCGGGGCGCGGCCGCTCGGTGCAGGAGCTGCCGACCCGCGACCTGATCGCCCCCACGCAGGCGCTGTTCGACGAAACCCATGCCACCGCGGCGCAGTTCCGCTTCGAGCTGGTCTCGCGTTTCGTGGACGGGTTCACGGCGCTGACGGCGGCGCTGATCGGCTACGCGGCGCTGGTCGCGGGCGGGTTCAGCCGGCTGAGGTTCTGGCGTGAAATCGTGCTGGCGGTGGCGCTGATCGCCGTGGTGCAATCGCTGGCCAACGCGCTGGCCGGGGTCGCCATGCGATCGGTCGGCCTGTCCTGGCTGGGGGCGATCCCGCTGGCACTGGCGGCACTGGCGGCGCTGGGGCTGATCGCCTGGGCCTCGCGCACGCGGCGGCTGCCGGGGGGCGCGCCATGACGCTGGGGCGCTATCTGGTGATGCGCCTGGCGGTCAGCTTCGCGCTGATCGCGGCCGTGTTCTTCGGGATGCTGATGCTGTTCGAGATCGTCGAAATGGTGCGCCGGCTGGGCGGCGGCACCACGCCGATGGCGGAAATCCTGTGGCTGTCGTTGCTGCATGTTCCCGCGACGTTCTACGAGATCCTGCCCCTGTTGACGATCCTGGCCTCGATGACCTTCGTGCTGGGGCTGGCGCGCACCTCGGAACTGGTGGTGATCCGCGGCGCGGGGCGCTCGGCCATGCGGATGCTGCGCGAGCCGTTCCTGGCGACGCTGCTGTTCGGCGCGCTTCTGGTCGCGGGGTTCAATCCACTGGTGGCCTCGGCCACGCGGGCCTACCAGGATCGGCTGGGCCGGCTGCAAAGCCCCGATCAGCAGACCCAGATCTCGCTCGAGGGGGCGGCGGTCTGGATGCGTCAGGGCGACGCACAGGGCCAGACCGTGATCCGCGCGCAGTCCGTGGACGCGGACGGGCTGGGGTTCCGGCACGTCACCTTTCTGTCGTTCGACCGCGACACCGGCGTGCCGCTGATCCGTATCGAGGCCGACCACGCGCGGCTCGATCCCGGGACCTGGCACCTCGAGGGGGCCAAACGCTGGGACCTGCGCGCCGACAACCCCGAACGGGAATCGCAGAGCTTTGCCGCGCTGGACCTGCCCTCGGACCTGACCGGCGAACGCATCCGCGAAAGCTTTGCGCGCGCCGGGACGCTGTCGGTCTGGGACCTGCCCGAATTCATCCACGCGCTGGACCGCGCGGGCCTGTCCTCGCGGCCACACCGCGCGCAGTTCCAGGCCGAGCTGGCGCTGCCGTTCCTGATGGCGGCGATGCTGATGGTCGGGGCGGTGCTGAACTTTCGCCACACCCGTGCTGGCGGCACCGGAACGCGCATCCTGATGACCGTGCTTGCCGGATTCGCCCTGTTCTTTCTTCGCAATTTCGCGCAAGTTCTGGGAGAGAACGGGCAGATTCCGTTGTCGCTGGCGATCTGGACACCACCTGTTGCTTCCATGCTGCTGGCGCTTGGGATATTGCTGCACCTGGAGGATGGCTAGTTTGGCGAGAGTGACGCGCAAGACCCGAGGACCGGCCGGGACCGCTTCGGCGGTTGCGGGCGGCGTCGTGCGCGTGGCCTGGCTGGCCTTTGCTCTGATTCTGGGGCTGGTGTCGGGGCTGTCGGTCGGCGGACCCGCCGCCGCGCAATCGCGTCCGGCGACGCTGATGGCCGATCAGGTCTATGTGGACGGGGCGGGCCGGCTGGTGGCCTCGGGCGCGGTCGAGGTGTGGCACGGTTCCACCCGGATGACCGCCGAACGCGTGGTTTTCGACCGCCGCCAGGACCAGTTGATCGTCGAAGGGGCGATCAGCGTTTCGGACGGGCCCGACCAGGTGATCCTGGCCGATGCCGCGCAACTGTCGCCTTCGCTGCGCACCGGCATCCTGACCAGCGCCCGGGTCATGCTGGACCAGCAGTTGCAGATCGCCGCCGCCCGCGTGCGCCGCGGCGCCAACGGCGTCAGCCAGATGGATGCGGTCGTCGCCTCGAGCTGCCCGGTCTGCGCCACGAACCCGACCCCGCTGTGGGAAATCCGTGCGGACCGCGTCACCCATGACGAGAACACGCGCCGCCTGCTGTTCGAACGCGCGCAATTCCGGCTGGCCGGGGTGCCGGTGTTCTACGCGCCGCGCCTGGCGCTGCCGGCGCCCGGAAACCCGCGCCTCAGGGGGTTCCTGCGGCCGGTCTTCGGCATGGACAGCGCGCTGGGGTTCTCGGTCGGGATGCCGTATTTCATCCCCTTCGGTGACACGCGCGACCTGACCCTGACCCCGACCTTGCGCAGCAGCGGCTCGGCCACGCTGGGCTTTCGCTGGCGCGTCGCCCGGCAGAACGGCGGAATCGAGATCGGCGGCCAGATCTCGCGCGATACGATCCGCCCCGGCGAGTTGCGCGGCTATGGCTATTTCCGCGCGCTGTTCCAGTTGCGCGACGATTGGCGGCTGACCGCGGATGTGATGATCCCCTCGGACCGGACCTATCTGGAAACCTATGACATCACCGACGACCCGCGCCTGCGCGGCCACGTCACGCTGGAGCGGATCCACCGCGACCAGGCGGCCCGGGCACGCGTCCTGGGGTTCTATTCGCTGCGCGCCGCCGACGTGAACGACGAACTGCCCAACCGCGTCGTCGAGGCCGATCTCGACCGGCGTATCGGGCTTGAATCGACGCCCCTGGGGGGGGAACTCAGGCTGCGGCTGGGCGCACGGGCGTTCTGGCGGAACTCGGCCATCGACGGGGTGCGCGGCCGCGACGTGGCGCGGGCCCATGCGGAACTGGGCTGGCGCCGCAGCGGCGTGCTGGCTGGCGGCGTGCTGGTCACCGGGGCGCTGGACGCGCGCGTGGACCATGTGCGGGTTTCGGACGACAGCGCCTATCCCAATCCCGTCACCCGCCGGGCGGTGCAGGGCATGATCGAATTCCGCTGGCCCTGGGCGCGGACCTCGGACGGCGGTGTCGCGCAGGTGATCGAGCCGGTCGTGCAGGTGATCGGCAGCCGGCTGTCCGGCGGCGCGCTGCCCAACGACGACCACACGATGCCGGAACTCGACGGCGGCAACCTGTTCGCGCTGAGCCGCTATTCGGGCGAGGACGCGCCCGACGACAACAGCCGCCTGAACGCAGGCCTGCGCTGGACGCGCCACGATCCCCAGGGCTGGACCGGCGAGGCGCTGGTCGGCCGGATCTGGCGCCGCACGCCGCTGGCGGGATTCAACCCCGCGCATGTCCAGCCGCTGGGGTTCAGCGCCTCGAACTGGTTGCTGGCGGGGCGCGTGAGCAACGCCGACGGCTATGCGATGAGCCTGCGCCTGCTGATGGACGCCAACGCGCGCCTGACCCGCACCGAGACCAATCTGGCGTGGGAGGGCACGCGCACCAGCCTTTCGACCACCTATCTGTATCTGCCCGCCAGCGCCTTCGAATCGCGCACCACCGACCTGTCGGAATGGAGCATCGATCTGGCACGCCGCTTTGGCAACGGCTGGGCGACGACGGTCGGCTGGAACTATGACGTCGGCCAGAGCCTGTTCGCCACGGCGCGCGCCGGCATGACCTATCGCACCGAATGTCTGTCCATGGATATGTCGCTGGTGCGCAATTTCGTGACCTCGACCAATCCGACCGCCTCGACCAGCTTCGACCTGAGGATCGAGTTGCTGGGCATCGGCGGACGGGCGCCCGGCGACAGCGGACGCACGTGCCGGGCATGACCCGCCCCTTTTCAACCCGGGACGAACCCGCTACGCCGGGGGAACCCGCGCGACGAACAGAACGGAATGCTGCGATGCGACCTTCGCTTTCCCGCCCCGCCCCCGTGAAGGCAGTCCTGGTGATGCTGGCCACGGCGCTCTTGTCCGCGATCGCGGCCCCTGCGGCGCGGGCCCAATCGCCCTTTGCGGCGGCCGTCTATGTCAATGACTCGGCGATCACCAATTACGAGGTGACGCAGAAGATGCGCTTGCTCGAATTTCTGGGCGCCACCGGCAGCGATCCCCGCCAGCAGGCCATCGACCGCCTGATCGAAGAGCGCCTTCAGGAACAGGAGGCCACGCGCCTGGGCGGCCGGCTGGAGCCGGGCGATCTGACCGACGCGATGACCGAGTTCGCCGGCCGTGCCAACCTTACGCTGGATGCGTTCGTGGCGCGCTTGCAACAGGCGGGCATCGACCGCGACACGTTCGTCAGCTTCATCCGCGCCGGCGCGCTCTGGCGCGGGCTGGTGCAGGCCCGCTTTGGCAGCCAGATCCGCATCACCGACGCACAGATCGACCAGGCCCTGTCGGTCGAGGGGGTGCAACCCGTGACCGAGGTGCTGATCTCCGAGATCTTCCTGCCGACCGACGCGCAATTCGCTGAAACCGTGCAGCGCATCGTCCCGCAGATCCAGCGCATCCGCTCCGAAACCGAATTCGCCAACGCCGCGCGGCAGGTGTCGATCGCGCCCAGTGCCACGACGGGCGGGCGCGTCGATCGCTGGATCAACGTGGCCGCGATCCCCGATCCCGTGGGCTCGCAGATGGCCACCGCCCCGATCGGTGCGGTGGTGGGCCCCGTGGACATGCCCGGCGCTTTGGCCTTCTTCCTGCTTCGGGCCCGCCGCGACAGCCGCGCAGTTGCCGGCAGCGCGATCGAGATCGACTATCGCCGCGTCGCCTTGCCCGGCGGGCGCAGCGACGAAACCCTGGCCCATGTCGCCCGCATCCGCGACGCCGTGGACAGTTGCGCCGATTTCGCGCCGGTCGTGCTGCGCGAGTTTCCGGACCTCGCGCAAGACGCGATCGCCACCTTGGCGCGCCCCGCGACCGAACTGTCCGCCGCCGAGCGCACCGAGATCGAGCGCCTGAACCCGGGCGAGATGTCGGCCAACACGGTCACCGACGGCCGGCTGGTGCTGCTCATGCTCTGCGCCCGGCGCGTCACCGGAGACGGGGTTCCGACGCGCGACCAGGCCCGCCTGGCGCTGCTGAACCGCGCGCTCGAGGGGCAGGCCACGGTCTATTTGCAGCAACTGCGCGCGGACGCGGACATCCGGTATCCGTGATGCCCGCGCCCGCTTCCCCGCCGGCACCGCTGGCCGTGACCTGTGGCGACCCGTCGGGCATCGGCCCGGAACTGGCCGCCCGGATCGCGGCAGAGGGGGCCCCCGCGCCGATGGTATGGATCGGCGATCCCCGCCACTTGCCCGCGGACACGCGCTGGCAGGCGGTCGAAACCCCGTCGGACCCGGTGCCGCGGGGCGTTCTGGCGGTGCTGCCCCTGCCCTTTGCTGGCGCCGCGGTGCCGGGCCGCCCCGATCCCGCCAACGCCGCCGGCACCATCGCCGCGATCGCGCGCGCGGTTGCGTTGGTGCAGGCCGGCGCGTGCAGTGGCGTGGTCACCGCCCCCATCAACAAGAAGGCCCTGAAGGACGGCGCCGGCTTCGCCTTTCCCGGCCATACCGAGTTTCTGGCGCATCTCGCCGGCGGGGTCGATGTGGTGATGATGCTGGCCTGCCCCGGTCTGCGCGTGGTGCCCACGACGATCCACATCCCCCTGGCCGAGGTTCCCGCCGCCCTGACCCCCGCGTTGCTGGCGCGCACGATCGCCATCACCCGGGCCGCCCTGATCCGCGATTTCGGCCTGGCCGATCCGCGGATCGCCGTGGCCGGTCTCAACCCGCACGCGGGCGAAGGCGGCGCCATGGGCACCGAGGAGAGCCGTTTCATCGCGCCACTGATCCGGGACCTCCAGGCCCAGGGGGTCGCCATCACCGGCCCCCTGCCCGCCGACACGCTGTTCCACCCCGCCGCCCGCGCGCGCTACGACGCGGCGATCTGCATGTATCACGACCAGGCGCTGATCCCGATCAAGACCATCGACTTTGCCGGCGGCGTGAACGTCACGCTGGGCCTGCCCTTCGTGCGCACCTCGCCCGATCACGGCACCGCCTATGACATCGCCGGTCGGGGCATCGCGGACCCGGCCTCGATGCGCGCGGCGCTGGTCATGGCCTGGGAGATGGCCGAGGCGCGTCGCAGGGCGCACCCCGCCCCATGAGCCAGATCGACGGCCTTCCGCCCCTGCGCGCGGTGATCGCGGCGCACGACCTTCAGGCGAAGAAGGCGTTGGGACAGAATTTCCTTCTGGACCTCAATCTGACCGCGCGCATCGCGCGCGCAGCCGGCGACCTGACGGGTTCCGACGTGATCGAGGTGGGCCCGGGCCCCGGCGGGCTGACCCGGGGATTGCTGGCCGAAGGCGCGCGCAAGGTCCTGGCGATCGAAAAGGACCCGCGCTGCCTGCCGGCCCTGGCCGAAATCGCCGCCGCCTATCCCGGACGGTTGCAGGTGATCGGCGGCGACGCGTTGCAGGTCGATCCCTTGGCGCATCTGACGCCGCCGATCCGCATCGTCGCCAACCTGCCCTATAACGTCGGCACCGAATTGCTGGTGCGATGGCTGACGCCGGCCCGTTGGCCGCCGTTCTGGACAACGCTGACGTTGATGTTCCAAAAGGAAGTCGCCGAACGGATCGTCGCCCGTCCCGGCACCAAGGCCTACGGGCGGCTGGCGCTGCTGGCGCAGTGGCGCGCCGATGCGCGCATCGTGCTGACGCTGCCGCCCTCGGCCTTTACCCCGCCGCCAAAGATCGAGTCCGCCGTGGTGCATCTGACCGCCCTGGCCGAACCGCGTTTTCCCGCGCCGGCGAAAACGCTGGAACGGGTCGTCGCGGCGGCGTTCAACCAACGCCGCAAGATGCTGCGCGCGGCGCTGAAATCGCTGGACCCGCAGATCGAATCGCGGCTGGAGCGGTTGGGAATCGCGCCGACCGCCCGGGCCGAGGAGATCGGCCTGGAGGCCTTTTGCACCCTCGCCCGCGATCTTGATCCGGCCGGCGCCTGACCCCGGACGCGGCGGCGATCGTTTCGCCCCCGCAGACCGACTGTTGCCCCCTGTGCAACACTTAACCCGGTCTTCGCCTTTTCCCTGCCACATTCGCGCCCTTTGGCGCCCCATTTCAGCCACCTCTGTGCGTTAGACAGGGTGTTGGACTGGTGCGGGTTCCCTGCGCCCTTTGTAAAAGGTGATGATCATGCGCCCCAAAGTTTGGACCACCCCGACCCGGGTTTCCGCAGCGACACGCGCAAGGATTGGCCGTTTTGCCCACCGTGACGAGGGCACCTTTGCGGTTCTCAGTATCTTTGTTTTCGTGTCCATGCTCATTTTCGCGGGCCTCGCCATCGACATGATGCGCCACGAGGATGTGCGCCTGCGGATGCAAGGCGCCAGCGACCGCGCGGTGCTTGCCGCGACCATGTTGCGCGACAACGCCTCCGCGGCCACGCCCGAGCAGATCCTCCAGGCCTATTTCGCGGCCGAGGGTTTGAGCGATCAACTGGGCGCGAATTACCGGATCGAGACCGGCGAGGACGGCTCGCGCACGATCACCGTCGTGCCGACCGCGACCGTTCCGTCGCTGTTCATGCGTCTGGTCGGGGTGAACGACTTTGCCGTCGCCACGCCCGCGCGGGCGACAGAATCCGTGGGCGGCGGGGTCAAGCTGGAACTGGTCATGGTCCTGGATGTCTCGGGGTCGATGAACGGCCAGGGCAAGATCGGCGCGATGCGCGACGCCGCCGTTGCCCTGACCGACACGCTGCTGACGGGCGCGGAACCCGGAACCGTCGCGATCACGCTGGTGCCCTATGACACCTGGGTGCTGCCGCCCCCGGGCTTCCTGAATTATTTCTCGTCCCTTTCGGGCAGCGGGGCGTGCAACGACTGGGCGATCTGGAACCAGATCACGGGCAGCCTGAACGAACCCTCGGCGCGCCGGAACTGCAGCACCGCCACCTGGCGCACCGTGCACCCCTATGTGTCCAACCAGACCCAGGCCGAGACCTATATCAACGAGCTGATGGCCTCGGGGACCACCTCGATCGACCTGGGGGTCCGCTATGGCGCGCTGTTCTTCGACCCGTCGATCCGTCCCGCCATCTCGGGCCTGATCGCCAACGGCATTATCGATCCGGCATTCGAGGGCCGCCCCTATGACTGGGACGAACCCAACGTGGTGCGCGCGCTGATCCTGCTGACCGACGGTCAGAACTGCTGCGGCGAACGCTATGGCACGGGCCAGCAGGACACGAACACCGAAAACGTCTGCACCGAACTGAAGGATCACGGCATCCTGGTCTATACGGTCGCCTATCAGGCGCCGACCAGCGGCGCGAACCTGATGATGGCCTGCGCCTCGTCGCCCAGCCACTACTTCAACACCAACGCCAGCGGCATCGCCGACGCCTTTGCCGGGATCGCCAGCAACATCCAGACCCAGGCGCTGAGGCTGACGCTATGACCTGGCTTGCCACCCCTTTGCGCCGGTTCCTGCGATCTGATCGCGGCACCGCCACGATCGAATTCGTGATCGGCATTCCCCTGATCCTGGCCTTCCTGTTCTCGGCCATCGACTACGGCACGGTGATGCTGCGTCAGGTGTTTCTGGACCGCTCGGTCGATATCGCGGTCCGTCAGGTCCGGCTGGGCGCCATCACCGGCAACGACTTTCAGGAGTTCCGCGCGATGGTGTGCCGCAACAGCTTTCTGATCAGCGATTGCGAAAACAGCATCGCCATCGAGCTGCGCCCGATCGACACCGAAACCTGGGCCGGTCTGGACACGCCGGCGCAATGCGTCAACCGCGCCGAGAATCTGTCCCCGGTGCTGGCGTTCACCCCCTCGGCCGGTCAACAACAACTCATGCTGATCCGCGTTTGCGCGGTGGTCGATCCCTTCATTCGCATGACCGGCATGGTGCTGGGAATGCCCGACGATGGCTCGGGCGGTTTCTTCCTGGTGTCGCGCGCGGCCTTCGCCAACGAACCCGCATGAGGACTGACATGGAACACGGTCGCCAACTGCCCCGCCCCCTGACCCGCCCCGCGCGCCGCTTCGGCGTCGAGAGTGGTGGATCCGTCTCGATGGAACTGGTTCTGACCTTGCCTCTGCTGCTGTGGGCGCTGGCCGCGACGGCGGTCTTTTACGACGGCTACCGCGCGCGCTATCAGGCGGAAATGGCCGCCCAGACGGTCGCCGACATCATGTCGCGCGAAACCGATCTGTTCACCGCGGATTATGTCGAGGGGTTGAACAACGTCTTCGATTTCCTGGCCGATTCCCGCTATCCGACGCGGATTCGCGTGTCCTCGGTGATCTGGGACAGCACCAACCAGCGCGACCGGCTGCAATGGTCCTATGGCACGCGCGGCCTGCAAGGGTTGCCGGACGACACGTTCGCGTTGATGCAACAGAACGATCTGGACACGTTGCTGGGCGAATTCGGCCAGGACACCAGCGCCAGCTTCGCCGGCGCCTGGGCGCAGATGCCGGTGTCGGACCTGCCCGACCGCATCCCGCCGATCCTGCCCGGCGAGGCGCTGCTCTTGGTCGAGACCTTCTCGATCTGGTCGCCTTTTGCCAATGTCGGCGTCGGCCAGATCCGGTTCGATCCGGTGGTCGTGGTGCGTCCGCGCTTTGCGCCCTGGATCAACTTTGAAGGGTTCGATCCGGTCTATCCGGAGACCACCTATGAAATCGCCTGGACCGGCAGCAACGATTCGCTGCCCGACCCCGGGGATACGACCACCGATCCGACCCCGCCCGATGCCGGCCAGAGCTTCGACTTCGAACGCGGCGACACCACCGGCTGGTCGGTGTCCACCGTGACCCAGGGCGGACCCAGTGGTGCGTTCCTGGGGCCCTTTGGCAAGGAAACGTGGGATCGGCCGGTTTCGCTGGATGTCGCGCTGGTGCAAGACGGCAATGCGTCGATTTCCTTTGACCTGCTGATCATGGACAGCTGGGATGGATTTTCGCCCACCTACGCGGCGGACCATGGCGACATCTTCCAGATCATGATCGACGGCACGCCGATTTCCTGGGACCCTTTCGAGGTCCGCCTCTCGCCGCCCTACAGGAACAATCGCAGTTCCTCGGGGTTCCTGAACGGCATGACGTATCGCGTGTCGATGTCGCTCGTTCGCTCGGGCACCGATTTCATGGGACAGATCGACCGGGTCGATCCCGACCAGGTTTGGCGTGTCACCATCTCTTTGGAAAACGCGCCGCAAAGGTTCGTCCTGGGGCTTTCCGCCGGGCTTGACGAGGACACCGGGGAATCCTTTGGGATCGACAACCTTGCGGTTTCGTCCTCGGGCAGCCTGTCGCCCATGAGCTTTGCCGCCAACGTCGCAGCCCTGGACACGCCCGACCCCCAGACGCGCTTTCCGCGCTATGTCGGGTGCCCGGAATACCGGATCTCGGCGCCGTG
>Ga0116152_10002470_pt1 | contig 15030 bp, 16 predicted proteins | sample AD_UKC119_MetaG_FD_89894 | JGI IMG/M metagenome (GOLD analysis project Ga0116152, IMG submission 89894) | Active sludge microbial communities of municipal wastewater-treating anaerobic digesters from Hong Kong - AD_UKC119_MetaG | ecosystem: Engineered > Bioreactor > Anaerobic > Digestate... | reverse complement strand
CCTGTGAATGTACCAAACAGCATCCCTAAAATAATTGCAAAAATTAATTCAACAATCATTATTTGAAGTGATTTAATTTGTTTTTAATTTTTTAAGAACTGTAAAATATATCTTGTACAATTAGATTCTTTTTGTTGTATTTTTTTGGTTAAGGTTTTGATTGATTGAAACTTGAAATTTTATTTTGTTTTGAATTCCACCACGTCTAAATCCATTAATTTATGATTTAGTCCAACAATTTGTCCTGGAAATTTGCTTGAAGGCCCCCATATCTTTGTTTCTTTTACTTTTTCTGAAAAACCTTTTAGAATTTTTTCCGCAACGTCTTTTGTTGTTGCACCTGGTTGAAAGATTATTGGTTTTTTACTTTTTTCTTTTCCTGGTTCTTTCGTGTAAACTCTTATTTTGTTGAAAGAAGCAAATATTTTTTCTTTTAATTCATTTATTCCTTCTTTTTTAAAAGATGAAATTAAAACAAAATTGTATCTTTTTGATTGTAATGTAGAATGAATTTTTCTTTTTGTGTTTGGATCCAACAAATCTGTCTTATTGAAAATTATTATTTTTTTTTGATGATTTAATGGAAGTTTTTCTTGTATTTCATTTAAATCTTGTAAAGATGTTATAACAATAATCAAGACGTCTGTGGTGTTTGTTAGCCCCTTATCGTACTGTTCTGATTCTATTGAGGGATTTTCAATTATTTGTATGTTTGCACTTTGGTATTCCATCATGCCTATTTTTGGAATTAATGTTGTAAAGGAATTTTCAGATACTTTTGCATTTGCATTTGTTAAGAGGTTTAATAAAGAAGATTTACCAGAATTTGATTTTCCAATTATTACCGCTTGCATGTCTTCTTTTTTTATTCCAACTCTGGAAGATTTTCCTGCTTTTTTGTTTTTTTCTTTTTCTTCTAAAAGTTTTTTTAGGCGAGATTTTAATTGTGCACGTAAGTTTTCTCCCCCTTTATGTGCAGGAGCATAAGAAATCATTTTTCTTAATTTTTCAATTTTTTCTTCTAAAGATTTTGCATGCAAGTATTCTCCTTCTGCTGCAATATATTCTGGATGTGCGTTTATTGGCATATAGCTTTTTAAGTTGTAAGCACTTAAATAATTTATGAATAAGAAAGAGATAATAGAAAAAATAACTTTGAAAAAGGATTTTTCTCAACTTCCGGAAAAAGACGTTGAAATCGCCTTCAATAAGTTTGACAAACCTTGTTATTTGGATGAAGAAAAAATTAAATTAACACGGGATATTTTAAGAAAAGTTTTTAGTGTTTTTACAAGCAAAAAATTATTGAACATAAAAGAGAAAGATTTGGAATGGATTTTAAATAAACATATTTCAACTAAAGAGAGATTAAAATATTATCCTGAAGTTTATGAAAAAATATTTTCTGATTTTAAATCTCTTGATAAAAAAAAGGTTTTTCTTTTTGATTTTGGGGCAGGAATAAACGGATTTAGTTGTAAATATTTTCCAATTAAATTGAATTATGTGGGTGTTGAAGGAATGAAACAACTCGTTGATTTGATGAATCATTATTTCAATAAAAATAATTTTAATGGAAAAGCAATACAAGAAAGTTTGTTTAATTTAAATGAATTAAAAGAGATTATTTTAAAAGAAAAAGGCAAAAAAATTTTGTTTTTGTTTAAAGTTTTGGATTCTTTGGAAATGCTTCAAGAAAATTATTCCAAGGAATTCTTGAAAGAATTAACCCCTTTGGTTGATATGGTTGTTATTAGTTTTGCAACAAGGAGTTTAATTAAAAAACAAAGATTCAAGGTAAACAGAAAATGGATTTTGGATTTTATTGAAGAAAATTTTGATTTAATGGAGGATTTTGAAATTGGAAATGAAAGATATATTAAATTTAGAAGCAAGTTTAAATTTAAATAGGCATTTTTCTTTTTTATAAAATGAAAACAAGTTTTTATAGAAAGATTCTTAAGAATGGAATGACGGTGATTCTTGAAAAAAGAGACTTGCCTATTGTAAGCGTTGCGTTTGCGGTTAGAAACGGAGGGGTTAACGAAAAACAAGAAGAAAAAGGAATCTCTCATTTTATAGAGCATATGCTTTACAAAGGAACTTCTTCAAGAGACGCAAAAAAGATAGCAGAAGAAATAGAAAAAAAGGGAGGAGAATTAAATGGATTTACTTCTGAAGAAATTACTGCTTATTGGTGCAAAATGCCTTCCAAGAATTTAGATACTGCTCTTGAGGTTTTATCGGATATGGTGAAAAATCCTCTTTTTGATGAGAAAGAGTTAGAGAAAGAAAGGAAAGTTATTTTTGAAGAAATAAAAATGTATCATGATAATCCCCGTTTGCACTGTGTTGATGAAATACAAAAGCTCCTTTATAATGGCACAATGAAAATAACTTTAGCAGGAACACTTGAAACAATGAATTCAATTTCAAGAAACAAGATTATTGAAAAATTCAAAAAAGTTTATACTCCAAATAATCTTATTTTATGTGTTGTGGGGGATGCTGATTTCAAAGAATTAGTCGAATTTTCTGAGAAAAATTTTGGCAATTTAAAATCAAAGATTGAAATCGAAGAATTTGGTTTAGAAAATGGAATAAAAATAGAAAAAAGAGTTGGAATAGATCAAGCAAATTTGGTTTTTGCATATCATGTTCCTTTAGCAAAAGATAAAAAAAGTTATTCTGCAGTTGTTTTAAATGCTTTAATGGCTGGAGGAATGTCTTCTAGGTTGTTTAGCGAGATAAGGGAAAAAAGAAATTTGGCATATGCGGTTAAAGGAGATGTAAATGTAAACAAAACCTTTGCATATAATTTGATTTATGTTGGAACAATGAAAGAAAATTTAGATAAAGTAAAGGATTTAATTTTAAATGAGTTCAAAAAGGTTTCAGAGTCTTTAAGTGAAGAAGAAGTAAAACAAATCAAAGAACAATTAATTGGAAACTACCACATTTCTATGGAAGATTCACAAGAACAGATGGTTAATCTTTTAATCAACGAAATTCAGGGAGATGCTAAAAACTTTTATAATTTTGAGAAGGAGATTTTGAAAGTAAATTTAAAAGATGTTAAAGATTTAGCAAAAAAAGCAGCAGAAGAATACAGCTTTTTTGCACTTATTCCAAAATAAAGTTTTACAAAGAATAATCTTAAAAACTTGAATTCTTGTTTAAATTTATGTTTGTTGTCAAAGTTCCTGGAATAAACGGGCTTGGAAAAACTCTTGGATGTGAAAAAGCTGGAAATGAAATTATTAAAGTGCTTAAAGAAGAGATTTTTTCAAACGAATCTGGATTTCCTGTAGAATTAAATAAAATTGATTTAGAAGAGATACATTTAGATAATTCTAATTTGGATTCTGCGAATAAACTGATTTACAAAAACGCTTTAGAAACATTTGAGATTAAACCCAAAACTTTGTTTTTGGGAGGAGATCATTCAGTTAGTTTTTCTTTGGTTCGTGCCTTTTTGGATTATTGCGAAGGCATTAAAGGAAAGGAACCTTGCCTTATTGTTTTTGATGCACATCCAGATTGCATGCCGGTTGTTAAAAGTAATGAAAAACATCCAAATCATGAAGAATGGCTGAGATGTTTAATTGAACAAGGCTTTCCTTCAAAAAATGTTCTTCTTGTTGGAATTAGAAATAGTGATGTTCAAGAAATTAATTTTTTAAAAAAGAATTCAATTAAGTTTATTGGGATGAATTCTCTTTTAGAGAACATAGAAGAAACATGTGAAATTATAATGGAGTTTTCAGATAAAAAAGAATTGTACGTTTCTTTGGATATAGATGTTGTTGATCCTGTTTTTGCTCCGGGTACAGGACGTCTTGAGCCCGGAGGATTGACAAGCAGAGAGTTTATTTATTTGATTCAAAGGTTAAACAAAATTAAAAATCTTAGGGCTGTGGATTTAGTGGAAATAAATCCCTTGAAAGATAAAGATAAATTAACGGTTAAACTTGGAGCTAAAATTGTTTCAGAGATGATTTGAAATGAGAACATTTATTTCAATTAAGTTGCCTCCTAAAATTTTAATGAACATCAAAGAGATACAGGATTCTCTTCCTGATTTTTATGGTAAAAAAACAGAAATTAAAAACCTGCATTTAACTTTAAAATTTCTTGGAGAAACTTCTTTGGAGCTTTTGGAAAAAGTTAAATTAAAATTAGAAAGTATTGATTTTTTGAAGTTTGAAGCTAAATTAGGGGAGATTGGTTTTTTTGACAAGGGTAACAAAGGAATAATTTGGATAAGCCTCTCCAATTGTGAAGATTTGCAAAAGGAGATTGATTTGAAATTAAAAGGATTCTTTCCCGAGGAAAAAAGATTCATGGCTCATTTAACTATAGCTAGAGTAAAAAAATTAAAAGATAAAAAGTTGTTTTTGGAAAAATTAAAAAAAATTAAATTCTCTAAATTATTTTTTATTGTTGAGAAATTTTATTTTATGGAATCAAAATTAAAAAAAGAGGGACCAGATTATTTTGTTTTACAAGAGTACAATCTAAAATAGTTCAATATTTCCTTTCAATTATTTCTCTTATTTGGTTTGCTTTAATTCCAAGTATTTTTTCTAATTCTTCTGTTGGAGCAAGAACAATATTTTGTATTGAGCCAAATTTTTCAAGCAAGGCTCTTGCTTTTTTCGGTCCAACTCCTGGAAATCCTTCGATTATAAATTGTAGCTGTTCTTTTTTGTTTAAAGTTTTCTTTTTTGCATTTAAGTTTATTTCTTTTTCTCTTTTTTTAGAAAGAACAGATATAAATTTTGCAGTGTCTTCGGAGTTTTTAGAAAATATTAAAGGGATTTTGTGTTTAAGCGTTATTGAGAGAAGAAATCCTCTTATTGCATTTGGGTTCACACTATAATTTTCGTCTTGATATAATTCTTTTTCTGAAATACCTTCTATTATTATTAATTTATTTTGATATTGCTTTAATTCTTCAATTTGTTTTAGAAGTCTTTGATTTATCATTGAAGAAATGAAATCGGAAACAGTTTTTCTTTCTATGATCGTATCTTTTACTATGTAGTCTCCGATTTTTAATTCTTTGAATTCTATTTCTAATCCTTCTTTAACTAGATAAGAAGCCACAAGAGAATTTTTTTCTCTGTAATCTATTTGAATTATTTCTTTTTTGGGTTCGTTAATTGGTTTTATTTTGTTTTTTCTTTTTGAAAATATTTCAGAAAAAATGGGGGCTTTTGTTGTTTTCATTGTAATTTTTTTTGAACTTCTGTTTTTAATCCATTCCTTTTATTTGCAAAATCTTCTTTTATGCTTTCTATTGCTGTTTTCATCTTTTTTTCACGTGATTTTGAAACATAAAAAAAAGCTTCATCACGAGTCTTTTTCGTTATAAGCATTATTAATTTTCCTTTCATCAGTCTTGCAGTTCTTCCAGCTCTTTGAATAGTTCTTATTGCAGAAGGAATTGGCTCATAAAAAACAACCACATTTACTTCAGGGATATCTAATCCTTCTTCTGCAATGCATGTTGCACAGAGAACATTTATTTTTCCTTCAGAAAATTCTTCAATTACTTTTTTTTGTTGTTTTTGATTTAAACCTTCTCCATCTTTTTTTGCTTGCCCTATAAAGATTTTTGATTTTATTCCTTGTAATTCATTTATTCTTTTAGAAATATTAGAAGCTGTTTCTCGGAATTGAGTAAATATCAAAATTTTTACTTTTTTGTTTTCCTTTTTTTCTTCGTTTATAATTTTCATTAATTCCTGAACTTTAGGATGTTCTGTTTTTTTAACTAATAATTCATTTGCTTGAGAGAAAATAAAATTAAATTCTGGTTTTGAAACCAATTTTACTACCCCCTTACTTTGTTTTTTTGAAGCTTGATCAAATAATCCTTGTAAATATTTGTAGAATCCTGCAAGAGTTTGAGTTTCTAATAATTCAAGAGCATGTTGGAGTTTTATTGCTTGTGCACAGGCGCTTGCTCCTTGCATATAATTGAAATTTGTAAAATTTCTTGTTATTGTAGAGGATATTCTTTTTTGAAGATTTATTAAATCTGTTTTCGAAGCAGGACCAAACAACACCTTTCTTACTCTTAATTCTTCAACGTATTCGTTAAATAGTTTTAGCAAGACTTTTCTTATCTCTTCAAATTCTGGAGGAAAATCAAGCATTCTTTTTTCAAATTCAAGTTCCTGTAAATGTTCTTTTACGTCTGAGCTATCTCTTGTACGAATCTCAACTTCTTCTATTGAAAGATTTTTACATATGTCTTTGATTTTGGATTTCTCGCTTCCGGGAGAAGCAGTTAATCCAATTATTCTTTGGTGAGCTGAAGATTCACGATATTGTTCTGCAATATATCTATAATCATAATTTTTTATGCATCTATGCGCTTCATCTTCAATGAGCAAGCAGACTTCATTTAAGGAGTATAATCTTTTTCTTAAGTCATTTGCAATACATTGGGGAGTTGAGAAGATTATGTCTGCGGTTTGCCAAATCTTTTTTCTGTTCTCTGCTTTAACAGTTCCTGTAAATAATTGCATTTCTCCAAATAATTCGGGAAGGTTTTTCTTGAAGTATTTAAGATGTTGTTCTGCAAGAGGTTTTGTTGGAGCAAGAAATAAAACTTTTTCTCCAGGAAAGGACTTCATCCTTTCTATTGTTAACATTAAAGCTATGAGGGTTTTACCTAATCCAGTAGGAAGAACAACAAGACAATTTTTATTTATACAGGATTCAAAAATTTCTTGTTGATAGTCTCTAGGTTTTAAATTTTGTAAAAATTCCATATTCTGCTGAAATTACTTTGTTTTATAAATTCTTATTTTTTAAATTAAAAAGAAAGTGTATCCTAATCCGATTAATGTAACTATTGCAAGGAAGCTCCAAAGCACTAAATTTCCGAAGAATATTTTGTTTCCATCTAAATCTGAAATTGGAATCATGTTAAAGAAAACAAACCATATATTAAGTTTAGCAAAAATTGTTCCAAATTCTCCTCCGATGAAATAGAATATAAATGCTAAGATTAAATTTACTATTATTCCAACAGCAGCTATTCTTCCAATGTGTTCTTCAGTCATTTCTGAGAAAGAATATATTCCATGCCTTTTAGCAGCACGGTATGCTTTTGCTTTAACATCGAAAACCAAGGAAGCCATCCAAACAAATCCATTTAATCCAAAAAAGAATATTTTGGAAATTAAAGGCATAAACGCTCCCAAAGGGAAAGCGTTCTTGAATTTGTCTCCGGTTTTAAATCCAAATCTCTTTATCTCCCATATTTTTACTTCTATTTCAGATTCCAAAAAATATGCTGTTGTTTTTTTTGCTAAGATATTAACAATTAAAAGAATAAATATTCCAATCAAAGAAATTACCAACAAATTTAAATCCAAAGAAATAGATCTGGTTAATGCTACAGAAAACGCAGTTATAATTGTTACAAGAACAACTAATGCAATTTCTTTTCCTTTTATCATGTTTTCTAGAAGATATTTTTTTTTATAAACCTTATGATATTCTGTGTTCTTTGAAATATTTTATCAACCATGGAAAAGTATTTAAATAAAGTATTGCATTTTTTAATATGAAAATCAAAAAAGTTTCAGAGGTTTTGGGAAAAAGAGTATTTACTGATTCAGGAGAATTTTTTGGAGAAGTAGAAGAAGCAAATCTTTTTGAAAACAAAATTGATGGATGGAGGATAAGAGTTGGAGGAAACGTGCTTTCTTTGATGGGTGGTGCGAGAGGAGTCATTATTCCTCATCAATTTGTTAAGTCTATTAGTGATGTTTTCATAATAAGTAAATCCGCTTTACCAAGCCAAGATACAGGGTTTGAAGAAGTAGACGATTAAAAAGGAGTGAAAAAGAGGTCATGGCAGAAGGAGTAACATTTTTGCAAAGTCCGCTTTTAACTAATTTCGTTTATCCTTTTTTGTTGATTTTTTTTATACTTTTTGCAGTTCTTGAAAAATCAAAAGTATTTGGAGAGGGTAGAACCCAAATTAATGCTTTCGTTTCTTTTGTGATTGGGTTTATTTTTGTTTCTGCAGTTTTTCCTAAAGAAATGGCTTCAAATCTTATGCTGTTTCTTTCTATTGCTTTAGCAGTAGTATTTGTGGTATTGGTTTTGTGGGGCTTTATTATGGGGGAAGATGGATTGAAAATATTTGAGAAATCGCCTCCTGGATTGAAATGGGCAATAGGGGGTTTCATTATCGTTGCGGTTATAATCGCTGTTCTTTGGGCTGCAGGAGTAGACACCGCTAGCTTTTTTGATAATTTATTTAATTCATCTTGGAGCAGTAAATTTTGGACTAATTTCGTATTCATAGTTTTTGTTGTTGTTGCTTTGGCTGTTGTTTTGGCTACAAGCAAATCTAAAAGCAGTTAGAAACATATTTAAATGAAAACAAATATAATATAAAATGATAGGTGATTTATTTGCACAGTGGGAGGCAGCAGGTTTGTTTGAGTATGTATTACCTTTTCTTTTGATATTTGCTGTTGTTTATGCAATTTTGTCTTTTGTTAATGTTTTTAAAAACAATAAAGCAGTCGTTGCAATTATTTCTTTGGCTGTTGCATTGATGGCTTTGCAGTTTAATTTGGTTTCATACTTTTTTGCGGATATATTTCCAAGACTGGGGATTGCTCTTTCGATTATCCTTGTTTTGCTTATCTTGGGAGGAATTTTCTTGGATTGGGACAATAAAGGAATGAAATGGTTTTCCTTTGCAATAATTGCTGTTACAATAATCGCAGTTGTTTGGGGTCCATTGAGGAACATAGGATTGTTTTCAGGAATTGGAATAAACTTATTTGGAGCAAATCTAGGAACAATTATTGGAGTGATTGTTGTTGTTGGGTTGCTTGCTTGGATGATTTCTGGGGGAAATACAAACGTTAAGATGGGTGATGCTCCAGTAAAAAACCCTTCAGGTTAATTTTATTTTTTGGAAGTATTTAAGTTAATTTTATTTTTTAAAAGAGAAAAAGATTTATCTTCTGGATTTTGTTGTTCTTTTTTCTTCAGCTTTTTCATGAAGTATTGGAACCATTTTTTCAAAAGATTCTTGCATCATCCCCATTTCTCCTTTTATTGATTCTAAATCTTTTCCATAAGAACCAATTTTTTCAAGTATTGCTATTTGAAGTTTGTCTATTATTGTTTCTACTCTTTTTATTCTTTCATGATCGTTGCTTATTCTGGTTTCTACGAGTGTTGCAAATTCATTTAATGCTTCTATTTGCTTTTGTTGTTTTTTTATTTTTTCTGAAAAAACTTGTTCAGCTATTTCAATTATTGTATCTGTGTCGTATGCACCTCCTGCTCCGCCCATTTGAGGATCAGAGTAACCTTCTTGAGCAAGATATTGTTCTTGAGGGTATTCCGTTCCATACATTTGCTGTTGCATCCCATCATTGTATTGTTGCATTTGTGGAGCGGGAGGTTGAGGAGAATAAAATTCTCTGGAATCATGTTCTATTTCTTGAGTTTTTGGAGTGTATAAAGGAGAGGATTGGGGAGCAGGAGGAGGTTCAGATTCATTTTTCATTATTGAAGGTTCCATACTTTCTTCTGCAGGTGCTTCTGCGGAGATTGCATTTTTTATTCTTAATTGATTGAAACCATCTTCAATTGCTTTTGGAGAAATTCCTTTTTCTTGTAAGTTTTTAGCTATCTCTGTGTCTTGCATTCCTTGACTTTTCAGATTTGTTATGTCTTCTAATACGCCCATTTTTTATCAAGTGTTTAATTGTTTTTTAATTTTTCTAAATCTTTCCTTGTTACAAATTCCAAAGGTTGAAACATTTTTGCTTGTTTTGATAAGATTTCAACTTCGTCTTTTTTTGCAAATTTGGAAAATTCTGAGGAAGCAGTTTCAAAAAAGGATTTCAATCTTTCAGTGTCTCTTTTCAAAAGTTCTATCTCTTTTTTCATTGCTAAAAATGCGCTGTGAAATTCTTCTTTCATTTCTATTAGATTTTGCCCAATAAGTAAAACTCTATCTTTTATTATTCTTTGTTTGTCTTCTAAATCCCTTATTTTTGAACTTATTTCTGTGAAATATTGATTTTCATACTCCTCTTCAGCCATATTGCATAAATGTAAAGCGAGTTTAAATTTGTTTGGATTATACAAAATATTTTAAACTCCAAACTATTTTTTCAACTATGCAATTTGAAAAAGGTGAAGCGCTTTATTCTTACGAAGTGAAGAGGGAAGGAGGAGAAGATGTTTTATATATAAATTATCTTGGTGCACCTTACGTTCCAAGTATTGCAGAACATCCTGAAGTAATGGAAAGAACAATTGATTCTTTGATTGAAAACCCTAATGTTTCAAGAATTGTTTTTGTTCAACAAAAAAATTATAATTATGATTTCAAGGAAACAGGTTATCTTTTGGAATTAGCACGGCTTTATGTTTATTTCATTAAACAAGAAAAAATACTTAGTCAAGAAAAACTTGTTTCTTCTAATTCTGATTTTTTCCCTAAAAGATACAATGAAGTTTTTTCTTTTTTGTTTTCTCTTAAGAAAGATCCTTTTGCTGCTTATTTTCATCTTAAAAAAATAATTTTAGAATCAAAAATTCTCGCAGATAAATTTACTGGTGTTCTTAAATTAGATCAAAAAAATTATGTTTCTTTTTTAGAAAAGATTTTGGAAATATTCTCAAAAACAAATTTAATTCAAACTTTTCAGCAACATTTAAATGAATATAGGAGGGGAGATAGAGAAATTTATCAGAATTTTTTTAGTCCTGATTCAATTTCAAATTTTACATTTACGAGGTTGGTTTCTGATTTGCCTTCAGATGCAGAAATAATTTCTCAATACAAAATTTCTAGCACAGATAATGACGAATCTTTTGTTACAATAATGAGAAAAAAAGATGAGTCAAAACTAATTTATCATCTTGTTCCTCCAGAAAACACTTTAACGGAAGATCAAAGTTCAATTTTGAATTTGGCAAGAAGCGTTTTAATTGAACACCAACCCAAAGCAGAAGAATTTACGGATACAGAAAGAATAAGACAAGTTTTTATGAATATTTCTATGGATTTAATTAGAGATTTATCTCAGACAAGGGGAGTAAAGATGGATTATGCATCTCTAAATAAACTGGCTGCAATTTTGGTTAGACACACAATTGGTTTTGGAGTTGTTGAGATTCTTTTGCAAGATAAAAATCTTCAAGATATTTCTTTGAATGCTCCAATTCCACAAACGCCTATTTTTGTAAGACATCAAGAGTATGATGAGTGCGTTACAAATATTTTGCCAAGCCAAGAAGATGCTGATTCTTGGGCAGCTAAATTCAGAATGATTTCTGGAAGACCTCTTGATGAAGCAAATCCTATCCTAGATACCCAGTTAGAAATTGGCAATCTTAGAGCAAGAATATCAATTGTTCAACCTCCTTTGTCTTGTGATGGGCTCGCTTATTCAATAAGAAGACATAGAGAAAGTCCATGGACCGTTCCTCTTTTTGTTAACAATAAAATGGTTAACCCCTTTGCAGCAGGTTTGCTTAGTTTTTTGATTGATGGCGCAAGAACTCTTTTAGTTGCAGGTACAAGGAGTTCAGGTAAAACATCTCTTCTTGGAAGTTTGATGTTGGAAATTGTTCCAAAACATAGAATCATTGTAATTGAAGATTCTTTGGAATTGCCCGTTGAATCTTTAAGAAAGTTGGGTTATGATATTTTAAGAATGAAAGTTCGTTCTGCACTTTTGAAAACAACTACAGAAGTTTCTGCAGATGACGGAATAAGAACAAGCTTGAGATTGGGAGATAGTTGTTTGATTATTGGAGAAGTTAGAAGTGTTGAAGCTAAAGCTCTTTATGAAGCGATGAGGGTTGGGGCCCTTGCAAACGTTGTTGCAGGAACAATTCATGGGGCTTCTCCTTATGGGGTTTTTGATAGGGTTGTAAACGATTTAGGAGTTCCGGTTACGAGTTTCAAAGCAACAGATTCTGTGATAGTGTGTAATCCAATTAAATCTCCTGATGGATTACATTCTTGGAAAAGATTAATTCAACTTTCAGAAGTCAGAAAGCATTGGACAAAAGATCCTTTGGTGGAAAAGGGATTTGTGGATTTAATGAAATATAATATTGAAAAAGATGAAATAGAACCAACAGAAGATTTGATAAATGGAGACAGTGAAATAATAAAAAATGTCGCTTCAAATGTTAAAGGTTGGGCTGGAAATTGGGATGCGGTTTATGATAATATACTTCTTAGAGCTAAAATAAAAAAAGAATTGGTGGATGTTTCAAACAAAATAAATAATTTGGATTTGTTGGAATCTAAATTCAATACTTTATCAAATCACGCATTTCATAAAATTTCTGATGAAGTTATTCAAGAATCTGGACTTCCTTTAGCAGAAAGAGTTTTTCCTGCTTGGCAGGATTGGCTTAATAAAGAAGTTAAAAAAAGAACAATTTAGTTTCAAACAAGTTTATTCTTGTTGTTTTTAGGTTTTTTTAATTCTCCAAAGATTTATTAATTCTTTTTGTGTTTATGTAATTAAAAGAGTGTAGATAATATGCCCCCTTACAAAAAACCCACCGTAGATGAGATTCTTAGGAATTATGGAAAAAAAATTGAAGGACAAATAAGCACAACAGATGTTGTCACATCAAAAGATAGTAGAGCGTATTCTAAATTCAAAGAAGAAACCCAAAGAGAATTAACTAATTATGAAAGATGGTGTACCACTCTTGGAAGTGTCGTTAAACTTAATCCTTCAAAAAAAGACGAGGAAAAATTAAGAAAAGATATAGAAATGGCGCATATGAATGTTGAACCTTGGCAAGCAATAACTTTAAGTGCAATGGTTCTTGTTTTTGTTTTTTTTATAGGGCTTCTTCTTTCTTTGGGATATATGTTTGTTGCTAAAGGAGATTCTGTGTCTTTTCCCGTGTTATTCTTTTTTCTTGTAACTTCTATCGCTGTTTTTTCTTTTTATTATTTCAATAATTATCCTTCAAGGTTTGCCAATAAATGGAGATTGAAAGCTTCTTCACAAATGGTTCCAGCAATACTTTATGTTGTGGTTTATATGAGACATACTCCTAATCTTGAAAAAGCAATTGCCTTTGCTTCAGAACATTTGCAATATCCTCTTGCATTGGACTTCAAAAAAATATTTTATAATGTTGAAATGGGAAAATTCTCAACAATAAAAGAAAGTTTAGATAATTATCTTGAAGGGTGGAGAGATTATTCCACAGAGTTTATTGAATCTTTTCATTTAATTGAAAGTAGTTTATATGAACCAGACAGGGTTAGAAGAATAGCTACACTTGAGAAAGCAATTCAAGTTGTTTTAGACGGGGTTTACGATAAAATGCTTAAATTCACTCATGATGTAAAAGCTCCTTTAACAAATGTTTATATGTTGGCAATAATGTTGCCTATTTTAGGAATAGCGTTAATTCCTCTTGCTTCTGCGATGGTTCAAGGAATGATACAGTGGACTCATGTGTTTCTTTTGTATACTGTGATTATTCCTTTTTTGGCTTTTTTTATGTTGGATAAAATTCTTGCTTTGAGGCCAGGAGGACATGGAGACACTTCTTTTCTTGAAAAAAATCCTCTTTACCCACAGTATAAATCAAATGGGCCTTATCTTTATGCTTTTTTGATTTGTCTTCCTTTTATTCTTTTAAGTTTGCTTCCCCTTATTTTTCAATACACCTTTATTCCAGATGTTCTTGGATTGCAAAAAGATTATTCTTTGGCAGATTTAGGTTTGGAATTTACCGGTGCAGAACAAATAATGTTGTTTGATTTCAAAGAAACGAAGAACGGGATTGCAGGACCTTTTGGAGCAGTTGCACTTTTTTTGAGTTTGTTTTTTCCTTTAAGTATTGCTTTGTTTTTTTCAATTGTTTACAAAGATAAAACAGAAAATATAATTGTTGAAAGAAATAAAACAAGACAATTAGAAAACGAATTCAATAATTCTTTGTTTCAATTAGGGAATAGATTGGGAGATGGGACTCCTCCTGAACTTGTGTTTGGAAAAGTGGGAGAGTCTTCTAAGGGGTTAGTTACTGGAGATTTTTTCAGAAGAGTTAATTACAATATTCAACAAATGGGAATGAGTGTTGAAAAAGCAATCTTTGATTCTCGTAGAGGAGTTATTTTGTTTTATCCTTCAGATTTAATTGCAACAAGTATGAAAGTTCTTGTTGAATCTTCAAAAAAAGGACTTAAAATAGCTGCAGTTAGTTTAATGAGTATTTCAGAATACGTTAAAAATATACAGAAAATAACTGAAAGACTTAAAGATATTTTGGCAGAAATAGTTTCTGAAATGAAAAGCAATATGACTTTCCTTGCTCCTTTGCTTTCTGGAATAGTTATTGGGTTGGCTTTGATGATTACTTCTATTCTTAATATTTTGCAAACATTTATGACTTCTTCAGATGTGGACGTTTCTTTGTCTTCTCAAGTCACGAATATTTTGAGTATGTTCGATGTGGCTTATATGATTCCTCCTTATTTTTTGCAAATTGCAATAGGAATTTATCTTGTAGAAGCAGTCTTTATTTTAACAAGTACCTTGGTTTCAATTGATTCGGGAGAGGATGAACTGGAAAAAACAAATAAAATAGGCCAGAATTTAAAGAAAGGAATTATTTTTTATTTTTTAACAGCTCTTTTTTCTTCTTTAGCTCTTTTTGTTCTTTCGGTGATTGTAATTGGAGGGTTAGGAGGTTAAACTCTTTTTAATTAGGTAAATTTTATTAACTATGTTTTTTTGTATTATTTATGAAAAAAGAAAATAAAAGAGGGGTTGTTTCAGAATACCTTCCTTGGATATTGATTGCACTTGTACTTTTGGTATTGGTTATGATTTCAATTTTTTTTCTGAAAGAACAAGGGGTTTCTTTGATGGACCAAATTAAAAATATTTTTAGGAGAGGTTGATGGAACTAACAATTGAGAATTTAATTAAAATAATAATTGGGGTTTTAGTTGTTGCTGCTGTTTCTTATGGG
>Ga0116152_10002469_pt1 | contig 15036 bp, 14 predicted proteins | sample AD_UKC119_MetaG_FD_89894 | JGI IMG/M metagenome (GOLD analysis project Ga0116152, IMG submission 89894) | Active sludge microbial communities of municipal wastewater-treating anaerobic digesters from Hong Kong - AD_UKC119_MetaG | ecosystem: Engineered > Bioreactor > Anaerobic > Digestate... | reverse complement strand
AGCAAAGGAGTAGACGAGACTCAGCAGCTCTTCGGTTCCAGGGATGCCGGGCAGGATGGTTCGGCAATCATCACTTGCCATTTTCTGCTGTACAGTGAATGAGCAGTGGTCGGTGGCAATAATCTGTATTTCACCATTGAGCACCGCTTCCTGCAGGGCCTCATTGTCCTCAACGCCTCTCAGGGGGGGGGTCATGACATACAGGGCCCCATCAGGTCCTTCAAGCTTTGATTTATTCAGGAACAGATAGTGGGGGGTGGTCTCCACAATCACCCTCAATCCTTTCGCCCTGAGTTCGCGCACCTTCTGCAGTCCCGCCTTGCTGGAAAGGTGCACCACATACAAAGGCATATCCAGCTCCAAGGCAACTCTGCCTACCGTGTCAATGCCACGGGCTTCCGCTTTGCTGGGTCTAAGCAGGGCGTGGGCGGGTGGATTGTAGTCTCCAGTGTACTCCGCTTCAACCTTTTGAATGGTTGCATCGTCTTCACAATGGACACTCACCAAAAGGTCAAGCTTCTTGCACAGGGAGAAAATCGCCTTCAGTTCCTCACGTTTTTCCACCAGGTACCCTACATTGCGGTAGGTGGTAAACATCTTGATTACTTTCACCCCGGTCTTTTTCAAGCCTGCAAGCTCTTCCTCAAGCCCCTCACGATAGGAGTAAAGGCCTTGATGCAGGGAAAAGTCTACCGCCATTTGCGCCTGCATGGCACTGATGCGCTCTTGTGCACAGGAGGCAAGATTCCCCTTCTTGTCGTCATCAGCGAAATCAATGACGCACGTCACCCCTCCGTAGGCTGCACAACGGCTGCCTTCTACGAAGGAGTCGGCGGTAACCGTACCCCGGCTTACCAAGTGGAAATGGGTATGGGCATCGATGATTCCCGGCAACACACACAAGCCTTCGGCGTGTATGATTTCAGTTCCCTCAGGAACCTCCGAAGCTTCAATCGATGCAGCGATACGCACTATTTTCGAATCTTCCACCAAGATGTCTGCATGCCTGGTCCATTCTGTATCAACAAGCAGTCCGTTTTGAATCAGTAGTCTCTTCATACCTAAAGGATACTCCACGAATGAAGAGTCTGCAAAGTAAAAAGTGAAGGCCGATCAATATCGAAGATCAGGCTGCTTGACAGCCCTCACCTCGTCGAGTCTTCCCACAACGGTGGTATGGGGGGCTGTCTTGAGGCTTTCAGGGTCCGTCTTTGCACGCTCTGCAATCGCCAGCAGGGTATCGACAAATGCGTCCAAGGTCTCCAGGCTCTCGCTCTCCGTCGGTTCGATCATCAAGGCTTCACTTACCAGCGAAGGGAAGTACATCGTAGGCGGATGATAGCCCTCATCAATCAAGGCTTTTGCCACGTCCTGGGCCGAGACCCCGTACTGCTCTTTCAGATGCGCACAGCTGAGTACGAACTCATGCATGCACCGTTTCCCATAGGGAATCGGAAAAGCCGGCTCAAGCCGGGCCGCCACATAATTGGCATTGAGCACTGCATGCCTGGCAGCCGCCCTGATGCCTTCGCTGCCCATCCTGAGGATATACACATACGCTCTCAGAAGTACCAGGAAGTTTCCCCAGAACAGGCTGACCTTGCCGATCGAATCCTCTTCATCCCAACGATAGACATACCCGCTGTCGGTCAATTCGATATCTGGTTTCGGCAAAAACGGGCGCAGAGCATCACTACACATCACCGGTCCGCTGCCCGGCCCGCCACCTCCATGCGGAGTGGAAAAGGTCTTGTGCAAATTGAGATGAATTACATCAAAACCCATCTCTCCCGGGGTGGCCATACCCATGATTGCATTCAGGTTCGCCCCATCATAGTACAACAAGGCTCCGCTTGCGTGGACCATTTCCGATATCTTCAGGATGTTCTTCTCAAACAGCCCCAAGGTATTGGGATTGGTCAGCATCAAGGCTGCCGTGCTTTCATCGAGCTTGGAAGCCAAATCCTCAAGATCGACCATGCCCTCGCCATCACTTGCAATCGGCACCACATCAAAGCCGTTGACAGCCGCACTTGCCGGATTGGTACCATGGGCACTGATGGGAATAAGCACCTTGGTGCGTTGGCTCTGCCCTTTCTTGACTAAGTAAGAGCGAATCATCTTCAGGCCGGTATACTCGCCATGAGCCCCCGCACACGGCTGAAGGGTTCCCCAGCTCATTCCCGTAATCGAGGAAAGATCCTCCAACAGGTTGTACATGACCGAAAGGCACCCTTGCGAGGTGGAAACATCCTGCAAGGGATGGATCTGGGTGAATTCGTGCATGCCGGCGATATGTTCGGAGAGCTTGGGATTGTATTTCATCGTGCACGATCCAAGTGGATACATACCGTTGTCCACGCCATGCACCAGATTGGAAAGACGGGTGAAATGCCTCACCACATCCAGCTCGGCCACCTCGGGAAGACGGGCGTCCTTTTGGCGTACAAGATTCTGCGGCAGGGAAGGCAGTGCTTGCTCGAAGCCGCGGGGAAGGTCCAACGGAGGGAAGCAATATGCCTTCCTCCCCTTCTTTGACAAATCAATCAACAATGGTTCGCTCATTTCATCACCCTCCGTGCAGCGGCCAGATACATCTCCAGCTCCTCTCGACTGCGCTTTTCGGTAACGGCCACCAAGAGGACCAGTTCATCCCTGACCTGGCGGGTTAGTGCAGAAAGCCTCACTCCTGCAAATATGCCTTCGTTTCTCAGCTCCTGCAGGAACTTGCGCATCCGCTTGGCATCGGAGAACACCAGGGGAAACTCACACCAGAACGGCTTGTCCCAAATCAAGGTGATCCCCGGCAGTTGTGCCAGATGATAGGCAAGGTAATGGGCTTTTGCATAGCTCTGGTTGGCGGCTTCAACCATGCCGCCCCAGCCAAGGGAGGACAAGTGTATCGTGGTCATCAAGGCCGCAAGGGCCTGGTTGGAGCAGACATTGCTTGTAGCACGTTCACGCTTGATGTGCTGCTCACGTGCCTGGAGTGTCAGCGTGTAGCCTCTTCGTCCCTGTCCGTCGACCGTAGCTCCGACGATACGACCCGGGATTCTCCTGAGAAGCGCTTCCTTGACAGCCATATACCCGCACGACGGGCCGCCGAATGCCAGGGACAGGCCCAATGATTGGGTGTCTCCGATTCCGATATCGGCGCCCCATTCCGCCGGGCTCTTTTGGATGGCCAGCGAAAGAGGATCGTTGGAGATTGCAAAGAGACAGCCCTTCTCGTGCAGAAGGGAGGCAACATCGGTATAGTCTTCCAAGAGTCCGTAGCGGTTCGGGCTCTGCACGATCAAACCCGCACAGAGGTCGTCCAGCAAGGAGGCAAGGCCGGAAAGATCAACCACCCCGTCCTTCTCAGCTATCAACTTGATGGTATGCTCGGTTCCCTTCGCCCATGTCTTGAGCACCTGCAGCGTGAAGGGATGCAAGGTTTCGGAAACCAAAACGGTGGTGGCTTTGCGCTTGGCGCCGATCATCAACGATGCCGCCTCGCTGGCCGCATTCGCCCCATCATACAGCGACGCATTGGCAACATCGAGTCCGGTGATTTCACACACCATGCTCTGGAATTCGTAGATGGCCTGCAAAAGACCTTGGCTCATCTCAGCCTGATACGGTGTATAGGCTGTTACGAAGGAAGGAAGCGAAGAGAGCGCCTTCACCGTCGCAGGAATAATGTGGTCATAGCAGCCGCAACCGAGAAACGGGATTCCCCTCACGTTGCGCTGGGCTATGGAATCTATCATCCGCTGGACCTCATCCTCGGTCCTCCCATGACTGATGGGAACCGAATCAGCGAGCAGAAGGTCTTCTCCCAACCCATCAAAGAGTTGGCCCAATGAATCAACACCGATGGCCTTCAGCATGTGCTTTCGGTCCTCATCGGTATGGGGAATATAGGGGTAAACCATGGGTACCTCCGAGTACTTGGACAGAACAACGCCGCCATATTCGGCGGCGGCAAACACGATCCTTACAGTGAAGCGAGGTACGCTTCGTAGCCTTTTGCATCCAACAAGGCGTCATAATCCTCTTTGCTGAATGAATGAAGGACATACAGGTGATGCTGATAACAGTCCTCATTGATGAGTTCAGGCGAACCATCAAGTTCCTCATTTGCTTCGCAGACTACACCTTCGACCGGATTGAGGATTGCAGAGGCGGCCTTGACGCTTTCAACAGTCGAAATTTCCTCACCCTTCCCGTAACGCTCCCCGAGGGGAGGCAATTCTACAAACACAATCTCTCCGAGTTCATGCTGGGCATGGTCGGTAATTCCAACATATGCCTTTTCACCTTCAAGACGGACCCACTCATGGTCCTTGCTGTACCGAAGCCGCTCTACAATCTTACTCATTTACAACCTCCAACCATCGTCAATGCTACCATCACCTCTGCTCGTTGTCGAGAGGAAAGTACTTCTGAAGGAAAGCCAAATCCAGCTCTGGGTAGAGTTTGAATGTTTCCAAGAGAGCAAGCACCCTTCTCTGGGCCTCTTGTTTCACTGCCATGGCCGTTGTTGCCTTGGCTTTGCTCTGCTGCCCGGCGTTTTCACCTTTGGTAAGAATCACCGGCTTGGTGTGCTTCAAAACAAGGGCGATGATCGAAGCTATCTCCTTCATATGAACAGGACCCATGCCCAACGTGGTTACTGCAGGAGTCCCGATCCTGAGACCGCTCGTATACCAAGGTCCATTGGGATCGAAGGGAAGCGCATTGCGGTTGAGGGTTACACCACACTCACGCAAGGCGGTTTCCGCCTGTCGACCGTTCAGGCCGAAGGAGCGTACATCCAGGAGCATCAGATGATTGTCGGTCCCTCCGGTGGCGACCGTGATACCTTCGCTGCGGCACGCGGCAGCCAAAGCTTCAGAATTCTTGACAATGGCTTGGGCGTACGTTGCAAAGGATGGGTCCAGTGCTTCCTTGAAGGCTACTGCTTTGGCAGCCATGACATGCGGCAGCGGTCCTCCGATTACCAATGGGCAACCCTTGTCAACGCTCTCCGCGAATTCAGCTTTGCAGAGAACCATGCCGCCGCGGGGGCCTCGGAGGGTCTTGTGGGTGGTTGTGGTGACCACATCCGCCCAGAGCACGGGATTGTACTGGTCGGAAAAAACCTTGCCTGCAACCAAGCCGGCGAAATGGGCCATATCCACCATGAACACAGCCCCAACCGAATGAGCGATGTCCGCCATCCGCTTGAAGTCGATCTTGCGTGGATAGGCGCTGTAGCCGGCCAAAAGGATCAACGGCTTGATTTCCTTTGCCTGCTGCTCGATTGCATCATAGTCAAGCAAGCCGGTTTGTCGATCCACCGAATAGCTATAGGCATCGAACATCTGTGCTGAGACATTCTGGCGGTATCCATGGGTAAGATGTCCGCCGCTGTAATAATCCAATCCAAGGATTCTTTGGTTTCCAAGCTTTTCACGAACCTGGTTCCACATCTCCCTGCTCATCTCACTGGGATTGGTGACGCCCAGTTCTGCAAGGGTGGGTACCTGCACCCGTGCATTGAGAATGGCCCAGTAGGCAACCAGGTTGGCATCAGCACCGCTGTGCGGTTGCACATAGGCATGCTCCGCTCCGAAGAGCTTGCAGGCATAGTCACAGGCGATGGCTTCGATTGCATCGACATTGTCGCAACCTGCATAAAAGCGGTGATAGGCATAGCCTTCGCTGTATTTGTCAGTCAAGAGGTTGCCCATGGCAAGCTGGCTGGCGATGGAAGAGAAGTTTTCACTTGCTATCAGCTTCAAGTGAGTCCTCTGATCATGCAATTCGTTGACGATGCGGGCGGCGATGGCGGTGTCAACATCCGCAATTTGCTGCAAGGCTGCTGTATAGGCTACCATTGCCTCATTAACCTGTTCATGCTGTTGCAAATATGCTTGCAATGCTTTTACGTTGGCCATTCTTTTCACCTCTTGCATGTGTTCTTAGCTCGTATCTTGCCCCTGCTTGGCTCCTCTGTCAACGGACTTTGCCCGCTTTGCACATTTCTGTTGCAATTTTTCCTGTCATCCTACTACAATACTCCGATTGTCTTTTTACAAGACAGTTTCAAACACAAAAAAAGTGAGAGTAGTCGGTTATGAAAGAGACAAAAGCACGTGAGACATTGGCCAGCAGACTAGGGTTCATCCTCCTATCGGCCGGGTGCGCCATAGGCCTTGGAAATGTATGGAGATTTCCCTTTATCACCGGCAGGTATGGCGGAGCGGCTTTTGTACTCATTTACATCCTGTTTTTGATCATCCTCGGGCTTCCGGTCATGGTCATGGAACTGGCCATCGGAAGGTCGAGCAAGAAAAACATCGGCTTGGCTCTCAACACCTTGACGCCCACAAAAAAGCCTTGGCATCTCTATGGCAAGCTTGCAATCATCGGCAATTACACCTTGATGATGTTCTACACCACCATCACCGGTTGGTTGCTTTCGTATTTCGTCCACATGATCAAGGGAGATTTTGTCGGACTTGATGCAGCGGGAGTCGGTGCTTTCTTCGGGGGGATGCTGGAAAATCCTGTATCCATGGGCATTTGGATGATCATCGCAGTGATCCTTGGCTTTTTGCCTGTCGCCAGAGGACTGCAAAGCGGTGTTGAGAAGATCACCAAGTACATGATGATCGGCCTCTTGGCCTTGATGCTTATCCTTGCGATCAACAGCCTCACCCTCGAAGGAGGATCGGAGGGGTTGAAATTCTATCTCATCCCTGATTTTGCAAAACTTGGAGGCAACTTCTTCGAAGCTGTGTATGCCGCAATGGGGCAGGCATTCTTCACCCTCAGTTTGGGTATCGGCAGTATTGCCATCTTCGGCTCCTACATCGACAAGAAACACCGCCTGACCGGTGAAGCCGTCCGCATCATCAGTCTGGACACATTTGTCGCCCTATGCAGCGGCTTGATCATCTTCCCTGCGGCATTCGCCTTCGGAGTACAGCCCGATGCCGGTCCGTCGCTGATTTTCATCACCCTGCCCAACATCTTCAACCAAATGGCAGGCGGTCGGTTCTGGGGAACGCTTTTCTTCCTTTTTATGAGTTTTGCAGCCCTGAGCACCCTCATCGCAGTCTTTGAGAACATCATCAGCTTCTGGATCGATGCCAAGGGTGCAAGCAGAAAGAAAGCGACCTTGATCAACGCTATTGCAATCTCCCTGTTGAGTATTCCCTGCGTTCTCGGATTCAACGTGCTAGCAGGCTTCCAACCGTTCGGACCCGGTACCGGAGTCCTCGACCTTGAGGATTTTATCGTCAGCTCAACATTGCTGCCTCTCGGTTCCTTGATCTTTACTCTCTACTGTACCTACAAATATGGCTGGGGATGGAACAAATTCATAACCGAAGCCGACAGTGGGGAAGGACTTAGGTTCCCCTCTGCTCTTCGCGTGTATTTCCAATACATCCTGCCTGCAATCATTCTCGCTATCTTCATCAAGGGCTACTGGGACATCTTTGTAAAGTAGCGTCAGGTTGACACGCACTCATCTAGTGCATATAATTTCCTAGCTTTCAAGCAGATATTTGGAGGATTTGTGGCCAAAGAAGAAGCAATTGAAGTAGAAGGCGTCGTTCGCGAAGCGCTTCCCAATACGATGTTCCGCGTGGAACTACAGAACCAGCACGTTATCCTTGCCCATCTTTCGGGCAAAATGCGCAAGCACTATATCAGGATTGTTCCTGGTGATACCGTGCGTGTTGCACTCTCCCCGTATGATCTGACCAAGGGCCGCATCATCTATCGCGAGCGCTAATCCCATCATACCAGTGAAGGCCGGATTCCCTGAAGAACCCGGCCTCTTTCATGCCCTCATCGCCCTCTACTCACCGGCTTTCAAGATAACCCAAACCACTCCGCTTCCACCATGCATGGCTTTCGGTGTGTACGCTTCGCGCACCACCTTGCTCAACCTGATCTGGGAGAGGGCTGCTTCCTTGAGCAGGGAGTAGCCCTTGTCATTGTGCAGGCCTTTGCCGGTGATGATGGCTACCTTGATCAGGTGCTTATCCTTGGCAGCCCGCAGGAAATCAGAGGTGGCCTTCTCCGCCTCAAGCACTGTCATTCCATGCAGATCCAAGGTTGCCTCAGGTTCCAACGCCCTGAGCTCTCCGATGGTGCGCTCTGTGACCTTGGTCTCCTTCTTCTCCTTGCGGGCCTTCTGGATTGCTGCACTTTCGTCAGCAATCTCATTCCATTTGCGGTAGGTATCTGCAAAAGACCAGCTCACCGAACTCTCACGTTCGCTGTCCAGCTCATCCTTTTCCCGAAGGGCCTGCTCGACTTCAGGGGTGGGCGCCAAGGGAGTTTTGGAAACAACTTTCTCAGCAGGACGGGTATCAACACTCCGTTTCTTGGGAACCTGTTTTCCTTCGAACGCATCCAAAAGAGCTCCGAAATCCTTGGTTGGAACATAGCTGTCGCTTTTCTTGATCGGCTCAATCTCTTTGTTTGCAACCTTCTCACCCTCCCACTCGGCAAGAATCTCGGCAAAGGATTTCTCAACCTGAACCTTGCTGTGACTTTTCATTCGCTTGGTGACCCCGTCAAGCTCTCCGGTTGCTTCCCAGCTTTTGAGAATGTCACCAAAGTTTGCCTTTGGGTCGTAGCCTTTGATCAAAGGCTCCTTGCGTTCACTGACAGCGCTCTTTACCGCCTTGGGTTGCTCTTTCTTGATTATCTGTGGCTTGATCGATTTGATATCCTCAAACGGGTGATAGGCATCAGACTCAACAGGAAGACGGCTGTTTCCAGCCGTCTTGCTTTGTTCCGAGGCCTTCTTTTTCTTCTTAGGCACTCAAACCTCCCTCACATCAAGCAGCTGGGATACAAAGGGCTTGATGATCTCCACCACCTTGCTGATCGGGGCTCCCTGCACCTTGATGGTACAAATTGCGTTGGTCGGATCGGTTCCCATGAAGGTACCGAAGGTGATGATGTCGATGCCCTGCTCACTGAGAGCCTGGCTGATCTTTGCAATGGTTCCTGGTTTGTCTTCAACGATGAAGGAGACCCTGACGCCGAAATGACGGGCTCCAAACAGCTCAAGAAGAATCTTGAACATGTCGCTTTTCGTGACGATTCCAATCAACTTATCGCCTTCAAGAACAGGAAGGCTCGATAAGTCCTGATCGACCATCATGCGGGCTGCTTCTTCAACGGTGGTATCCTTGCTGATGGTCACCACATTCTTGCTCATAAGCTTCTTGACCGTCAGCTTGCTGAGAAGATAGGCCATTTCATGAATGGAGAGACTGCTGGCCGGCGAAGGAGAAGCGTATAGGATGTCTTTCTCGGTTATGATTCCAACCAGCTTCTTGTCCTTGTCGAGAACCGGGAGGCGGTGGACCTTTTCCTGTTTCATCAAGGCCGAAGCTTCGGCAATTGACATATCCGGAGTAGCCGTAACAGGATTGCGCGTCATTCTTCGTTCGATAATCATTTGAATCTCCTACCTACTCTACTCACACTATAATTCAAGAGAGCGCTAATTTCCAGTCATTATTCGCCCAGATACGCCGCCCTGACCTGTTCATTCTCAAGCAATGCCGAGGATGCATCATGCAATACAATCCTGCCATTCTCCATGACGTACCCCTCGGTGGATGCTTTCAGGGCCATGCGTGCATTCTGTTCAACCAGGAACACCGTGACCTTGTCCTGCTTGTTGATCATATCGATTTTTTCAAAAATGTCTGCAATGACCAGCGGAGCCAGTCCCAGTCCGGGTTCATCAAGCAGTATGAGTCTTGGTCCGCTCATAAGAGCACGGGCGATAGCCATCATCTGCTGTTCACCACCGCTGAGCGAGCGGGTTTTCTGCCGTCTGCGCGCTCCGAGTATCGGGAAAAAGTCATACATTGCCTCCTTGCGTTCAGCAATCAGAGTATCATCACGCACCAGGAAGGCACCCATATCAAGATTCTCTTCAACAGTCATATCGGCAAAGACCCGCCTGCCCTCCGGGACCAAGGCAATCCCCTTGGCTGCAATAAGGTCGGTAGTCAGATGCCTGCCGCGTTTCTCACCCTTCGCCACTACGGCCTTCGCCCTGCAAATCTCCTCGCCATCGAAAGAGATGGAACCTCCCACCAAAGGCTCCTGACCGACAATAGCTTTTAAAAGCGTACTTTTCCCACTGCCGTTGGCACCGATCAGACAGACGATGTCCCCTTCATTGACATGCATGGAGACATGCTGCAAAGCCTTGATGTTTCCGTAGGAGACACAGATGTCGTCAATGGTTAGCAACTCTTTCATTCTTCTTCCTTTCCAAGATAGGCTTCAATGACGCTCGGGTCGCGCTTGATCTGGTGAGGTGTTCCCTGGGCAAGCTTCTGTCCATAATTGAGAACCGTGATGGTGTCACAAATGTTCATCACCAGCTTCATATCATGCTCGATCAAGACGATGGTAACACCCAAATCCCTGATCTTGCGGATGGTGGCCATCAAATGGTCCGTTTCCTGGGGATTCATACCGGCAGCCGGTTCATCCAAAAAGAGCAGTTTGGGATCGGTTGCCAAAGCACGGGCGATTTCCAGCTCCCGCTGTCTTCCGTAAGGAAGATTCTTGGCAAGCTCATTCTTCATCGAACCCATATCAAAGAAATCCAACCAATCACTTGCTCTTTCGTAAATTTGCTCTTCCTCGGCCTTGAGGTGGATATAGCTGTTGATTGCATTGAGGAAGCGCCCTTTGGTCTCACTTTTGCCGGTCTTGAAATGCCTGCCGATCATCACATTTTCCACCACCGTCAACTCCTTGAAGAGACGGATGTTCTGAAAGGTCCTGGCAATACCCATCCTGCAAATCGAGTGGGCGGGATAGCCGGTAATATTTTTCTGGTTGAAGAAGACTTTGCCCGATGAGGGAGTATCGAGTCCGGTAATGTTGTTGAACAGGGTGGTCTTGCCCGCCCCGTTCGGACCGATCAGACCGGTTATCAAGCCTCCTTCAACCGTAAAGTCTACTTTATTGACAGCTATGACACCGCCATAAGCACGGGTCAATGCTTCAGTTTCCAAGAGAATCATTGTGCACCCCCCTTGCTTTTCCCGGATGCACTGCCATACCGGCGGGTCTCCCTTCCAAGAATTCCCTGGGGACGCCAAATCATCATAACCACCAGGATGAGGCCAAAGAGTATCTGCTGGAATTGTGCCGGGATACTCCCAGACAATCCTGTAAGTTGCGGGAAATAGCTGATAAACTGAATAATGAAGGCGCCGAGAATCGAGGCCTTGAAGTTGCCCATGCCACCGAGGACCACCATGCACAGCACCATGACAGAAACCATGAACGTGTAGGTTCCAGGAGTGACCGAAAGGGTGAATGTTGCTTGGAGGGAGCCGGCAATACCTGCAACCGAAGCTCCCAGGATGAAGGCAGACACCTTGTACTTGGTAATATTTATGCCCATAGCTTGAGCTGCAATCTCATCCTCGCGTACTGCAGTAAGGGCCCTTCCCATTCGGGAACGAGCCAAACGCTGAAACAAAAGATAAGCAATCACTACAAATATGAAGATCATGAAAAGGAAGGCGTACTTTTTGTAAGGATTGATGGTGTACCCGAACAAAATCGGCATGGGAATCTTTTGGATTCCCATGGGACCGTTGGTAAGGCTGTCCCAGTTGTTGAGTACGTTACGTACAATCTCACCAAAACCAAGGGTGGCGATAGCTAAATAGTCACCCTTGAGCCGCAAGGTAGGCAATCCGATAAGAAGCCCGAAGAGTGCACTCAACAGGAAAGCCACGGGAAGAGTTCCCCAGAAGCTCCATCCAAAACGGGTCGTCAGGATTGCTGTTGCATAGCTGCCGATGGCAAAGAAACCTGCCTGGGTAAGGCTGAGCATCCCGCCGTAACCGGTGATGATGTTCTGGCCGAGGGCCATGAGGGCATATATCCCCGAATAAATCAGAATAAGCAAAAAGAAGTTGAACATATTATACCTTCTCCTTTTCGACCTTGCCGAAGAGGCCCTCAGGTTTGACCAGCAGGATGATGATCAGTACACCAAAGGCAATGGTGTCTTTCAAGCCGGTGGGAATCCCGAAGATTGCGACACCGAAGGTTTCCAAAAGACCCAGCAGGATACCGCCGAACATGGCTCCGCTGATATTGCCGATGCCTCCGACAACAGCAGCGACGAAGGCCTTCAGGCCGGTCATGGTGCCCATGGTTGCATACACCTTGAAATCCAAGGCTATCAGGATGCCACCAACGGCGGCGAGGGCGCTGCCGATGGCAAAGGTCAAGCTGATGATACGGTTGACATTGATGCCCATCAACATTGCCGTGCCTTGGTCGAGACTGGTGGCACGCATCGCCTTGCCCATGCGGGTCCTGTCGATGAACAATTTCAGGATGATCATCATTGCGAGCGACACCACCAGGATAAGAACCTGGTGCGGGGTTATCACCACTTCTCCCAAGTGGAGGGGGGTGTTGTCAAACGGATAGTTGAATTTCCTTGAGTGTGTCCCGAACATCCATGCGGCACTGTTGCTGAGAATGAACGACACCCCGATGGCACTCAGCAGCGGTGCAAGGCGCGTAGCCTTGCGAAGTGGTTTATAGGCCACCCGTTCAATGAACATCCCCAGCAGTGCACTGAATGCCATACTGATGATCATGGCTAGGAAGAATGATGTGATTGTCCATAAACCCAGCGGGGAAGAACCCCTTAACAGGTCAAAGAGGAACAACCCTACGTACGCGCCTACCATCAAGACGTCACCATGGGCGAAGTTGATAAATTTCAGAATGCCATACACCATCGTATATCCAAGGGCGATAAGGGCGTAGATGCCCCCGAGCGTCAGGCCATTCATCAAGTGTTGGAAGAATTCAGCAATTCCCACGATGCTCTCTCCTTCGTACGAGAACTGAACAGTACGATAACATGAAAAGACCGGTGTAAACAACACCGGTCCTCCTATATCCCGCGAGAACGGGAATACTTTTTAGACCTTAGTCAATCTGGACCAGCTTGCCATCGACCACCGTAAAGGTTCCAAGATACTCGGGAGTAGTCTTGTTGACCTTGTACAGGCCCTGGTAGGCAACCAAGTCGCCGTTTTCTGCAAAATTGATGGTTCCGCTTACGCCGGGGTAATCCTTGGTTGCAGCAACTGCATCACGGACTGCCTTGCGGTCGAACTTGCCGCTGGCCTTATAGACTTTGTCCATGGCGGCGAGCAGGATGTTGGTGCCGTCATAGGCATTGGTGGCAAAACTATCAGGTCCTACACCATACTTTGCAGTATACTGGGAAACAAAGGTATTGAAAGCAGGACTTTCTTTTACTTTTGCAGGACCGACATAGATGACACCGTCGGTGAATTCACCAGCAAGCTTGTATATGTCGGGGTTGGAGAAACCATCACAGGAGAGGAACGGAATCTTCATGCCAAGCTGGGAAGCCTGCTCAAGAATCTGAGCCATCTCTGCAGTATAGTTGGGGATGTAGATGGCCTGAGGATTGGCAGAGCGAATTCTGGTCAACTGGGTTTTAAAATCCTTATCGCCGACATTGAAAGCCTCGGCAATGGTAACCTGGCCGCCGGCTGCTTTAAAAGCTGTAGACATGCCTTCATACAAGCCCTGGCTGTAGTCGTTCTTGGCATACAAGACGCCGATGGTGCGATACCCAAGCTTATCAAAGAAATAGTGGCCTGCCACCTCGCCCTGGAGGCCGTCGGATACGACGGTGCGGAATACATAGTCACCGATATTGGTGATGTCTGCATGGGTGGCCGACGGGCTGATCATCACAATGCCTTCGTTCTGCACGCGTTCACCGACTGCAAAACTCGTTCCCGTGAGAACAGGACCGATCAGACCAACAATCTTATCGGAGGAGGAGAGCTTCTCGATGGAGGAAAGACCCTTCTCGACTCGTCCTTCGGAATCTTCAGTGACGAGTACGACAGGAAGTTTTCCGCCAAAACCTCCCTTGGCGTTGAACTGCTCGACAGCAAGCATGGCTGAGTTGTTGCTCAACACACCATAGTTGGCGTAGTCACCGCTCATGGGACCCATGAAACCGATTTTCGGGCTGGCTGCTTCACCACCGCCCTGTGCAAATGCGGGAAAGGACAATACGGCCAAGATGGCCAACAGAACAAACAGGCTTTTCTTCATCTTTGGTACCTCCAAATGATGCCCGACAGTAAACTATCGAAACATTTACTTGGTTATACAATAACAAGTATATTTATGCAATATTCAAACACTGCAATTTGAAAATTTTCCAAATATCGGCACCCGGGAAGCCTTTCAGCCCTCATATATCACTCATTGCGGTCTCTCATTCTATCCATACGCTCCTCCTCGTGCTATGCTTTTCTCAGCTTTCATCCAAGGAGGACTCCATGGCAGAGAAACGCAACATGTTCGCCGAGTTCAAGAAATTCATCTCCCGTGGCAATGTAATAGATCTGGCAGTCGGTATCATTATCGGCGGAGCATTCACTGCCATCGTGAATTCTTTGGTAAAGGACATCCTGATGCCTTTCATCGGATTGATCCTGGGGGGTGTAAGTTTTGTTGATTTGAAAATCATCATCGCCGAAGCTACCGAACAGTCTGCTGAAGTCGCCATCATGTACGGGGTCTTCATCCAGAAAGTCATCGATTTTTTAGTCATCGCCTTTGTGGTGTTCATGCTGGTCAGGACGATCAACAGGCTGCGCGACCACCTCGAGGCATCGAAAAACGCTGGAGAACAGGGCAAAACAGCGGCAACACCCGCCCCGGCACCTGTTACTCCACCCGACATCGTCCTGCTGACCGAAATCAGGGACCTGCTGAAGAAGAAATAAGGAGAATACCAGCAAGGATAAGAAGTTTTTACTCCCTCCCCTTGCAACCCATTTCCATTTGCGGTACTATCGATTCTGCATTTGCTCCTGTAGCTCAGCTGGATAGAGCACTTCCCTCCTAAGGAAGGGGTCGTGCGTTCGAATCGCGCCAGGGGCACGTTTGAGAGGTTGTTCACACAGCCTCTCTTTT
>Ga0116152_10002467_pt1 | contig 15048 bp, 15 predicted proteins | sample AD_UKC119_MetaG_FD_89894 | JGI IMG/M metagenome (GOLD analysis project Ga0116152, IMG submission 89894) | Active sludge microbial communities of municipal wastewater-treating anaerobic digesters from Hong Kong - AD_UKC119_MetaG | ecosystem: Engineered > Bioreactor > Anaerobic > Digestate... | reverse complement strand
CCGCGCCCCGAGAACAGCCCGATCACCCGCGCCAGAACGCCCGGTTCGTTATCGACGATGACCGCCAGCGTGTGGCTTTCGATCACCTCGGCGTGGGGATCGCGAAGTTCATAGGCCGAATGCTTGGACGAGCCTTGCGAGATTTGAAGCGGAGACATGGCAGACCTCAATGCGGGAGGGAATGGGCGGGGAGGCGGCGCGGACCCGCGTCGCCGCCACGACACGGGGCCGGTGGGGGCTGCCGGGCGTCAGACCAGCGCGCCGCCCGCGCCCTTGATGGCGTTGCGCACATCGCCGTCGGGCAGCAGCATGTCGTTGTGCGCATTGCCCGAGGGGATCATCGGCAGGCAGTTCTCGTGCTTTTCGACCAGACAATCGAAGATGACCGGCCCCTCGTAGTCCAGCATCGCGCGGATCGCGTCGTCCACCTCGTCGGGGTGGGTGGCGCGGATGCCCTTGCACCCAAAGGCCTCGGCCAGCTTGACGAAATCGGGCAGCGATTCGGACCAGGAATGCGAATAGCGTTCGCCGTGCAGCAGTTGCTGCCATTGGCGCACCATGCCCAGGCGCTCGTTGTTCAGGATGAACTGCTTGACCGGCGCGCGGAACTGCACGGCGGTGCCCATCTCCTGCATGTTCATCAACCAGCTGGCCTCGCCCGCGACGTTGATGACCAGCGCGTCGGGGTGCGCGATCTGCACGCCGATCGACGCCGGCAGACCGTAGCCCATGGTGCCCAACCCGCCCGAGGTCATCCAGCGGTTCGGCCCGTCGAAATGCAGGAACTGCGCGGCCCACATCTGGTGCTGGCCGACCTCGGTCGTGATGTAGCGATCGCGCCCGCGTGTCAGCGCCTCGAGCCGTTGCAACGCGTATTGCGGCTTGATGATGCTGGTCGAGCCCTTGTAGGCCAGACAATTCACGGCCTTCCATTCGTCGATCTGTTTCCACCAGCGGGCCAGCGCCTCGCGATTGGTCTTGCGGCCGCGCGATTTCCAGATCTTGAGCAGATCTTCCAGCACATGGCCCACGTCGCCGATGATCGGCAGATCGACGCGGATCACCTTGTTGACCGAGGACGGGTCGATGTCGATATGCGCCTTGCGCGAGTCGGGCGAGAAGGCGTTGACGCGGCCGGTGATGCGGTCGTCGAACCGCGCGCCGATGTTGATCATCAGGTCGCAGTCATGCATCGCCATGTTGGCCTCGTAGAGACCATGCATCCCCAGCATCCCGATCCAGTGCTTGCCGCTGGCGGGATAGGCGCCCAGGCCCATCAGCGTCGAGGTCACCGGAATCCCCGAGGCGTCGGCCAGTTCGCACAGCAACTGGCAGGCTGCCGGGCCCGAATTGATGACCCCGCCGCCGGTATAGAGAACCGGACGTTCGGCCTGTTCGATCAGCTCGACCAGTTGGGTGATCGCCTCGATGTCGCCCTTGACGCGGGGCTGGTAATGCTGCGTGCGCGCCTTTTGCGGCGGGATATAGGTGCCTTCGGCGAATTGCACGTCCTTGGGGATATCGACCAGCACCGGCCCCGGGCGACCCGAGGTCGCGACGTGGAACGCCTGATGGATCGTATCGGCCAGGCGGTTGGGATCCTTGACCAGCCAGTTGTTCTTGGTGCAGGGGCGGGTGATGCCGACGGTGTCGGCCTCCTGGAAGCCGTCGGTGCCGATCAGGAAGGTCGGCACCTGGCCCGACAGCACCACGACCGGGATCGAATCCATCAAGGCGTCGGTGATGCCCGTGACCGCGTTCGTCGCCCCCGGCCCCGAGGTCACCAGCACCACCCCCGGCTTGCCGGTCGAGCGCGCGTAGCCTTCGGCCATGTGCACGGCGCCCTGTTCGTGGCGCACCAGAATGTGGCGGATCTCGTTTTGCTGGAAGATCTCGTCATAGATCGGCAGGACGGCGCCGCCGGGATAGCCGAACACGACCTCGACACCCTGGTCCTTGAGCGCCTGAACGACCATCTTCGCACCCGTCATCTGCGAAGGCGCCATCTGCTGGGACATGATCTTCTCCACCTTGGTCTCGTGCCAGCCTTTGACTCAGACCGGCCGTTTGGGCAACAAAAAACCCCCTGTCAGGGGGGCAGCGGGGGACGTCGGTGCAGGCTCAGGCCTGTCCGTATGGTCCCCCGGAACTGATAAGTACAGCGGACATCCGCCTCTCCTCGTGTTCGCGGGGACATTACGTCCGCCGCACAGCAGCGTCAACCGGGCTGAGCGCGGGTTTCGAACCATTTCCCGCGATTTTCTTTGCAAATATTGCGCGGCAGGGTGTCGCAGCGCAAAAATCGCAAAGCAGACGCGATCAGCGCACCGATCTGCCCCCTGATTCGGCGGGCGGCAGGGTGATCGCGGCGACCTGCTCGGTGATCGGTCGCACCGCCAGCGGGTGCAACTGGCGGTCATAACCGGCGGGATCGCCCAGGTCCTGCCACGCGCCCTCGCGGTAGACCTCGAGCGCGCCGAACCGCGCCTTGTAGGCCATCTTGGCGCTGCCCGGCACCCAGTAGCCCAGATAGACGTATGGCAGGCCGGCCTGCCGCGCCAGGGCGACGTGATCGAGGATCATGTAGGTGCCCAGCCCGTCCTTGATGCGGTCGGGGTCGTAAAAGGAATAGACCAGGCTCAACCCGTCATCCAGCACGTCGGTCAGGCAGACCGCCACCAGGCTGCGCCCGGATCCCCGGCCCTTGCGCGTGCTGCCGTCGGGGCGCTCGGTGTATTCGATCACCCGCGAGCGGACCGGCGTTTCCTCGATCATGGCTGCGAATTCGAAGATATCCATGTCCGCCATGCCGCCATCGGCATGCCGGCTGTCCAGATAGCGGCGGAACAGCGCGAACTGTTCGTCGGTGGCCCAGGCGCTGGTGGCCTCGCGGTGCAGATGCGCGTTGCGGTTGGCGGTCTTGCGCTGACTGCGCGTCGGGGCGAAATCGGCCACCCGGATACGCGCCGACAGGCAGGCCGCGCATTCCGAACAGGCCGGCCGATACAGCACGTTCTGCGAGCGGCGAAATCCCTGTTTCGACAGCGTATCGTTGAGCGCGCGCGCGCCGTCGCCGGTCAACGCCGTGAACAGCTTGCGTTCGCTCTGCCCGGCCAGATAGGGGCAGGGCTGTGGCGCCGTGACGTAGAATTGCGGTGCGATGGGCAGCGTATGGCGCATGGTGGGCGCCCCGTCCTTTCCAGTGCTCGGCGTGATCCGACGCGCCCTGATCCCTTGCGCATCGTGGTCACGTTAGCAAGGCCGACCCCGTCCGCCAAGTCCCGTGTTCATCCGCGCCGAGGCGTCATCGTTCGACATAATCGTTGAGGATGGTGGTCCCCAGAATCCAGTCGTTCAGCCCCTGGCGATAGGGCGTCGTCAGCATCATCGCGACCGAGGCGATCTGCACCGGAAACACGATCATCGACCCCGAATAGAGCGCCGAGTGCCACAGGCACAGGGTCGAATCCGGGCGCCGGCCATCGAGACGGCGCAACCGCACCGCGGCGACCAGCATCCCGGCCGTCGCACCATAGCGGGTCAGCATCACCGTGCGATAGGCGACCGCGATGACCGCCCAGACCAGCGGAAACACCAGGGCCGCCAACCCCAGCGTCAGCACGATGACCAACAGCGTCAGCAGCGCCGTCACCAGCAGGTCGATCACCCAGGCCAGGAACCGCTTGGCGATGAGATGGTCGTAAAAGGCGGGGTCGTCTTCGGGGTGCGGCAGGCTCATTGCGTGAACGCGGCCTCGTGCGCGCCGCAGGCGGCGAACAGCGCGCCCGGGTCCACCGAAAAGACATGGTTCGGCGTGCCCGCGGCCGCGTAGACCACGGGGAAATCCTTCAGCCGCGGGTCGGCGAAGATCGCGGGCGCGCTCAGATGCCCCAGCGGCGCGACGCCGCCGATGGCGAAGCCGGTCACCGCGCGCACCGTGTTGGCATCCGCCCGTTCCAGCGGTTCGCCAGCGAGGGCCGCCGCCTTGTCCAGGTCCAGCCGGTTGCCGCCGGCGGTCAGGAACAGATAGATCGTGCCGCTCGTGCCTTGAAAGATCAGCGACTTCACGATCTGGTCCAGCGCGCAGCCGCAGGCCGCGGCGGCCTCGTCGGCGGTGCGGCTGGGGCCGGGGTTCAGGATCTCGGCCTCGAGGCCCGCGTCTTCGATGGCCGCGGCCACGCGTTTCAGGGATTTGCTCATGGATCGCTCCGGTTTCCTGCCAAGATGGGCGCGGGCCGCGGGTGGCGCAACCCCGTGCGGGGGCTCGGGAGCGACAAAACCCGTGGCGCGCGCGCCGTTACTTGCGGAACTTGTCGAGGCTCACGACCTCGCCCGCCTTGTGCGGCTCGGGCTCGGAATGGAGGAGTTCGGCATCCTCGTCGTCCTCGTCCTCGTCGTCGTCCTCATCGTCGAGCTGGGTCTCGAATTTCAGGCCGAACTCGACCGAGGGATCGACGAAGGTCGAGATCGCGTCGAAGGGGATATAGAGCGGCTCGGGTTGATTGCCGAAATTCAGCGTCACTGCAAAGCCGCCATCGTCCACGGTCAGGTTCTCATACCAGTTCTGGATCACGATGGTGATCTCGTCGGGATAGCGCGCGCGCAGCCAGTCGGCCATCTCGACACCCGGGTAATGGGTGTTCAACGTGATGAAGAAGTGATGCGCGCCGGGCAGGCCGCCCTGCTCGACGCGGGTCATGACCTCGCGGATCAGACCGCGCATGGCCTGGTGCATGAGGTTGCCGTAATCGATTCCACGGTCCATGCCTGCCCCCGTTTCGTTTGGGCCAGCATAGGGTTTTCGCAGGCGAAGAAAAGCCTTCAGCGCATTCGCGGTTGCAGAAAACCGATCCGATCCGGGGCGTCGGCACGCGGCATGTGGTGGGGAAAGTGCAGGCTTCTGTTGCCAGGTGCCTGCGAACCCCGCCTGACGCGGCTAAGCGCCAGGACTTAGAATCGGTTTAGGTCAACTGCATTACGCAGCGACGGCCACCGGAGCACGGTTGTCATTGGCAACTGTACGTTTTGCACCGATAACGGTGGTCGCTCACCGGGACAAAGCAAACCCCTTTAGACGTTCGTCGATCCTGTTTCGGCCCCATTTGCCCCCAATGAAGGACTTTGGTGGAGCCGCCGGGTACCGCCCCCGGGTCCGATCCGATTATTCCGAGCGCGTTTATGTCCATAGTCCCCGTTGCCGGGAACAGCGCCAATATAGGCGCAGGGCGGCGCGGTCTCAAGGGGGGTCAGGTGTCGGGGCCGCCGTGTTGGCGATCCTCGCGCGCGTGGCGAATTGCGTCGGAAAAGGCGCCCGCCAGCATCCCGGTCGGCAGCGCGATGATGCCGATCCCGCACAGCGCGGTCACCGCCGCCAGGAACCGGCCCAGCGGCGTCACCGGCACCACATCGCCGTAGCCCACCGTGGTCAGCGTCTCGACCGCCCACCACATCGCCCGCGGGATCGATCCGAAGGCCTCGGGCTGGGCGGTGGATTCGACGAAATAGAGCAGGGTCGAGGCCGCCAGCATCAGCGCGAACGCCAGGCCAAAGGCCAGCGACAGCTCGGTCGATCGCGACCGGATGGCGACATAGACCAGATTCAGCGCCCGGCTGAACCGGCCCAGCCGCGCCAGCCGCACCAGCCGGGTCAGTTGCAGCAGCCGGAACACCGTGACCTCAAGCCCCAGGAAGGGCGTGACAAAGGTGACCATCACCGCCAGGTCCAGCAATGCAGCCGGCGACAGCGCATAATGCAGCATGCTGCGGACTTTGGGGTTCAGCGGCGCAACCCACAGCCGCAACAGGTATTCGATGGCGAAAAATACGAACAGCACCGTTTTCAGCCCGCTGGCCAGTCCGCCGTAATGGCGGATGAAATGGACCTCGGTTTCCATCACGCCGATGACCACCAGCAACAGGATGCAGGCGATCACCACCTGATTGAAACCCGACAGCCCGGGCCGGGTGTTCATTTCAGGGTCGATGACGGTCGAGAGCCGGTGACGCAGGGTTGCGGCCATGGTCGCGGTTCACTCCTCGAGGGGCGTCAGACGTTGCACGGGCGGCAGGCGCAGATCGCGCATCTTCGGTGGCCGCTCGACCGGCTGGGCATCGTCGGGGCCTCCGTTCGCGCGCTCGATCTCGAAGCTCCACAGCTCGGTCAGCGCAGCGCGCGTGTCCTCGACCCGGCCGCCCGCGATGCCATTGGCGATGCGCACATGATAGGACAGGTAGCGCGCGCGCAGCCGGGTGGGATACCCCCCCTCGGGCATCAGCGCGAACTCGGCCTCGACCAGGCCCTGCGTCAGCATCGCCATCGCCGCGTTCCCCGATGCCATGGCCAGCGCCAGGTTCATGCGCTTCATCGACGCGACGAAATCGGCCTCGGGCAAGGCGAAATCCGATTGCAGGTCGATCTCGGCGCGCAGGTCGGCGATGTCGGCCCGGCGCAACACCGCCAGATCGGCGCAGCCCAGTTGCATCTGGATGCGGGCCTCGGTCAGCAGCGGGCGATGGGCGTTGCCCTCGGCCCGGGTGGTGAGCGCGATCAGGGCCGCGATCTGCTCGCCCGCGACAGCCGGGTCGGGGCTGGTGACAAAGGCGCCGCCGCCCGCGCCGCGCCGCGACGCGATCAGCCCGCGCGCGGCCAGGCGGCCCAGGGCCTCGCGCAGGGTCGGGCGCGACACCTTGAAATGGGCGCACAGGTCGGCCTCGGACGGCAGCCGGTCGCCCGCAACGTAGTGACCCGAGACGATGTTGTCTTGCAAGAGTCCGGCGATCGCGGTGGCGCGATCGGGGCTCTTGCCCGCTGGGGGTAAGGGCGCTTTCATGGGGCGAACCTGCTCGATTCAAGGGTTTTTTATTGTCTGTCAATAGAATGTCAGACCTCGGAAGTCGTGTCAATCCGCCCGTTGCTCTGGTCGGCGGCCCGGCGCCGTCCTATCGTGCCCCGACAACAGGGAGATTCGCATGGTTCTGGACCTCGATTTCACGCGCGCCCAATTCCCGGCCTTTGCCGAGCCCGCCCTGCAAGGGCAGGCCTTCTTCGAGAACGCCGGTGGCAGCTATACCTGCAAGCCGGTCATTGACCGGCTGACGCGCTTCTACCACCAGCGCAAGGTCCAGCCCTATGGCCCCTACGAGGCCAGCCGCCTGGGCGGCGAGGAGATGGACGAGGCCCGCGCCCGCCTGGCGGCGCTGATGGGCGTCGCGACGGACGAGGTGTCCTTTGGCCCCTCGACCACGGCCAACACCTATGTGCTGGCGCAGGCCTTTCGCCAGCACCTGAAACCGGGCGATGCGATCGTCGTCACCAACCAGGACCACGAGGCCAACACCGGGCCCTGGCGCCGGCTGGCCGACAGCGGCATCGAGGTGCGCGAATGGCAGATCGACCCGGCGACCGGACACCTGCCGCTGGACCGGCTGGGCCCGCTGCTGAAAGGCGCGAAGCTGGTGTGCTTTCCCCATTGCTCGAACGTCGTGGCCGAGGTGAACCCCGTGGCCGAGATCGCCGCCATGGCCCATGCCGAGGGCGCCGTGGTCTGCGTGGACGGCGTCAGCTACGCGCCGCACGGCTTTCCCGACATCGCCGCGCTGGGGGCGGATATCTACCTGTTTTCCGCCTACAAGACCTATGGCCCCCATCAGGGAATTCTGGTCATCCGCCGCGCCCTGGGGATGGCGCTGCCCAACCAGGGGCACTATTTCAACGGCGACGACCTGTTCAAACGCTTTACCCCGGCCGGCCCCGACCACGCGCAGGTGGCCGCCTGTGCCGGGATGGCCGATTACATCGACGCGCAGGCCGCGCATCACGGCGGCGCGGGGCTGGACCCCAAGGGACGCGCGGCGCTGGTGCACGATCTGATGCGCGCGCATGAAACGGCGCTGCTGCAACCGCTGCTGGACTACCTGGGCGGCCGCAATGAATTGCGGCTGCTGGGGCCGAAACAGGCCGCGCGGCGCGCGCCCACGGTCGCCGTGATGGCCGAACGGCGCGGCGTCGATATCGCGCGCGATCTGGCCGGGCTGGGGATCATGGCGGGGGGCGGCGATTTCTATGCCGTCCGCGCGCTGGCGGCGCAGGGTGCCAATCCCGACCACGGCGTGCTGCGCATGAGCTTCGTCCATTACACCGCGCGTGCCGAGGTGGACCAACTGATCGCCGCGCTGGACCGGGTTCTGTGACACCGCTGATCGTGTGGTTCCGCCGCGATCTGCGGCTGGACGACAACCCGATGCTGGCCGCCGCCGCCGCGACGGGGCGCCCGCTGATCCCGGTGTTCGTGGCGGATGCGTCGGTGACGGGGCTGGGCGCGGCGGCCCGCTGGCGCATGGGGCAGGCGGTCGAAAGCTTCGCGCAACGGCTGGCCGGTCAGGGCGCGCGGCTGATCCTGCGCCGGGGGCCGGCGCTGACCGCGTTGCTGGACCTGGTGCGCGAGACCGGCGCGCAGGGCGTCTGGTGGGGGCGTCTCTATGAGCCGCAAACCCGCGATCGCGATCGCCTCATCAAGGACACGCTCAGGACCCTGGGTATCGAGGCGCGCTCTTTCGCCGGTCACACGTTGGCCGAACCGTGGGAGCTGCGCCCCGCAAGTGGCCAGTTCTACAAGGTTTTCACCCCGTTCTGGAGGGCGTTGCAGGGGCTGGGCGTCGCGCCGCCGGTGCCCGCGCCCGCCCGATTGACGCCCCCCGCCGAATGGCCCGGGTCCGAGGATCTGGCCAGTTGGCGACTGGGCGCTGCGATGAATCGCGGTGCCCCGGTGCTGGCCCGCTACGCCGAGACCGGCGAGGTCCGGGCGCAGGACCGGCTGGCGCGGTTCCTCGCCGGCCCCGTCGCCCGCTACGCCACAGAGCGGGATTTTCCGGCGCTTCCGGCGACCTCGGGCCTGTCCGAAAACCTGACCTATGGCGAGATCGGCCCGCGCCGCGTCTGGCATGCCGCACCTCAGGGTGCCGGGGGCGAGACCTTCCGCAAGGAGCTCGCCTGGCGTGACTTTGCCCACCACCTGATGTTCCACACGCCGCATCTGCTGACCGAGGCCTGGCGTCCAGAATGGGCCGGTTTTCCCTGGCAGGGCGAGAGTGACGCCACGGAAACATGGCGCCGCGCCCGCACCGGCGTGACGCTGGTCGATGCCGGATTGCGGCAGATGTATGTGACCGGCACCCTGCACAACCGGGTCCGTATGGTGGTCGCAAGTTATCTTACCAAGAACCTGATTTCCCATTGGAAAATCGGTATGGACTGGTTTGCGGACTGCCTGACGGACTGGGACCCGGCCTCGAACGCGATGGGGTGGCAATGGGTCGCCGGATCGGGCCCTGACGCAGCCCCGTATTTTCGCGTTTTCAACCCCGATACACAGGCTGATAAATTCGATAAATCAATGGCCTATAGAAGGACCTTCATAGCCGAGATCGCCCCGCATCCCGGCCCCGAGGCGCGGGCCTGGTTCGAGGCCGCGCCGCGCGCCTGGGGCCTTGAACCCGGGCAACCCTATCCCCGACCCCTGATCGATCCCGCCCAGGGTCGCCTGCGTGCGCTGGCGGCCTATCAGGCGTTTCGCGCGCGCGCCGGCTAATTTTTCTTTTGCAACCTGCGACTCGGGCGCTAGAGTTTCCCCAACAGAAGCAAAGACTTCGACAGGGGGACGCATGGAATTCCTGACCACCACCGACGGGCAGTCGGATCTTCCGCGCTATTTCAAGCCGGTCTTCGCCCAGCTTCAGGGAATGAATTACGGACGCCTCGACATCGTGCTGCCCGATGGGCGGCGGTTCCGCGCCCAGGGCCGCGAACCGGGCCAGGCGGCCGAGGTGCGTGTCCACAACCCCGACGCCTTTGCCCGCCTGATCCGCGAAGGTGACCTGGGCTTTGCCGACGCCTATATCGACGGATGGTGGAGCACCCCCGACCTTCAGGCGATGATGGATGTCGTGTTCAAGGACAACCCCGCGCTTCTGGACGATTTCACCGGCATGGCGCTGGTGCGCACCTATGAACGGGTCCGCCACTGGCTGCGCGGCAACTCGCGCAAGCAGGCGAAAAAGAACATCGCCTATCACTATGATCTTGGGAACGATTTCTATAAGCTGTGGCTCGATGACAGCATGACGTATTCCTCGGCGTTGTTCCGCACCGGACAGGAAAGCCTCGAGCGCGCCCAGGAACAGAAATACGAGGCGCTGGTGGATTCCCTGGGCCTGCAACCGGGCGATCATGTGCTGGAGATCGGCTGCGGCTGGGGCGGGTTCGCGGAATACGCCGCCGGCAAGCGCGGGCTCAAGGTCACCGGCCTGACCATCAGCCGGGCGCAGCACGATTTCGCCGTCGCGCGGATGCAACGCGCGGGTCTGGGCGACAAGGTCGAGATCAAGCTTCAGGACTACCGCGACGAGGTCGGCCGCTATGACGGCATCGCCTCGATCGAGATGTTCGAGGCGGTGGGCGAGAAATACTGGCCCACCTATTTCAATGCGGTGCGCGACCGGCTGAAGGAAGGGGCGCGGGCGACGATCCAGGTCATCACCGTGCCCAACGAGCGGTTCGCGACCTATCGCAAGAACGTGGATTTCATCCAGAAATACATCTTTCCCGGGGGCATGCTGATCTCGCCCGCGCGCTTTGCCCACGAAGCGCAGCAGGCGGGGCTGGGGTGGTTGGCCTCTATCGAGTTCGGCGAGAGCTACAGCCAGACCCTGCGCCGCTGGCACGAAACCTTTACCGAGACCTGGGACCGGATCCAGACACTGGGTTACGATGCCCGATTCAAGCGGATGTGGGACTTCTACCTCACCTCTTGCGCAGGCGCGTTTCACACGGGTATCTGTGACGTGACCCAGATCACCCTGCGCCGTCCCGCCTGACGGGGCCGCGCCGGGCACGGGCAGGAGGTGCCATGTTCACGTTGATTCAGCCGATCGCCGCCGTGTTGTTCGCGGTGTTCGCGGCCTATTGCTCGAAACAGTTCGAACTGATGCATTTCGGCGAGATGCGCGTCGGCTCGACCTTGCCGCTCTGGGCGGCCGCCGTCGCCGCTGTGGTCGCCTGGCTGTTCGTCGGCCGCCGCATTGGCCGGGCGCTGTGGCATTCGATCTATCAGGGTGTGCAGGGGGTGGTCCTGGCGGCGGTGGCCATCACGGCGGTGACGGCCGTCGGCGAGGTTTTCTATCGCGGGTATCACCGGCGCTATGACGAACCGATGGAGGCCGTGACCGGCTATTTCTCGATCATCATCGACTGGCTGCGCGAAATGCTGGTGCAGGATTTCCTTGTGCTGACCCTCAGCGGCGGCGCGGTCATTGGCGTGATCCTGCATGTGCTCTGGGTCATGATGGAACGCCGCCGCAATGACCGGGGCTGAACCGCTCTTTCTCTATGGCACGCTGCGCCATCCGCCGCTCTATGCGGCCGTCGCCGGCGAGTCGTTGCGCGCGGCAGAGGCCCGGCTGGACGATCACGCGATCTGTCACGCCATGGCGCCGTCGGGGCGGTCGCTGGACTTTCCGCTGTTCACCGCGCGACCGGGCGCCGTGGCGCAGGGGCTGCTGGTTCATCCCGGCGCCCTGGCCCGCGAGCGGCTGGACGGCTACGAACGCGCCTTTGGCTATGACCCGGTGCCGATCACCGTCCAGCATGGGGGCCAGCCGGTCCGCGCGCAGATCTATCTGCCCCGCGCCGGCCTGTGGCAGGGCGGGGCGGACTGGTCGCTTCAGGCCTGGGTCGCGCGCGCCGGGGCGCTGGCGGTCGAGACCGTGGCCGAGGTCATGGCACTGCTGCCCGATGCCACACCCGAGGCAATCATCGAACGCTATCCGATGCTCAAGGTCCGTGCCGCCAGCCGACTGCGCGCGCGCGCCGAACCCGCCCCCGCGACCCTGCGCCGGCAGGGCCGACCGGGCGACGTCGAAGTGGCGGCGCACAGGAGGCCCTACACCTGGTTCTTCGGGGTCGAGGAAACGGACCTGCGGTTTCGCCGGTTCGACGGCAGCCACAGCGAGACGGTCACCCGCGCCGGCTTCATCATGGGCGACGCGGTCACGGTTCTGCCCTATGACCCGGTGCGTGACACGGTGATGCTGGTCGAACAGTTCCGTTACGGGCCCTATGCGCGCGGCGACGCCAACGCCTGGTCGCTGGAGCCGATCGCCGGGCGCATCGACCCCGGCGAAACCCCCGAGGCCGCCGCCCGCCGCGAGGCACTGGAAGAGGCGCGGCTGGACCTGAACCGGTTGCACCCGGTCGCGCGTTACTACGTCAGCCCGGGCGCGGTGACGGAATACATCGTCAGCTTCGTCGGCCTGGCAGCCCTGCCGCAGGCGGCCGAAGGGGTGAGCGGTCTCGAAACCGAGGCCGAGGATATCCGCGCCCATGTCATCCCGTTCGACCGTCTGTTGGCGCTGCTCGACTCGGGCGAGGCCGAGAACGGCCCCTTGCTGATTTCAGCGCAATGGCTGGCGTTGAACCGCGCACGGCTGCGCCAAGGCTGACGCAGCGTCACGCAAAATCGGCACGCAAACGCACCGCCCTCAAAAAACGCCGCCTACGCCTTGGTTTTGCCGGAATCGGCGCGCCTGACTGGCCGCATTGTGCGCCCATGATGGAGGAAAAGCCATGCGCAGAATATTGTTTTCAATGAAGTATTTTTTGGCCCGCGTTGATGGGGCCGTAACGGTGGATTGGGTGGTTCTGGCGGCGGCGGTCACCGGGTTGGGACTGGCCGCGGTGTCGTCGGTGCGTGATGGCACGGGAAGCCTGGCCACCAGCATCAGCGACACGCTCAGCGGTGCAACGGTGGCACAATTGGGCACGTTGGGCACCGATGGACAGCCCGTCCCGACCGAGATCATCCTGGTCATCGACCCGCCTGTCCTGATCGCGCCACCGCCACCCGTCCTGCTTGCGCCGCCGCCCGTCTGAGCGTGACCCCCGCCGCGCGCGGCGGTCCGAACCCCTCAACCGACGCGGCGGGCCAGCGCCATGCAGGCCGCCGACCCAAGCAATGCCAGAAGAACCCCGGCGGCCAGAACCGCCGGGTCCCCCGCGACGAAATGTGCCAACAGGGCCGCCAGAAAGGCCGCGCACATCGTCGAAACCCCGCCCGCGACCGACGCCGCCATACCCGCGACATGGCCCATCGGCTCCAGCGTCAGGGCGTTCAGATTGCCGACCAGAAAGCCGATGGTGAAAAACTGGATCAGCATCATCGCCACGAACAGCGCAAAGCCGGCAAAGGGCAGGTGCAGGCCGAACCCCAGCAGGCACAGCGACACCATGGCCAGTTGCATGCCCAACGCCACAGTCACCATCCGCTGCATCCCGAACCGCATCACCAGGCGCGCGTTGAGCAGGCTGGCCGGGGCCGACAGCAGCGCGACCATTGCGAACCACGAGGGAAACTCGTCCGCCCGGTCAAAGGCCGTGTCGAACAATTGCGCGACGGTGCTCAGCCACAACAGCATGGTGGTGAAGGTAAAGGTCATCGCCGCCAGATAGAGCCGCACCTGCGCGTGCCCCAGCACCGTCTTCAGCGCGCTCCACAACGGGCCGATCGCCAGGGGCCGGCGGTTCTCGGGCGCCAGTGTCTCGGGCTGGCGCAGGCCCAGCCACAGCAGGGTCACCGCGCCAAACACCAGAAAGCTGACGAAGATCGCGCGCCAGCCAAAGGCCGCCCCCACGAGCGAGCCCACAAAGGGCGCGACGGCGGGAAACAGCGTGAACACGGTCATGCCAAAGGACACAACGCGCGCCATCTGCCGCCCCGCGTAGAGGTCACGCACCATCGCCTGACTGACGGTCCGCGGCGCCGAGGTTCCCAGCCCCTGCACAAAGCGGGCGGCCAGCAGGACCGCCAGGTTCTGCGACAGGGCCGCCACCACCGCGGCGACCATATACAGCACGATGCCCGCCAGCATCACGGGCTTGCGCCCGAACGCGTCCGAGATCGGCCCCATGGTAAAGGTGCCCAGCCCCAATCCGACCATGAAGACCGTGATGACCAGTTGCGCCTGTTCGGGCGCATGGGGCGCCAGGTCCTCGCCGATGGGGCGCAGCAAGGGCAACATCGCGTCCACCGAATAGGCAACCGTGGCCATGAGCAGCGCCAGCAGCGCGACGAATTCGGGGAAAGGCAGGGGTTTGCGGCGGGGGGTCATGCGCTGGCCACCAGATCGTCGATGAGCCGGGTCCAGACCTCGGCCGGTTGCGCGCCCGTCAGGACGTATTTGCGCCCGATCAGGAACCCGGGCACGCCGCCCAGGCCGCGTTCGCGGATCATGGCATCGCGTTCGCGGATGTCCTGGGCATCGGCATCGGTGGCCAGAAGCCGCGCGGTCATCGTGGCATCCATCCCCGCCGCGCCGGCAACCTCGGACAGGACGGCGGCATCGCCGATGTCGCGCCCTTCGGCGAAATAGGCGCGAAACAGCGCGCTGACGACCGCATTCTGGCGCCCCTCGAGCCCGGCCCAATGGATCAGCCGGTGGGCATCCAGCGTCGCTGGCGTGCGCGTGATCCGCTCCAGGTGGAACGGCAGGCCGGCGGCCTCGGCGGCTTGCTGAATTGGCAAATAGGCTTTCAGGATACCGTCCGCGTCGCCGAACTTGGCCTGCATATAGGCCAGCCGGTCCATGCCGGCAGGCGGCATCGCGGGGTTCAGCATGAACGGGTGCCACTCGATGAGGAACGGGTGATCGGGCCGCTGCTCCAGCGCGGATTCGAGCCGGGCCTTGCCAATATAGCACCAGGGGCAGATCGGGTCCGAGAAGATGTCGAGTTTGGTGGTCATTCCGGGCTCCATCCCTGCCGCAGCGCGCGGCGGTTGATCTTGGCGTTGGCGCCCTTGGGCAGCGCGTCAAGGGGGCGAAACAGCCGCGGTTGCTTGTATCGGGCCAGGTGGTGCGCCGCGTGGTCGGCCAGCGCGCCCTCGGTCACGGGCACCGCGCCGGGCACATAGAACAGCCCGATCACGCTGACGCCATCGCGGACCGGCACCTCGACCGCGGCGCATTCGGCGATGCCCGGGTGCATGGCCATGACATGCT
>Ga0116152_10002466_pt1 | contig 15060 bp, 13 predicted proteins | sample AD_UKC119_MetaG_FD_89894 | JGI IMG/M metagenome (GOLD analysis project Ga0116152, IMG submission 89894) | Active sludge microbial communities of municipal wastewater-treating anaerobic digesters from Hong Kong - AD_UKC119_MetaG | ecosystem: Engineered > Bioreactor > Anaerobic > Digestate... | reverse complement strand
TGAAAAAATGATCCAGTACCTGAAGAAAAATCACATGGATCTGCGTTATGCATACAACATGCTGCCTGTGGTTTATCAATATCCGAAAATGGATTTCGATTCGGTGCTGACCAGCTTGAATTTCAAATTGTTGAAAGCTGATGAAATCACGGAAAAAATAAATTTCCTGAATGAAAAATTTGGTACGGTTTGTCACACCGACACTCCTGAAAACCGCATCAACTGGATCATGGGTGAATTGCAGCGCATAGCCCGCGGCAACATGAGTCTGACCGAATTACATACAATCGTTAAACAGAAAATTTCAAAATAATGAGCGAAGATTTTTTCCAGGGATATAAGGGCCATGCGCTCGAACTGCTGAAGAAATATCAGGTCCGCGTATGGGGTCAGGCCGAAGTTGAAACCACCCGCGGTAACTTTCAGGGCACCGTGCTGCCACGCGCCGAAAACGATGATGACAAACACATCGTGCTGAAAATTATCACCGGTTACAACGTGGGTGTTGACACCTCCACCATATTGAACATGAAGGAAACCGGCTACAAAAAAGCCAATTACAAAATTCCTGAAAAACAATTTCCGGTCACCAAGGGCCTGCCCAACGTGAAACTGCTCGGCACCGGCGGCACCATTGCTTCGCGTCTCGATTACCGCACCGGCGCTGTGATTCCCGCATTCACACCAGGTGAATTGTATGGTGCTGTTCCCGAACTGGCCGACATCTGCAACCTCACCACCGATAAGCTCTTTGCGGTTTTCAGCGAAAACATGGGGCCTGAGCAATATAAAAAACTGGCCATCGCCATCGGCGAAGAAATTGAAAAAGGGATTGATGGAATTGTTATCGGACACGGAACCGACACCCTTTCGCATACCGCAGCAGCACTGACTTTCATGGTGCAGAATTCTCCGGTACCCATTGTACTCGTAGGTTCACAGCGCTCTTCGGACCGTCCGAGCTCCGATGCAGCACTGAATCTGATGCACGCAATGACCGCCGCTGGTCACGGCGATGTGGCAGAAGTTATGGTTTGTATGTTCGGACCAACATCGGATGAATACGGATTCCTCCACCGTGGAACCCGAGTGCGCAAAATGCATTCATCATATCGGTCCACATTCCGCACTCTGAGCGATGTCCCGCTTGCGAAAATCACACGGAAGGGAGTTGTTCCCATCAAACAAAATTACAATCCCCGCCGCAAAGACCGCAAAGTCAATATCTATCCGTATTTCGAAGAGAAGGTCGCCATTGTGTATTATTACCCAAACATGATGCCCGACATTATCGACAGTCTGGTTGACAATGGCTACCGCGGAATCATCATTGCCGGCACCGGTCTCGGACATATCAACAAACCGTTGTATCCGGCCATTGAGCGCGCTCATGCAAAAGGTGTTCATATGTTCATGGCTGTTCAAACGCTGTATGGCTATTGCCACATGTTTGTATACGATACCGGCCGCGACCTGATGGCCAAAGGAATTGTTCCCGCTGCCAACATGCTGCCGGAAACCGCTTACATCAAGCTGGGCTGGGTGCTGGGTCAGACCGACGATCCAGAAGAAGTGAAACGCATGATGCTGACACCCGTCAACGATGAAATCACCGAGCGCGAGCCTTATAACGGATATCTTGTTTTGCAGGGTGGCGTGAAAGAGGTGGATGATTTTGTGAAAGCCTTCCACAAATAGCAGTGAATGATGAGCGGTGACCAGCGAACTTTGCCGCTGCTCCACCCGATGCCTTTGTCAACTTAAAATATTTCTGTTTCCGCGACATGAGCGGTTTACAACAAGTGATGAATGATGAGTTGAAAAACGATCACCGATCACTGCTCACTGGTCACAAGTCAGCATTATATACCAACAATCCTTGATGTGGAAATACAACTCGTCATAATTTGCGTTGTTTCGTTTTTTGCCGGCTTTATTGATTCGATTGCCGGTGGTGGCGGGCTGATACAAACGCCAGCGATTTTGTTTTTGTTTCCGCAATATCCCGTAGCCACATTGCTGGGCACCACCAAGATTCCATCCTTTTCAGGAACAGCTTTGGCGACGTATCAGTTTTCGAAAAAAGCCACCATCAATCCGAAACTTTTTCTGTTTCTTGTTCCAGCAGCATTTGCCGGATCGGCGCTGGGAGCCTGGTGTATCACCATTATTGAAGACGATTTCATCAAGCCGGTCATTCTTGCATTATTGGTGGTTGTGGCAGTATATACTTTTCTGAAAAAAGATTTCGGATCGGTAAAAACAAAAGATGTTGAATTGAAAAGACAAATTGTAGCGGGCACCCTATTCGGCTTCATCATTGGTTTTTACGATGGCATGATAGGTCCCGGAACCGGATCGTTTTTTATTTTGTGTTTCATTTTCTTTATGGGATTCGATTTCATTGCAGCCAGTGCCAATGCAAAGATGCTGAATCTGGCTACCAATCTTAGCGCCATTGCCTTGTTTGCTGCGACCAACAACATTATTTACCGCTTAGCCATTCCGATGGCCATCTGCAATATGGGCGGCGCATATCTGGGTTCGAAGCTGGCTTTGCTGAAAGGCAACCGCTTTATCCGCATTTTCTTTCTCATCGTAGTTACGGCAACCATTGTAAGGTTTGCGTTTGAGGTGTTTTGAGCCAAAGTAAAATCCGTACATAGCATATCAGAAACACATATAATTATCCACATGTGTTTTATGCCTTTACATCGATAGTATAACAAGGAAAAAATGGTTTTTAACAGATATTAAAAATATTATTTATATTTGCTATCTCAAAACCGAAATCAATATGAAATCAATGTCGAAAATCACAGCTCTTATAGTCTTGATTGCATTTGTTGCAGTGTCATGCGGCAAGTATGAAGAAGGTCCGAAATTCAGTCTGGCATCGAAAAATGCCCGTTTGATCAACACATGGAAAATTGACGAAATCTATAAGAACGGCGCCTCCCAGACTGTGACTGCCGATCAGAAAGACGATTACGTTGAAGCAAAAAAAGATGGCGTGCTGAGTGTGACCTATGTATCGAGCGGTTTTACAACCACCTATACCGGAACCTGGGAATTCACTGCTGACAAAGCAAATCTGAGACTTACCTACACAGGTTCATTACTCGGAATTCCGTTTACCTCAGACGAAGAATACACCATTCTGCGACTGACCTCGGACGAGCTCTGGCTTGAACAGGTTGAAGGAAGCAACACTTTCGAATATCATTACATCACCAAGTAAAAAAAACCGGGGGGACCTGGTTAAGATAAAAACCTAAACCAAAAAACAAAACCTATGAAATCAATGACAAAAATCCTGATGGCTGTTGTAGCCATTGCATTCGTAGCAGCTTCCTGCGGCAAATACGAAGAAGGTCCTGCTATCAGTCTTGCATCAAAAGAAGCCCGCGTTATCAATGTATGGGCTCTCGATGCCGAATATGAAAATGGTGTTGAACAAACACTGACTGCTGACGACAAAGACGATTACATTGAATTTATGAAAGATGGCAAAGCTGTTTTCACATGGGTAACAAGCAGTGGAAATGCAACTTTTGATGCCACCTGGGAACTGTCAGACGACAAAGAAGAACTCGTTTATTACATGACCTATGAACTCATGGGCGTTACCTACACCGACACAACCGAAAGCACCATTCTCAAGCTGAAATCAAACGAAATGTGGCTTGAGCAGGTAGATGGAAGTGATAAAACCGAATATCATTATATCACAAAAGAATAATCTGATATAAGACTTTTAAAAAACCTGTCCGCAAGGCAGGTTTTTTTGTTTTTATTAAATTCGCAATAAAAATCAGATGAAAAAAATTGCCATAATTTTATCGGGATGCGGGGTGTATGACGGCACTGAAATTCACGAAACCACCATGAGCATGCTGGCTATCGATCAGCAGGGAGCGCAATATGAGCTGTTTGCTCCGGACATTGATCAGCATCATGTAATCAATCACCTGACCGGAAAACAAAATCAGGAAACACGCAATGTGCTTGTTGAATCGGCTCGTATTGCCCGTGGAAAAATCAAAAACATTAAAGAATTCAATGTGGCAGAATCCGACGCATTACTGTTTCCGGGAGGGTTTGGAGCCGCCAAGAATCTGAGCGATTATGCATTTGAAGGAGCCGCAATGAAAGTGAATGCCGATGTTGAAAAAGCCATTCTATCGATGCATGCAGCCGGCAAGCCCATCGGGGCGCTGTGCATTGCGCCGGTGCTGCTGGCCAAAGTGATTGAGGGATGCAATGTTACCATCGGCAATGACAAGGATACTGCTACACATATTGAACAGATGAGCTCGCAACACAGCATCACAAGCGCCACAGGAATTGTAATCGATGAAAAAAACAAATTGGTGACTACACCATGTTATATGCTTGGAACGCGGATTTCGGAGATTTATGAAGGCGCTAGAAAAGTCGTGGACGCGCTGATGAAAATGATCTAAACAGAACATCTTCTGCCTTCAGCAATATAATTCCACGTTTTCTGCAAATGTCAGAAATGTCATGTTGAATATAAAAGACATAAAAATGTTTGTCATAGCTAAAAATCAGCATGACAGGTTCTTGAAAAAAGTGCACTGAATTTTATCTGACAAATCTGACTTCCGTAAGAAGTCGAATAATAATAGCGTCCGGCGAAGCCAGATGTGAATGGAAAAATTTAGAAACGGCCCTGCAGGGGCCTAATAAAACAAAATATGGTTTTTCTCAATTTATCCGTTGGAAATTATATTGAATTCGACCCATTCAGGGTCGTATCTGTTGTTGTCTCTTACCCGGACTTCGTCCGGGCTATTATTATTTGACCTGCGCTGCAGGTCAGGGGTTTTCACAAATATAATGCGCCCTGTGATATTATCTCAGAAAGATTTAAAAATATTACGGGTGCACCAGAGGCGAAGTTTAAAATATCAAACTGGTTTCAATACCCTGCTACATGCTTGGAACGCGGATTTCGGAGATTTATGAAGGCGCTGAAAAAGTTGTGGGGGCGCTGCTATCTATGATTTAATCTTAGTCTCTGCAAGCACTTCCTGAATGACCTTCCAGAATCTTTCTGCACTTTCTTTCCACGAAAAAGCAGTCGCTCGTTTTAAACCTTTCTCGCAAAGAGAAATACGCAGTTGTTCATCTTCTGAAAGTTTCTTCATAGCATCGGCAACTTCTCCGGCATCATGCGGATTAGCCAGCATAGCCGCACCACCGGCTACTTCCGGAATGGACGAAACGTCGGAAGCTACCACCGGAACACAAGAGGCAAACGCCTCGATTACAGGAACACCAAAACCTTCAAAGACTGACATGTAGAGCAGCGCAAATGCCGAGCCCAGTGTTTCACCCAGTGCTTTATTATCGAGATATCCGGTAAAAACAATATCTTTTCTATATGGATTATTGTTGAGAATATTGCCTAGGTTTTTGTTTAGAAACAGCTCCCTTCCACTCACTACAAGTGGATAATCACAATTCGTTTGCTTTCTGAAAAGGGTGTATGCCTCGATTGTTTTCGCCAGATTTTTTCGTGGATGGATGGATCCCAAAACAAAAAAATATGGTTTACCACTTGTCAGCTTAAATCTTGTTTCGGAAATGACCCATGAGTTTAATGGCGCAAAGTGGCTGGCAACACCATTGTAAACAACATGAATTTTATTCTCCGGCGTTTTGTACTGCTCAATTATGTCATTCCGGCTGAATTCCGAAACCGTAATTACCTTGATGGCCTTGCTAATAAACCGGGACGTTTTTGTATTGTAATACGAACTGTATGTTAGCGGCAGGTCGTAGGGATAATGCACAAAATTCAGATCATGGATTGCTGTAATCGTTGGACAGTGCGCTTTCAGGGAGTTGATATTGTCCGCCGAAATAAAAATATCAGCCTTGATTTTCTTTAGCATCATTGGTACAGACCACTCATACCAGATGTAATAAAGTCTTGGGTGCCTGGCCGGAGGAAATAAAACATGGATTTTCACGTTTTCAGGCACAGCCATGTCAAGCTTTGGGCGACGGTCGAAAAACCAATGGAATTCAGCTTCGGGATGAAGTCGGCTAAGCTCAGTCGCAATGTTCATTTCGAAGCGACCGATGCCCTCCATACGACCCGGAATCCAATGGCGGGTGTTGATGGCAATAACCGGTTTATGCTCCGTACGATTCATTTTGATTAATTTAGCTGCAAATTTGCGCTTTTTTTGTCAATTTCCCTAATGCAGAAAAAATTCATCATAAACCTGTTTTTCCTCATTGGCATCAACCTGCTGGTGAAACCCTTCTGGATTTTCGGCATCGACCGGACTGTCCAGAACGTGGTCGGGGCGGCAGATTACGGGCTGTATTTCGCCGTGATGAATTTTTCGTTCCTGTTCGGATTCATGCTCGACTTTGGCCTCACTGGCTTCAACAACCGCAGTGTAGCACAACATGAACATATGGCCGGAAAATATACCGGAAGCATTCTCGGCATGAAATCAGCGCTGGCTCTTTTTTACGCACTCATTTCCTTTGTGGCAGCCTTTCTGATCGGCTACGACACCCTGCATTTCAAACTACTTATCTGGCTTGGAATAAACCAGATTCTTTCTTCGTTCATTCTGTTCCTCCGCTCCAATATTTCAGGCATGCAGATGTTCAAAACCGACAGTCTTTTGTCGGTGCTCGACCGTCTGCTGATGATTGTTTTCTTTTCTGTTTTGCTATGGGGAAATGTTTTTGACATAAGCATCGACATATTTTATTTTGCTGCATTTCAAACCCTCTCCTACCTCATCACTTTTCTGATTGCTTTGTTTATCGTCTTGCGAAAAATAAAGCTGTCGAAAATAAAATGGAACACGAAGCTGAACATCGTACTTTTCAGGCAGAGTCTGCCTTTCGCAGTTCTGACCTTTCTCATGCTTTTCTATTACCGTGTCGATTCGGTCATGATTGAACGGCTGCTTCCACAAGGTTCTATGCATGCCGGAATCTACGCTTCGGCCTATCGAATCCTCGATGCATTCGGCATGTTTTCCTATTTGTTTTCTGTCATTTTGCTTCCTTTTTTCAGCCGCCTGATGTCCAAAAAACAGGATGTAGGGCCGTTTATGCAGCTATCGGCCATTTTGCTGCTGAGTTCCGCCATGATGGTATCAGCTGTTTCACTGTTCAATGCCGACCTGATCATGAACTGGCTCTACAAGGAGCATGTGACCGAATCGGCCAGGGTGCTGCAAATACTCATGTTCACTTTTATTCCGGTTTCGTCGGTCTATATTTTTGGAACATTGCTCACGGCCTGGGGCAGCATGAAAAAGCTGAACATCATTGCCCTTTGCGGAGTGATACTGAACATCGGGCTCAATCTGCTTCTGATACCTCAGTTCCTCGAACGCGGAGCCGCATGGTCGGCCCTGATCACCCAATCGCTGGTTGCCATTTCGCAGATTGTGCTTTCGTTGATGCTGGTGAAACCATCCGGATTGAAAAAAACAATGGTGCTGCTAACAGTTTTTGCACTGGCCATTTATCCAGTTGCCTGGATTACCGATATTCTGCAAATGAAGCCTGGAGCCGGAATCATAATTATTGCAGCCGTGTGGATACTATTTCTGCTGGTTAATACGTTACTGTTGTTCCGAAGGAACAAACTCACCATAAGCGACCTTCTTGCATGGAGAAAAGACTGAATCTGGGCTGCGGCCACGACATCCGCGAAGGATGGATAAATCTTGACATATCGCCCATCGAGGGCGTTGATGTAGTACACGACATCAACAAGCTACCATTGCCTTTTGATAACGAAAGCATGGATTATATTCTTTGTCAGGACATATTCGAACACATCGAATATATACCGCTGCTTGAAGAACTGCATCGCATTTTAAAAAAAGGAGGAGTTATTGAAATTCGTGTACCACATTTCAGTTCCCGATTCAATTTTATCGATCCCACGCACAAAAAAATGTTTTCGATACAGACCTTTGATTTCTTTACAAAGCATGCGCCATTCGAAAGATCATACTATTTCCCGTTTCATTTTGAAAAAACCATTTACCGAAAAATTGCTTTTTCGAAAAGCTGGGTGTTTTTCATTAACTTTCTGATTGAACCTTTTATAAACTGCAGCCAGCGTATGCGCACATTCTACGAAGCATCGTTTTTATCGCGTCTTTTCCCTTGCGCCAACATCATTGTGCGGCTCAAAAAATAAACCCCAAAAAATAAACAGCGAAACATTACCTTTGCACCGTCAATTTTCAGCACCATGAAAGAAAGTACTACTCCGAAAGAACTGACATTTGAAAACACGAACTTCTTGTTTTTTCTTTTCAAATGGCGAAAACTGCTCATCATTATTTGTATTGCCGCTGCAGTAATTTCAGCAGGAATATCCCTGCTGATTAAAAACAAGTATGTGTCATCGGTCGTTCTTTTCCCAACATCAACCAATGCTGTATCGAAAGCCCTCATTTCGAGTCAGTATGGCGCGAAAGAAGACATCATGGCATTTGGCGAAGAAGAAGAAGCCGAACAGATGCTGCAGGTTCTCAATTCAAACGAAATCCGTCAGCGTATCATTCAGAAATTTAATCTGCTGGAACATTACGACATTGACCCGGAGTCTAAATTTAAAAACACCCGTCTATACGAAACCTACAATGAAAACATTTCATTCAATAGAACAGAATACATGGCAGTTGAAATCAAAGTAGTTGATGAGGATCCGCAAATGGCAGCCGACATTGCCAACGAAATAGCCAACTTGTATGATACGGTGAAAAACGATCTTCAAAAACAACGTTCACTCGAAGGTTTTAAAATTGTAGAAGGTGCATACAAAGAACTTGAAGCTGATATTATCAGAAAAGAAGATTCACTTTCTATTTTACGAAGCAAGGGAGTACAGGATTACGAATCGCAGGCAGAACGACTCTACGAAGGTCTTGCCCGTGAAATCGGAAATGGGAATCAACGAGCTGTCAGTCAGATTCAGGAACGACTCGACACACTCGCAAAATACGGCTCGGCCTATGTTTCACTGCGAGATGGGCTGGAACATGACAAAAAACAACTCAGCGATCTGAAAGGAAAATACGAAGAAGCCAAAGTAGATGCAGAATCATCGCTACCCCAGAAGTTTGTAGTTGACTATGCCTTCAAAGCCGAAAAAAAATCATATCCGGTTCGCTGGCTCATTGTTGTTATATCCACGTTTGCCACACTACTCACGTCTATCATCTTGATTATTCTATACGAAAATTTCAGAAAATTCAAATTGCTTTCAGCAACTGAATAATCAATAATATCAATGAATACGGGAGCAGTAAAATCAATTCACACATCTAAAACCGAACGATGGGTTTTGGCCTTGTCATTGATTTTTCTGTTAATCAATCTGGCAGCCATTTTATTCAAGGAAAACTTTTATGTTTCCCTGCTTCCGGTTTTTCTTGGATTGATTTATCTTTACTTTTTTTCTGTCGATACCATTTTTCTCATCATTGCATTTACATCACCACTGGCTATCAATCTGAGTGACTGGGATGCGCGACTGGCTGTAAGTTTGCCGACAGAGCCACTTTTGGCGGGGCTTCTTTTGATTTTTCTATTGAAATCATTTTATGAATTAAATCAATGGAAAGCGTTTCTGCGCAATCCGGTTACCATAGCTTTTATCGCCTATTTTATCTGGATTGCCTTCAGCAGTCTCACCAGCCGCATGCCCTTGGTTTCCTGGAAATTTTTTGCATCGCATTTGTGGCTTATTATCCCAATGTATTTTTTCGGAACACGGCTCTTCTTTCTTAAAGAATCTACACAGCGGAATTTTGTTATCGTGCAGTTTATTGCGCTCACATTTGTAGCTATATATACACTGATAAGGCATGCCGGCTACAATTTTGGCGATGATGAAAGTCATTGGGTCATGCAACCATTTTATAAAGACCACGCCATTTATGGCTCTGCACTTGCCTTATTTATTCCTGTAATCTTTTTTCTTTTCACAGATAAAAAATACACCTTTACTCAAAAATTCTTTTTAATGACTTCTATTGTCATTATGACGCTGGCCCTGCTTTTTTCTTACAGCCGTGCTGCCTGGCTGGGATTTTTTATTGCCATTGGCATCGGCTTTATCGTGTTGTTCCGCATCAAATTCAAAGTCATTATTGTTGGATTTCTTTTTTTATTGCTGGCTGGATTCTTTTTTCAGACCCAGATTATGCACCGGCTCGAAAAAAACAAACAGGACAGTTCCGAAGACATTGTTGAAAACATTGAATCAATCAGCAACATATCAACCGATGCCAGCAACCTTGAACGCTTAAACCGCTGGAACTGCGCCATACGCATGGCGGCCGATCACCCAGTATGCGGCACCGGACCCGGCACCTATCAGTTTCTGTATGCTCCCTATCAGTTTTCATACGAAAAAACCATCATCAGCACCAATGCCGGCACTCTTGGAAATGCTCATTCCGAATTTCTCGGAGCATTGGCTGAGACTGGCATTCCGGGAATGCTGATTGTTATATTTCTGGTTTTTTCCATCTTTTTTTATGGATTTCAAACCTATTCAAAACTACGAAAAACCGACAGAGAAAAAGCTCGTTTCATTCTTGGCCTTTTATTGGGATTGGTCACTTATTTTGCTCATGCTTTTCTCAACAATTTCCTTGATTCGGATAAAATTGCCATCCCAGTTTGGGGCTTCGTGGCCATTATTGTAGCCAATGGACTTGCAATAAAACAAAAATCCAAGGTAAAAGAAGTAACAAAAGAAAAAAACACGGATTAATTACTGCATGCAAAAAAACCCGGTATCGTTCCGGGTCAATTATTTTACACTTATTTGAGTTTCTCAAAAACTTCGGGCAAGCGCTTAATCAACGCCAGCTCTTTCATTTTATCAACCGCATCGCGCACCGGGCTTCCGAAATAGGTTTTACCGCCTTCAATGGACTTGGCCACTCCTGATTGTCCAAGCACCACCGCACCTTTACCAATCACAAGATCTTTCTGCACACCAACCTGACCCCAAAGAATCACATCATCCTCGAGTTTAACCACGCCGGCAATACCAACCTGAGAAGATATCAGACAATTACGACCGATAATGGTATCGTGTCCAACCTGAATATGATTATCGAGTTTGGATCCACAACCAATGGTAGTATCACCCGATACGCCACGATCAACAGTGCAGCAGGAGCCAATTTCGACATTATCTTCAATAATAACACGGCCACAACCCTCTAATTTATCAAGAAAATCAGGTCTGCGTTTGAAATAAAATGCCTCACCACCAATAACAGATCCACTATTGATAATCACATTATCGCCAATAACCGTATCGGCATGAATAGTAGCATTGGCCATAATAATGCAATTACGACCGATTTTAACATTATGTCCGACAAAAACAAGCGGTTCAATGATGGTTCCTTCACCAATTTCAGCACTTGGGCTAATAGAAGACTGTGACGGAATAAAAGGTTTGAAATGTTTCACCAGCTTGACATAATCACGGAATGGATCATCCGAAACAATAAGAGCTTTACCTGCAGGAACATCAACGTCTGCTTTATTGATAATAACAGTTGTTGCAGCCGAATCCAATGCTTTTGTATAGTATTTCGGATGATCAACAAAAGTCAGATCACCTGGCTCCACACTATGAATTTCGTTGAGGCCGGTTACAGCAAAATCAGGCGCACCTTTCATCTGGACAGTATTGACTCCGATGATGTCAACCATCTGCTGCAATGTGTAATTTTTGGAGAATTTCATGGAACAATTTTACAGTTTATTCTTTCACACGTTCGGAATATTCTCCGGTACGGGTATCAACTTTAATTTTATCACCAGTATTAACAAAAAGCGGAATGCCAATACTGGCCCCGGTTTCAACAGTCGCTGGCTTAAGGGTATTTGTTGCGGTATCACCTTTAACTCCCGGCTCACTATAAGTTACTTCCAGATTTACAAAAGGTGGCAATTCACAGCTCAGGGGAGATTCGGTGTCTGCATGAAAAACAACTTCAACGCCCTGGCCTTCTTTCAAAAACTGAGGAGCATTAATCAATTCTTCTTCAAGCGAAATCTGCTCATAAGTCTCCTGATGCATGAAAAAATAAGTTTTGTCTTCCTTATATAAATACTGATACGGCCTACGCTCAACTCGTTGAATATCAATTTTAAATCCGGAAGGAAACGTATTTTGAATAACCCGGCCAGTCGTAAGACTTTTCAATCGGGTACGCACAAATGCTGCACCCTTACCTGGTTTAACATGCTGAAATTCAACTACGACAAATAAGTCATTATTGAATGAAATACAAAGTCCGTTTTTTATGTCTGCGGTTGTTGCCATCTGATGATTTTTCAACTGCAAAATTACACATTTTGTGCATTCTACAAACACCATTATACATATTACGCTGATTATTCGACTTCTGACTCATTTTTATGAAAAATCACTTTTATTTGAAATGCGGCCTGTTTTATGCAAAAAGGCAACTTAAATATTCTTATTTTCTGATTAAATTTAACGATTAATCACCTCAATACATGTATTTATCTAAAATATATAAAATACCTTGATTTTTACGCTTCAGTTTCGTATATTTAGAAAATGTAATTCTAAAAACGGGAAACATGATTAAATCTTTACAAAGCATCCTTTTATATCATTTTCTGTTTCCTGAAAGAATTCACATCAGGGATATTAAACTTATTGTCTGCGGCAATATCATATCTATATTCGCCACCGCAAATAATAGAGTTCTTCAGTCATTCAACCACGGATATATTTTCGTTTCAGCCCGAAGCTGAAAACACCAAAATATTGAGCCATGAAAAATATTTACAAAATGAACGGGTTACGGATACAGTTTGGACGGCTACCGGCAAGATTGTCGGCATGGCTGTTCATAGTTGCAACTCTGCTTGTAACTCCGGTATCAACCAGTGCCCAGTCAGGCCTGTGCGATCCGACGGTTCCGTTTTTTACAGTTGACCTAACGGCCAGTCCAAATGCCACCTGGATTTCGCCGCTGATTGTACGCAATGACAACTGTTGCGGTACATCAAGTCCCGACAGATGCCTCGAATTCGAAATTTCGGTGAATCCCGGGACCATTGCCATCAATTTCGACATTGCCTCCGGCGCTGTTCCTCCGGGAGCTATGTTTTATCAGATTGACTGCGGGCCACCTACACCGGTTGGAACGCCCATTTGTCTTACCGGCACCGGGCCTTACACTCTTACATTCTGTAAACCCGGAAACAATGCAAACACCTACGCCGTTACAGCCATTCCTGAACCGGCTGTCGGCCCTTCGGTTTATGCCAGCAGCAACTGCCCTGCAGGAATCTGGGTATCGGGGCTTGTTCCCGGAACCATTTCGTGGACAGATGTAACAGGTGGAGGCCTGTACAATTCTTATCTTAGCTGCACCGACTGCGAAGACCCAAGCGTTACTCCTGCTCCAGGCCATCCGGCCTATGTTGATTATGTGGCTTGCGGAACCATTGCAGCAGGCGCCTGCTCTGGATCATCCAGTTTCTGTGACACAGTAAGAGTTTATATGTTTGACCCGATTGACGCAGTCGTAAATCCCAATCCAGCTTATTTCTGCCCATCAGATCCTGGCGTTCAGCTTAACGGGTCGCACTCCGGCGGCTACGGAACTGTCGTTTACACATGGTACAACTCTTCCTGGACTCAGGTTGGCACTGGTAACGGCTATTTTGCAACATCGGCAGGCACCTATTATTTAGTAGTAACTGACGACATGAGCGCTGTCTGCCCCGCCGACACGGTTCCGGTAACTGTCAATGTTTACGATCCTCCCATTCTTGTTTCACCAAGTTATGCCGGCATCTGCGAAGGAAGCTCCGTTACACTGACAGCTTCAGGTGCCGATTCTTATGTGTGGGCTCCCACCACAGGGTTATCTCCAGCCACCGGATCTGTGGTTACAGCAGCCCCGGCAACAACAACAACATATACCGTTACGGGTACTGACTCTCACGGATGTACCGGTTCAATGACTGTTCTGATTGATATTTTTCCTCTTCCAAACATTGACGCAGGCCCCGATCAGGAAATATGCATCGGAGAATCCGCTCAATTACAAGGAAGCGGCGCTTTCAGCTATGAATGGACTCCGGCGGCAACACTCAGCAACCCCAATAGTTCCAACCCGATTGCCACTCCGGCAACAACAACAACATATTATCTGACCGGCTATTCCATTGGTGGAAACCTGATTTATAATGGCGACTTTGAATTGGGAAATACCGGTTTTACTACCGATTATATCTATGACCCTAATCTTTTCCCTGAAGGAAATTATTATATCACCAACAATCCAAATACCCATCATTCCAACTTTGCACCTTGCGCTGATCACACTCCGGCTCCGGGATCCCAGATGATGGTGGTAAATGGTGCCCCAAATGCCAACGAACAAATCTGGTGCATGAATGTTGCAGTAATCCCAAATACCGATTATGCATTTTCTACCTGGATAACCAGTGTGCATCCCACCAATCCTGCAGTGCTGCAGTTTTCCATCAACAGCATTCTTCTTGGAAGCCCTTTCACTGCAACCTCAACAACCTGCGACTGGCAACAATTCTATGAAATATGGAACAGTGGCACAAACACATCTGCACAAATCTGTATCGTCAACCAGAATATAATCCGAAATGGAAATGATTTTGCTCTTGATGATATCGGGTTTGCCCCTCTCTGTTCTAATATTGATTCTGTAACAGTTACCGTTAATCCAAATCCTATTCTGACTATTACAGCCACCAATCCTGATATTTGCACTGGCAACAGTACAACACTGTCTGCATCATCTGATATTCCCGGAACAACTTACGTTTGGAGCAATGGTGCAACAACAAATTCCATTACTGTTTCACCAGCAAGCACAAGCACCTATTTTGTTACCGGAACATCGGCCAACGGCTGTACCGGAACCGCAAGCATTGAAATCATCGTCAATCCGCTGCCAGTCATTTCTGTGGCTGCTTCGG
>Ga0116152_10002465_pt1 | contig 15066 bp, 18 predicted proteins | sample AD_UKC119_MetaG_FD_89894 | JGI IMG/M metagenome (GOLD analysis project Ga0116152, IMG submission 89894) | Active sludge microbial communities of municipal wastewater-treating anaerobic digesters from Hong Kong - AD_UKC119_MetaG | ecosystem: Engineered > Bioreactor > Anaerobic > Digestate... | reverse complement strand
TTATCGTCCCAATGAAGTTCCTCCGCACGCTGTGGATGATAGAACGGATGTATTTATGGTAGGGAGAGAATTTCCGGTTACCAGCAAAGATTTTGACAGTGTTCTTTCCGATATGGCGGATATGAAAGATGAAGCCGGATGTTCCAATGTGGGAACTTATTGTTCCAGTGATTCGATTGTTTCTTCCAACGGAATTTATTTTAATAATTCCGGACAAGGTCGGCATATAATTTTGCAAAGCGATGGCAATATGCGAGTGAGTCGAGTAAATAATTACAATTCAACTTCTAACGAAATTACCTGGGAATCTTCCGCTTCCACTTTTGCAATTCCCGATGATGGAATTATTTTTGTGGAAGAAAATGCTTGGGTTGAAGGTCAGATAAATAATAAAAAGGTGACAATTGTGGCGGCAGATTTGTCAGGTGGAATTAAAAGAAATATTTTCATAAAAAGAGATATACGTTATACTAATTATGATGGAAGTGATATAATTGGTTTAGTGGCTCAAAATGATGTGGAAACTACCAGAGATAGCGAAGATGATTTGAGAATTGACGGGGCTCTGTTGGCGCAAAGTGGAAGGGTAGGAAGAACGCATTATTCTAATTATTTTTATACTGACCATAAAAGCGTAATAACAGTCAATGGTTCTATAGCAACAAAAAACAGATATGGATTTGCCTATGTTGATGGAACCGGATATACGACAAGAAATCTTATTTTTGATAATAATTTATTGTATTATCCGCCGCCGTATTTTCCGACGGGAACGGACTATTCTATAGATTCTTGGGAGGAATTATAAAAGTTGAGGAAAAATAAAAAAAAGAAAAGAAAAATAAAAATGAGCTTTTTTAGTAAAAAAATAATTGATTTTGGCGACAATGCTGTGGGACTAAGTATTACCGATGATCGGGTGCGAGTAGCTTATTTGGAAGACAAAATCATCAAAAATTATAACTCGGTTTATCTTTCCGAGGGTGTTGTGGTGGATGGAGAAATAATTGATAAGGAAAAATTATTTAGCGCTATTGATAAGGCGTTGGGAGGAGCGCGTCCAAAAAAAATAAAAAACAAAAAAGTTAGAATTGCTTTGCCGGAATCAAAATCTTTTTTGCGTTTGATTTCAATTCCGCAGATGGATGAAAAAGAAATTGACGAAGCGATTAAATGGGAGATTGAGGGAAATATTCCTTTGACTTTGGATCAGGTATATTACGATTGGCAATTGGTGAAAGATGTTTTTATAGATGATGGGCAGATGAAAATTTTGGTTTTGGCTTCGGCCAAAAAAGTAGTAGATCAGCATTTAGAAATTTTGGAAGAATATGGCTTGGATGTTATTAGTATCGAGTCGGAAACCACCGCTTTGACTAGAAGTTTAATTAATGAAAATAGTGCTAATAAAACTTCTTTTGTAATTAACGTAGATAAAAACAAAACCAGTTTTTTGGCAGCAGTCAAAAATGTTCCTTGTTTTACTTCCAGTATTCCAATTTCCGAGCGAAACATAATCGGTGCTATTGCTAAAAAATTTAATATCACTGATCAAAAGGCGGAGGAAATTGAACGCAGCGATGGCATTGGATCTTTTTTTGAAGATGATGCTTTGTTTGAGGCGATAAAACCGGTTTTAGATGGAATGATAGCCGAGATAAAAAAAACCATGGATTTTTATTTAGAAGGTTTGCAATATTCGGAAACTATTGATGATATAATTATTTGCGGTAAATTATCCAAAGCTAAAGGTTTGATTCCCTACCTATCTCGAAGTTTGAACCATGAAGTTTTGGAAGGGGATGTGCGAAATGGAATTGGCGAGAGTGCTAAAGAATTGCCGATTATCAATAAATCCGATTCCATTAAATATGCCATTGCTATTGGTTTGTCTTTGAATAATCAATGATTTTGAAAAACGGAGTATGAAAATAGAATTAAATTTGCTTCCCAAAAGCCGGGAGAAAAAAAACAGAAACAAAAAAGTACTGCGTTTTATAATTGTGCAGGAGATAATGATTGTTTTAATTACCTTGATGTTTTGGGGTGTAATAAGAAGCATTGATGCGGTTGCCGGTTTTAGATTGGAGGAAGAGGAAAATCAAATTGACGTCGGCGGCAATTCGGATAAATATGCTGAAATGAAGAAATATGAAAATAAATTGCGCGAAGTTAAAGATAAAATGGATTTTGTAAATAATTTACAACAAAACGAAATTAATTGGCTGGTTGTGCTGGAAAAAATTCCCGGAATTATTTCAGAAAATATTACTTTAACTTCGATAAAAAATGACGGATTTGAATTCGATATCAAAGGCAAAGCAAGCAACCGGGATACTTTAATAGAAATGAAAAATGCGGTGGAGAAAGAGAATTGTTTTAGTGATGTGGAGATTCCTTTGAATGATATGGTTTTGAAAAACGATATAGATTTTGAGCTTAAGTTTAATGCGAAAGAAGAATGTCTTAAGAATTATGAAGAAGAATAATTTATTCAAAAAATACGAATCTCAAATAGCCATTTTTTTGATTTTTATCGGATGGGTTTGTTTGGTGTGGTTGTGGATTTTTCCGGCGGGAAAAAAATTAAAAGAAGATTTTAATTTTATTGAAATGAAAAAAATTGACAATCAGTTAAGTGAAGAAAGATTGAAAAAAATTCCTGATTTGAAAAATGATTTTGATAAAGTGAGCGAAAAGAGTGATAAGTTAAATGTAGTATTTTCCGAGAGTAATATTTTGTGGTTAGTAGAAGAATTGGAGCGCGTTGCTGAAGCAACTGATAATAAAATAAGTATTTCCGTTGATGAAAAAGAAAATATTAAGGAGGTAAAAAAAACTTCCTCCAAAAAAGAAGAAGATAATGAGGATAAATTTCTGAAAACTTTGCCAGTTGATAATTTTTTCGTTTTAAATATAGTTTTGCAGGGCAAGTATGACAATATGGTTGAATTTGTAGATAAGCTTGATAATTTGAAATATTACAATGCGATAAAATCTTTTGATATTGCTTCGGTGGAAGTGGAAGATGATGATTTAGAAAAAAATGACACATTGGGTGAGAGTCCAGCTACTTTGGTGGGTGGTAGTAATAAAATAGGAACCGCTGCCGGAAATTCCAAAGATGGAAAAATTTTAGTGTTGGAATCCAAGATGGCAGTTTTGTTTTATTTAAATGAAAAACAAGATGAAGAAAATTAGCAAATTAAATTTTAAAATTAGCAAAGAAATTTTTAGCTGGGAAAAAATTTCCGAAGGTGTTATAAATTTTTTCTTTAATCATTCAGGAGCTGTTTTTATGCTGTTTTTTGTGTTGATTTCTTTGCTGAGTTTTTTGTTGGTCTATCGCTACATATTCTCATCTGTGTGGGATGATGCCAAAAAAACTGAATATTTGCAGCAAGCTAAAAGCGGGGAATTTGATTTTAATGCAAGTAAATTTGATAGAGTTATAAGTGAGATAGAAACGAGGGAAGCGCGCTATTCCGAGGATAGAAATTGGGAATACAAAAATATTTTCGGAATAGGCAAATGATTTTGAATATAATGAAGAAGGCTTACAATGTTAAGCGGGAATTATTATATAATGCAAAAAGCGCCCAATGTAGCGCTTTTTGTGTAAGTGAATCTATGTGCCCCCTAAAGGACTCGAACCTTTAACCTTCTGGTCCCCCGCCTGCAACGCTTTGCTTGACAATGCGGGCAGGCCCGCCTGCTTGCGCCTGTGCCCCCTAAAGGACTCGAACCTTTAACCTTCTGGTCCGAAGCCAGACACTCTATCCAATTGAGCTAAAGGGGCGCAGGTACAAGTAGGAAAGCGAGAAACCAAAAATATATTAAAGTGAAAAAAACTTAAGCACTGGCGGGCAGGGAAGCTCAGACACCTTGAGCTAAAGGGGCGCAGGTACAAGCATAAAATAATTCACTTGGGGGCGACTACTGGGAATCGAACCCAGGCTCTCGGTGCCACAAACCGATGTCCTACCACTGAACGATAGTCGCCATAATTACTCGTCAATACTATCATAACACATTGCGAAAATCAATAGCCGGTTAGGAATTTTGACCGAAAAAACATTCAATAGTAAAATTAGTTTAGAAATTGAAATTTTATGAATTGGAAAAATAAATATATTTTGGGGGCGTCTTTGATGCTGGTAATTTTTTTGTCTTTTGGATTGGGTTTTTATTGGGGAAATAAAAAAGATGGAAATGATTCTGGAAAAAAAGTTGGCAGCAATTTGAATAAAAATTTTGACGACAAAGAAATCCGCCAATCCGGATATGATTTTATTAATCCGCTTTTGGAGTGCGAGATGAGCGGAAATTCACTGTCGCTCAAAATTTCCGAAGCGGAGATTAAAAAAACAATCCAAGAAAATATTATTGATAAAAATCCGGACGCAGTTATCTCGCTGTATTATCGGGATTTGAAAAACGGGCCGTGGTTTGGCATAGATGAAAAGGGGCAATATTCTCCGGCTAGTTTATTTAAGGTGCCTCTGATGATGACTTATTACAAGCACCTGGAAAGTAATCCGGGATTTTTTGATCGGGAAATTGAATTTAAGAAACCGGTTTCCAATTTTTCACAAAGTATCGTGTCGGACAAAAAAATCGAAGCGGGAAAAAAATACAAAATCAGCGAGCTGATTGATTATATGATTAAATATTCGGATAATGAAGCGGCCGATTTGTTGTTTCAAAATATTGATGTCGGAGAAATAAATTCGATTTTCGGCGATTTGGGAATTGCCGCTCCGGATTTGTATCATTCGGACAATAAAATTTCCGTCAAAGATTACGCTTCTTTTTTTAGAATACTTTACAATGCATCTTATCTGAGCCGGAATTATTCGGAGCAGGCCTTGAAAACTTTGTCGGAAGTTGAGTATAAAGACGGCTTGATAGCGGGAATTCCCAGCGGCATAAAAGTGGCGCATAAATTTGGCGAGCGGGAATTGGAAGATGAGAATGGAAAAAAAGTCCGCCAGCTGCACGATTGCGGAATTATTTATCATCCTCAGAATCCGTATTTGCTTTGCGTGATGACTCGCGGCAAAGAATTTAAAAATTTATCCAACATCATTTCTTCTGTGTCGCGCACCATTTACGAAAATGTAAATGAAAATTAAAGCAACTAATTTTTTAAAAAATAAAAAATATGCACAAAAACAAAAAAATGCTTTCGGCAATTTTATTGTCGACGGTCGTGGTTCTTTCTGGTTGCGCAACTGGAAGTCAGTCGGTTAAGAGCAGTCAAAATAATTCCACTGGTCAAGGAAAAAACGGCGCTCAGTCTCAAAATAAAAATCAGTCGGACTATGTCGTAGATGAAGGCGATTACGTAAATGCTAGAAATTTAATTGCCAATATTGAAAGGCGGGACTTAAGCGAGGTGGAAAAAGAAGGATTGATTCAAATGCGTCAAGAAGAAAAACTGGCGCGGGATGTTTATAATTTTCTTTACAAAAGATGGGAACAGAATATTTTTGCCAACATTGCCAAGAGCGAGCAGACACACACTGATTCTATAAAAGTTTTGTTGGATAATTACGGGATTGCCGATCCGTCATCGGATGACACGCTGGGTGTTTTTACTTCTGCAGAAATTCAGAATTTATATAAAGAGTTGGTTACCAAAGGTTCAAATAGTTTGTTGGATGCTTTGACAATTGGAGCGACGGTGGAAGATTTGGATATTAAAGATTTGGAAGATTTTATCGCGGCGACCGATAACGAGGACATCAAAATTGTTTATCAAAATTTAATGAAAGGTTCGCGCAATCATTTGCGAGCTTTTGTGCGCCAGATTGAAAGAGCTGGCGGAAGCTATTCTCCGCAATATATTTCTCAAGAAGAATATCAATCTATCATTGATTCTGAGCAAGAAAAAGGCAATGCAAATTCCGGCGGTTCGATGGGCGGCGGAATGGGAGGAAAAAATTCCAGAAAATAAATCTGAGTTAAAAATTAGAGGCATCTATAGATGCCTCTATCGATGCCTCTAAAAAATAAAAACATAAAGGTTGAAAAAAACTTGTGATGTGTTAGACTTGAAAAAAGTAATTTGCGGATAAGGTCTTGGATAAAGATTTTTGTTAGGATAAAATATTTACAGTGAGAACGGAAAAAAGGACTATTAGAAAATCAATGAGAATAACGAAAAGAGCATCAAAGACAAGAAAATTTGAAGCATTCTTGTTGATGTTTGTTTTGGTGATTTGGGCGATTGGATATGGTTATTATTCTTTTTTGAATTTGTTTTACAAAAAACAATTAATTGAAAATCAAGCGGAAGCTAAAAGGGTTTATGAGTCAATTCCAATCTGGCACAAAAAAATAAAAACCGAACAGATAACAAAAATCGGGATAATTACCGATACTCATGTGCGTCCGACGCGGATCGATCGTTCTGATAAAAGTGAAGATGCTCCGCGCCAATTGAAAGGTGATGATTTGGATACTTTGCGGAATTTCACCAAGCAAATGATAATTTTTAAACCAGATTTTATTGTTCATCTTGGCGATGTCATTGAGGGCGGTGGAGATAATTATTCGACAGCTTCCCAAGGCGTGAGATTAGTTAAGAATGAGTTGGAAAAGGCGGGTGTGCCTGATTATTGGGTGGTTGGCAATCATGATTTACGAGCTTTAACTAAGGAGCAGTTTATGAAAATATTGGATTTGGATGCTTTGGATAAAAGTTTTGATGTGGGTGATTATCGTTTTGTGATTGTGGATGCGAATTATAACTTGGAAAATTTACCGCGGACGCCAGGCGCCAATTCTTTTATTCCCGGCAATATTCCGCCGCAAACAATGGCGTGGCTGGAGGAACAGCTGAAAACTGATAAACGAGTTTTTATTTTTATTCATCAGGGAACTTTTTTGGATGCCAGTCCCGGGGATCCGCGGTCGGCCAAAAAAAATGATGAAGATGAGGAAGGCAATGAGAAAAATGAAATTGGCGGAACCGGTTATTTTATGAAAGCGTCAATTCGCAATGCTGCTGAATTGAATAATCTTTTAGCGGAGTATCGAGTGAGCGCTATTTTTAACGGGCATATGGAAGCGCGGCGTTATGAACAAATTGGAACAACTAAACACTATTCTTTGACGGGAACTGAAAAAAGCGAATTGTATCCGGAATCTTATTATGAGTTAACAATCAGCGGCGGTAATCCGGATATGGAAATGTTTTATATTCCTGACGGAGAAAAAGCTATTCGCGAGGTTGATTTTGAAAGCGGTGAAAAATAGTTTTTCAAAAAATGTAAGGATTTGCGCATTTGCCTCAAAATTTATTGTTCCGCCAGATTATATATTAGCATTAGCTGGAAATAGAAATATTTTTTACAGAAAATTTCTACAGTCCGCAGTCCGGCCTGCCTGCAACGCCTTGCTTGCATGGCAGGCAGGCTCCAAGAATAAACTTTTCGTCAAACGCGCAAGTTCTTAAAAAAATATGGAAAGAAGTATTTATCTGTGCTATCCTGAAAGTAATAAAAAATAAGAAAAAAATATGACAATAAAAAATTTAAATGTTTATTTTTTTGTGATTCTTTTGGCGGTGATTAGCTGGGCAACTTTTCTTTTGTTTGAGCCGTTTATTTCTTCGATTTTAGCAGCAGCGATTTTAGCCGCGACTTTTCATGGGGCTTATTATTATTTGGTTAAAAAAACTAAGCGCGAACATTTGAGTTCTTTTTTAACTTGTTTGCTGGTGCTTTTTATCATTGTGATTCCGACAATTGTAGTAATTGGTTTGGTAGCCAATGAAATTGGCAATGTTTACCAAAAAGTGGTTACCGGCAATAATTTTTATCAAGAGATGATTTTGGGAAATATCAGCGAGTTTAGAAATTCGACTTTGGCGCAAACTTTGAATTTGGATAAATTTTTGGATCAAAATCAAATAAATAAGACTATTGAAAATATTAGCAGCGGATTATTTGATTTGATTCAAACGATTTATCAGAACGTGGTGGCTTCGGCGATTTGGGTTTTTGTGATGTTTTTCTCTTTGTATTATTTTTTGGTGGAGAGCAAATTTATTATCAAGAAATTGATGTACCTGAGTCCGCTTAAAGACGAATATGAAGAATTACTGGCTAAGAAATTTTCTTCGATGGTGCGGGCGACGATAAAGGGAACTTTGATTTTGGGAATTATTCAAGGAGCTTTGGGCGGGGTTATGTTTGCGATTGCCGGAGTTTCTTCGGCGGTGATTTGGGGAATTGTGATGGCGATTATTTCGGTTATTCCAACTTTTGGCTGCGGTTTGGTGTGGGCGCCGGCGGGAGTCATTATGCTGGTTACGGGAAATATTTGGCAGGGAATTTTTATTTTAGCTTTTGGCGGACTGGTGATTTCTTTGATTGATAATATTTTGCGTCCGAAATTGGTGGGCAATGACACGGAGATTCATCCGCTTTTGGTTTTCTTTGCAACGCTGGGCGGGATTGTCACTTTTGGAATTATCGGATTTATAATCGGTCCGGTGATTATGGCTTTGTTTTTGGCGCTGTGGGAAATTTACGGAAAAGAATTTAACAAACAGTTGAGCCGCTTTAATGCTTGAGTTTTATCAAAATTTGCCGTCAAAAATTGATCCGGTGTTTTTTCAAATCGGATCTTTTTCAATTTATTGGTATTCGATTATGTATTTGGTTGGATTCGGAACGGTGAGTGGGATTTTGTATTGGCGAGTTATTAAAAAAGAAAATTTTTACAAATGGGAAAATATTTTTGATTTTATTTTGTATTCTTTTTTGGGCGGAATATTAGGTGGTCGTATTGGGTATGTTATTTTTTATAACCTGGATTATTTTTGGAATAATCCGCTGAAAATATTTTTTCCATTTTCTTCCGACGGCTACACGGGAATTTATGGAATGAGTTTTCACGGCGGAGTTATTGGTTTTGTTTTGACGGCGCTGATTTTTTGCCGGAAGAAAAAAATAAATTTTTGGCAGATGGCGGATTTTGTTTTGCCGGCCATTCCGGCGGGATATTTTTTTGGGCGAATGGGAAATTTTATCAATGGAGAACTGTATGGAAGAGCAACAGATAAAATTTGGGGAATGTATTTTGATGACGGAATATTGCGGCATTCATCACAGCTTTACGAAGCTTTTTTTGAAGGCATTGTGGCGTTTATAATTTTATGGATTGTTCGCAATAAATTTTTGGCACAAAAAGGATTTATCATGGGACTATATTTAATTACTTATGGAATATTTCGTTTTGTGATTGAATTTTTTCGAGAGCCGGATTGGCAGCTGGGATTTATAGTGGGAAATTTTACAATGGGACAAATTTTATCCGGTTGTATGATTGCCATCGGATACTATATAATTTTTAGAGTTGGTAAAAAATAATTTAGAAATTTTATGTTAACTTACGTTTTATTTATAGCCGGTTTTTATATTTTGATTAAAGGTGCCGATATGTTGGTGGACGGAGCGGTTTCGGTGGCGCATAAATTAAAAGTTTCTAGTATCGTGATTGGGCTTACAATTGTTTCTTTTGGAACTTCAGCGCCGGAGTTGGCGGTGAATTTATTTTCTATTTCCAAGGGCAGTACAGATATTGCTATCGGAAATATTTTAGGAAGTAATATTGCTAACATTCTTTTAATTCTAGGAACATCAGCAATTTTTTATCCAATAGTTACCAAGAAAAATACGATCTGGAAAGAAATTCCGTTTAGCCTTTTGGCGGCGGTTCTGCTGGGCGTGATGGCAAATGATAAGTTTTTTGACGGAACAAATTTTTCTCAATTAAGCCGAATTGACGGAATGGTTTTTTTGGCTTTCTTTGTAATTTTCATTTATTACACTTTTGGAATTTCCAAAATCCGAGAAAATATTGATGATGAAATTGAAGTCAAATACAAAAAATATTGGCAGGCGGTAATATTTATTTTATTGGGAATGATTAGTTTGGCTTTGGGTGGCAAATGGATTGTGGATGGAGCGGTTGAAATCGCAACTCATTTCGGTGTCAGTCAATCATTAATTGGTTTAACGATTGTAGCAATCGGAACTTCCTTGCCGGAGCTGGCAACTTCTGTTGTGGCAGCCTACAAAAAACATACCGACATTGCTGTGGGTAATGTAGTTGGCTCTAATATTTTTAATATCTTTTTTGTTCTAGGTATCGGCGCAACTGTAAAACCTTTGCCATTTAATTCCAATTTCGATGCGGACATTTGGGTAGTGATTTTAGCTAGCTTGATTTTATTCTTCACAATGTTCATCGGCAAAAAACGCACCATCGAAAAAACCGAAGGAATTCTGATGGTGACTTTCTATATTTTTTATATTTACTTTTTGGTTAGCGGAAGCTAAAAATAATTTTCTCATATTTAAATCATTGATTTTCCTTTTATTTTATGCGATGATTTTGTTAGTTATTTAATTATTTTAGGTTGTTTATTTTTGTTTAAATTTGAGAGAGGAGGAAATTGTGATCAAAATTATCTTTTCAATCTGCGTAATAGTGATTTTTTTCTTTGTGATTCCATTAAAAAGAGGGACATTAAAAATGTCCAGTTGGAGGTATCAATGGTTAAATTTTTATGGTTTTGAGGACATTGGCAGTGAAATCGATTTATGCCATTTGCCGAGGATGATTTTTAATAGCAGCGTCTATTTAATTGTTTCTTTGGCTGCTGTTATTTTTTTCTCCATTACGTATGTTTTGGGGATGTTGCATTCTAAATTATTGAACCGTTTCGGCAAATTCCAATTTAAAAAATTTACAAAAGCGCATATTTTCATAAAAAGGATTTTTGATAACCTAAGGGAGAATTGTTGCACTGTTTGTAGAGTGAAACCGGAATGACTTAATAGGCATTCTGTGAGCGAAGCGCACCTTTGTAATTTAAGGTGCGTTTTTTTATTTGACTTTTTTGGATTTCGGGGCTACAATGATTTATGTTCAAAGAAAATTTAAAAAGAAATAATTTGAAAGAGAAAAATTCCAAAACGGACAAAAGCGCGTCTGTTTTATCTTTGGCTTTTGAGTTGGGATATCTAATTGCTTTGCCGATTATAATTTTAGCGCTTTTGGGGAGAATGCTGGATAAAAAGATGGATTCTTCGCCTTGGTTTTTGCTGGGAGGGATAATTATTTCTATTGTTGTCACTACATATTTAGTTTACAGAAAAACTGTTTCAATTATTGATAAAAAATAATTTGTCGTTTATGGAAATTTCACTAGTTCCAGAATTAATAACTACCATTTTCGGTTTTCCGATTACAAATTCGCTTTTGACGACTTTGTTGGTGAGTGTTGTGATTATTTCTGTGTCGGTTATTTTTCAAAAAAAACTTAAAAAAATTCCTCGTGGCTTTCAAAACGTTATTGAATTTGTTTTGGAAGCGCTTTTTGATTTGGTGGACAGCGTGACGGGAGATAGAAAAAAAACCAAAAAATTTTTTCCGTTTGTGGCGACAATTTTTATTTTGGTGATTATCTCCAATTGGTTTGGATTGATTCCGGCCTTAATTCCGGGAGGAAGCCTGGGTGTAAATGAAACTCATAATGGAGAAAATATTTTGGTGCCGTTTATTAGAAGCGGAAGCGCGGACTTGAATATGACTTTGGCGATTGCTTTAATCTCCGTGATAATGGCGCAAGTCATGGGAGTGGCGATGATTGGTGGAAAAAATTATGCGGGAAAATTTTTAGTAAGTCCGCTTAAAAAACCTTATTTTATCGGAACATTTGTAGGATTATTGGAAATTATTTCTGAGTTTGCGAAAGTAGTCTCGTTTTCTTTTCGTTTGTTTGGAAATGTTTTTGCCGGAGAAGTTTTGTTAACAGTTATATTGATGTTGGTTCCATATTTTGCTCCGTTGCCGTTTGTGTTTTTGGAAATTTTTGTCGGATTTGTGCAGGCGTTGGTTTTTGCTATGCTGACGCTGGTGTTTTTTAAGATGGCAACCGAAGAAGCGCATTGATTTGTTTTCGCCAAACTGTTATTATTTCTCACCGTGTTCCACTTTCTTTTTTAATAAACTAAGGAAAGTTCACAGATGGTTCGAAACAATAACAGTTTGACTCAATGGTATATATTTTGTAAATAATAATTTTAATATAATAAAATAATTAAAAGTTAATAGTTGTTGGTAAATTGAAAAACTAACAGCTAAAAACTAAGAACTAATTTTATGGCAGTTGAAGAAACAAAGGCAGTTGTTGAGGGAGCTATCAACAATGTTGAATCAATGAAATCATTAGCGGCTGCAATCGTTATGGGATTGGGAGCTGTTGGTCCGGGACTTGGTATCGGTATTTTGGCTTCCAAGGCAATGGAAGCAATCGGACGAAATCCGGAAGCTTCTTCTAAAATCCAAACCAATATGATTTTGGCAATCGCTTTTACTGAAGCTATTGCAATCTATGCTTTGGTTGTAGCTTTAATTATCAAATTCGTTTAGTTAACGATTTTAAAGTAGATCATAGTTTACGGTTTGCAGTTCTAAATTTTTAACGCGCAAACCGAATAGTGTGATTTATTAAAATATTTTTGATTTCAGCTAAACGCTAATAGCTAATTACTAGAAGCTAAAAATTTATGGAACTAATAGAAAATTTAGGAATTAATGGAAAAATAATTATTGCGCAGGTGGTGAATTTTTTTATTCTGTTTTATGTGTTGAAGAAATTCGCTTATACGCCGGTGGTAAATATGCTGGAGGAGCGCAGCAAGAAAATTGAGAAAGGATTGAAGGACGCGGAAAAATCTTCTCAGAAATTAGTGGAGATTGAAGAGAAAGAAAAAGCGGTTTTGGTTAAAGCTCGCAAGGAAGCGCAGGAGATTATTAAGAAGGCGGAAGATCAAGCGGTGAAGAATAAAGAGGAAACAATCAGGGAAGCTAATCAGCAAGCTCAGGATTTGATTAAAAAAGCGCAAGAAGAAATTAAGAATGAAAAAGACAAAGCGGTTTCGGAAGTGAAAAATGAAATTGCCGGATTGGTGATGATGGCAACGGAAAAATTGATTGGAGAAAAGTCTAACAGTGAGAGTGATAAAAAAATAATTGATAGTGTTGTGAAATAATATAATGAAAATTTCTGCTAAACAATATGCGCAAGTTTTGTATGAACTGACTCGCGGGAAAAGTGAGGGCGAGGCTGGTGTTGTGATTGAAAAATTTGCCGGCGAGCTGGCAAGAAATAAACAGTTAAGTTTGGTGCAAAAAATTATTGAAAATTTTGAAAAAATTTATAACCAAGAAAATGGAATTTTGGAAGCAAAAGTGGAGAGCGCTTTTGAATTGGGAGAAAATGAAATTGAGAAGGTGAAAAAATATTTGTTGGAAAAATATAAGGTGGAAGAAATTGTTTTGGAAAATAAAATAAATTCAGAGGTGAAAGGCGGGGTAATAATTAAAACCGGAGATGAAATTCTGGATTTGTCAGTGGCGGGAAATTTGAATCGGCTCAAAAAGGAACTGATAAATTAATTTTGAAATAATTATTCAAAAGTTAAATTGTTTGACTTTTGATAGTTATTTGGAAATAAAAAAATCACCAATCTTTGCGAACTAATTTAGCTGCAAAAAATTGGTGATAGTTTTCGGAAAAATGAGAGTTATCTCATTTCCGAAGCTGGGGTCGCGTGCAGAGCTTTAATCAGATAGGTATCAAGCCCAACGCCGAGATTAACTAATATTTCTCTAGATCTATATAACGAATCTCGGTAGTTTGTGCCGACAATTGTTATGTAGCTTTTGCCAGCGGTTTTCGAGAAAAGGACACCAGTGTTTTGAGAGGTTATTATTCTTGCTGGAATATCTTTTTCGCAAAACGCTTTGGCGATTTTTTCCAAATTAATCTGTGACGGTACTGAACCCTTATAGTGTATCGTTACAAGTACAGTGTCATTTTCCATTAGGAGCTCCTCCTGTTGTTGTGTTTTATTGATTGTCATTGAATGACTTTAAAGGATATGTTATTTAATAAATTTTGTCAATAGTTCTAGCTAACAATTCAAAAGTTAATCATTTGACTTTTGATAGTTATTTGGAAATAAAAAACCAGTTTAAATTCTTTTGAATAGAAACTGGTCGGTAATATTTCTGGTACATGATATTTAATTGTACCTTATTAATATACTGATTTTGTTTTCTTTTAGCGCTTGGCGAATTTTTTCTCTTCCAAGAAAAGATACACCATTTACTTCCAAATATGTTCTTGTTACTGAATCTTTTACTCCAAAAATGATTTTTGCGTCAGGATTTGACAGGGTTAGTACATCGGAAATTTCATTTGCTTCTGCCCAGTTATTGGAGTTAATTGTTATGGTGACCATGATAACCTCTCGCGTTGAATTGATAAGAAGAACTCATTTCTAGGAAATATAATTAAAAAATTAAATTTTGTCAATAAATAATATAAATAAATTAAATATATGGATAAAAATCATATAATCGAACAACTTAAAAAGCAGATTGAAGGTTTTCAAACTGAAGCTAAAACAGAAAAGGTTGGTAAGGTAATGGAAATCGGAGATGGTGTAGCAAGAATTGATGGACTTTCAGAAGTGATGGCTTCGGAAATGTTGGAGTTTGCTGATGGAACTGTTGGGGTGGCGCTTAATCTTGAAGAAGATCAAGTGGGAGCAATGGTTTTGGGTGATTATAAAGGAATCAAAGAAGGAGATGAAGTAAAATCAACCGGAAAAATTTTATCAGTGCCAGCAACTGAAAAAATGATTGGACGCGTGATAAATCCTTTGGGCCAGGCAATTGATGGAAAGGAAGAAATCAAATCAGAAAAATTTTATCCGATTGAAAAAATTGCGCCTGGAGTTATTGAGAGAAAATCAGTTCATCAACCAGTTCAAACTGGAATAAAAGCGATTGATGCAATGATCCCAGTGGGACGTGGACAGCGTGAGTTAATTATTGGGGACAGGCAAACTGGAAAAACAGCAATTGCAATTGATACTATTATCAATCAAAAAGGTCAGGATATGATTTGTATTTATGTAGCAATTGGACAAAAGGAATCTAAAATTTCTAGAATTGTTTCTGAGTTAGAGAAGA
>Ga0116152_10002464_pt1 | contig 15069 bp, 12 predicted proteins | sample AD_UKC119_MetaG_FD_89894 | JGI IMG/M metagenome (GOLD analysis project Ga0116152, IMG submission 89894) | Active sludge microbial communities of municipal wastewater-treating anaerobic digesters from Hong Kong - AD_UKC119_MetaG | ecosystem: Engineered > Bioreactor > Anaerobic > Digestate... | reverse complement strand
CTTGGCGGTTGCCGCTGCGCTGGTTGGGCGTGGCGCTGGCGCTGGCGGCGGTGGGTTTCGGCGCGCGGGTCGCGAACGAGAAACTGCGCGAGCCTGGCGCGTTTCCGCTACGCCAGGTCCGCATCGAGGGCGAGCTGCGCAACTTGGCCGAGGAGGATTTGCAACCCGTCGTGCGCGGCTATCTGGGCCAGAACTTTTTCAACGCCGATCTGGATGCCTTGCACGCGGCGTTGGCGACCAATCCCTGGGTCGAGGCCATCGCGGTGCGACGCGGCTGGCCCGACACCATCGAAATCGAACTACGCGAGCGCATCGCCTTCGGGTATTGGGGCGAGCGGGAAATGGTGGACGTGAATGGTCACCGATTCCAACCGGCGGCGCTTCGCCAACCGGGTCCCTGGCCGCGACTGGCTGGGCCGGATGGGCATGAAAAGGACTTGATCGAGACATACCAGCAGGTACGCGCTCTGCTCGACCCGGTCGGACTGAAGCTGGTGAAACTGGTGCAGGACGAACGGCGGGCTTGGTGGTTGACCTTCGACTCCGGTTTGGAAGTGTATGTGGGGCGCGAGCAATTCGAGCGGCGGTTACAGCGACTGGCGCGGGTCTATCCGCGCCTACTGGCCGCCCAGGCCGAGCGGATCGCGGTGGTGGATTTGCGTTATGTCAATGGCTTTGCCGTGCGCTGGAAGACCGGATCGCCGAATCCGACGGCAGGCTAGATCTATTGTGGGAGAGGACCAGGATATGTCCAGGAAAGAAGACAAGAACTTGATTGTCGGGCTCGATATCGGCACCTCGAAAGTGGTGGTCATCGTCGGCGAGGTCAGCCTGGACGGGGCCATCGAGGTGGTCGGCATCGGCATGCATCCCTCGCGGGGCCTGAAGAAAGGCGTGGTCGTCAACATCGAGTCGACCGTGCGATCGATCCAGCATGCGGTGGACGAAGCCGAACGAATGGCGGGTTGCCAGATTCATTCGGTCTATACCGGTATTTCCGGTAGCCACATCCGCGGGCTCAACTCGCACGGCGTGACCGCCATCAAGAACCGGGAAGCCACGCCGGAAGACGTCGAGCGGGTGATGGAGGCGGCGCGGGTGGTGGCGATCCCAGCCGACCAGAAGATCCTGCACATCCTGCCGCAGGAGTTCATCATCGACGGCCAGGAAGGCATTCAGGACCCGGTCGGGATGTCCGGGGTGCGGCTGGAGGCGCGGGTGCATATCGTCACCGGCGCGGTCAGCGCCGCCCAGAATATCGTCAAGTGCGTGCAGCGCTGCGGCTTGGAGGTGGACGACGTCATCCTGCAGCAGATGGCTTCCAGCCGGGCGGTGCTGAACCCGGACGAAAAGGAGCTGGGGGTCTGCCTGATCGATATCGGTGGTGGTACCACCGACTTGGCGGTGTTCACCCATGGCGCGATCAGTCATACCAGCGTGATTCCGATCGCCGGCGATCAGGTCACCAACGATATCGCCGTCGCCTTCCGCACGCCGACCCAGTCAGCCGAAGAGATCAAGCTCGGACATGCCTGCTGCCTCAAGCAATTGACGCGACCCGAGCAGCAGATCGATGTGGCTAGTGTCGGCGACCGGGCGGCGCGGACCCTGTCGCGCCGTGCCCTTGCCGAAGTGGTCGAGCCGCGCTACGAGGAATTTTTCGAGCTGGCGCGGGAAGAACTGCAACGCAGCGGTTTCGAGAACCTGATCGCCGCCGGCGTGGTGCTGAGCGGCGGCAGTTCCAAGATGGAAGGCGTCGTGGAACTCGCCGAGGAAGTCTTTCACATGCCGGTACGCCTGGGCCTGCCGCACGACGTGACCGGTCTGGAGGATGTGCTTTGCAACCCTATTTACTCCACGGCGGTGGGGTTGTTGTTGTTCGGTAATGAGAACCGCCGGCTGGCCCGTCTGGGTCCGACATCGCGAGTGGGCCACAATGGGTTGTGGACCCGCATGAAAAATTGGTTTCAGGGAAATTTCTAAGTTGTTTGGTCATTGCTTGCTGGGTCGAAAACCATTGATCGAGGAGATGCCGTTATGTTCGAGCTGATGGAAACCAAGTCGGAAAGCGCCGTCATTAAAGTGATTGGGGTAGGCGGCGGCGGCAGCAATGCCGTGCATCACATGCTGAGCGCCAATATTGAGGGGGTGGATTTCATCTGTGCCAATACCGATGCGCAGGCGCTCAAGACCTGCTCGGTGCCGGTGACTTTGCAGATGGGCGTCAATATCACCAAGGGCTTGGGTGCGGGCGCCAACCCGGAGGTCGGCCGGCAGGCTGCGCAGGAAGATTGCGAACGGATCAAAGAGGTGCTGCAGGGGGCCGATATGGTGTTCATCACTGCCGGCATGGGTGGCGGCACCGGCACCGGAGCCGCGCCGGTGGTGGCGCAACTGGCCCGGGAGATGGGTGTGCTGACGGTGGCGGTGGTGACCAAGCCCTTTCCCTTCGAAGGCAAGAAACGCATGGAAGTGGCCATGCATGGGATCCGCGAACTGAGCGAGACCGTGGACTCGCTCATTACCATCCCCAACGAAAAGCTGCTGACGGTTCTGGGCAAGAGCGCCAGCCTGCTTGATGCGTTCAAAGCGGCGAACGACGTTTTACTGGGCGCGGTGCAGGGCATCGCCGAGCTGATTACCCGGCCGGGCATGATCAACGTGGATTTTGCCGACGTGCGCACCGTCATGTCCGAGATGGGCATGGCCATGATGGGTACCGGTCGAGCGGTCGGCGACGGCCGTGCTCGTGAAGCGGCCGAGGCAGCGATCGCCAGCCCCTTGCTGGAGAACGTCAACCTGGCCGGCGCCAAGGGCCTGCTGGTCAATATCACCTCGGGCATGGATGTGACCATTGGTGAGTTCGACGAGGTTGGCAATACCATCAAGGAATTGGCTTCCGAGGATGCCAACGTGGTGGTCGGCATGGCGGTCGATCCAGAGATGCATAACGAACTACGGGTCACCATTGTCGCCACGGGTATCGGCCAAGGCGTTCCGGCCAAGCAGGCCGGCGGTTCCCGCGAACGGGATTCGGCGATTCCACCTTTCAAGCTGGTGCAGCGGATGGGGGATGGTAGCGACCCACATTCTTCTCGTCATGATCGGCCCGCCAGCCGACAGAAAGCGGTCGGCGACGGTCTGAGCGAGGGCGGGCGAATTGACGCTGATCAACTGGATTATCTGGATATCCCCGCATTTTTACGCCGACAAGCCGATTGAAATGGAACGCGGGTTTGTGGTCCCTGAGTGCCGGACCGCCACTCAGTAGCTTGCCTGGTGGCGGTTTTGGCCGAAGCTAGTCGATCTGAGCATTGGAGCGCGGCCTTTCGCAACTTAACAACAAGGCTAGTTGCGATTTGGAAACAAAAGTTGCAGGATCGCTACGAGTTGCGGTATCTTTACCGCAATGCATGTTGACGGCAAAGGCCGGTGGTGTCGGTGGACCCATCGGCGGAGCGTTGGATGCGCGATCTGCGCCCACTCCATCTGTCATGCCATGCTCCAGTTCAATCGATGTGTTGGGGGACCTAACGTGATTAGGCAACGAACCTTGAAGAATGTCATTCGGGCGACCGGCGTCGGCCTGCATACCGGCGATAAGGTCTATTTGACGTTGCGGCCCGCGGCGCCCGATGCTGGCATTGTGTTCCGGCGGGTCGACCTGCCCGAACCAGTTGAAATCAAGGCCTGCCCGCAAAATGTCGGCGACACCCAACTATCCACTTCGCTGGTCAAGGGCAAAGCCCGTATTGCCACGGTCGAGCATCTGTTGTCGGCGTTCGCCGGTTTGGGCATCGATAATGCCTATGTGGATGTCAGCGCCGCCGAAGTACCGATCATGGACGGCAGCGCCGGCCCCTTCGTTTTCCTGATCCAGTCGGCGGGCATCCAGGAGCAGAACGCACCCAAGCGCTTCATCCGCATCAAGCGGCCGGTGGTGGTCGAGGAAGGCGACAAATGGGCGCGCTTCGATCCCTTCGACAGCTTCAAGGTCGAGTTCACCATTGCTTTCGACCACCCGCTGTTCAAGGGTCGCAACCAGCATGCCGTGGTGGATTTTTCCACCACTTCTTTCGTGAAGGAAGTCAGCCGGGCCCGCACCTTCGGGTTCATGCGCGATCTGGAATACCTGCGCGAGCGGCGGCTGGCGCTGGGTGGCACGCTGGATAACGCTATCGTGGTGGACGATTACCGTATCCTCAACGAAGACGGCCTTCGTTACGAGGATGAGTTCGTCAAGCATAAGATTCTGGACGCCATCGGCGACTTGTATCTGTTGGGCCGTAGTCTGATTGGCGCCTTTACCGGTTACAAATCCGGGCACGCGCTGAACAATCGCTTGCTGCGCACGCTGCTGGTCGATAGTGCCGCCTGGGAAGAGATTACCTTCAGCGACGAGCGACAGTCGCCGATTTGCTACCTGCAGCCAGCGCAAGCGACCCGCTGATCCCCCGCCCGATTTTCCGCCGATTCCCCCTCATCCGTCTCCCCGTCGCGGCTTTCCGGCTTGATCCCGGAAAGCCGCGCTTCCTTTTCTGGTGAGCCCGTCGGCCGAGCAAAACCGCCGCCGCTGGGGTATCATTCGACCCTCTTTTGGCATTGAGCGACGAAGTAAGGGCGCCCGATCGATGAATATTCTGAAAAGCATTTTTGGTAGTCGCAATGACCGTGTGATCCGCCGCATGCGCAAGGAGGTGGAACGCATCAATGCCCTGGAATCGGGCATCGCGGCGTTGAGCGACGCGGACTTGCGCGCCAAGACCGACGAATTCAAGAGCCGTTTGGCTCAGGGCGAAAAACTCGACGCGTTGCTGCCGGATGCCTTCGCGGTGGTACGCGAGGCCAGCCGGCGCACCCTGGACATGCGGCATTTCGACGTGCAGTTGATCGGCGGCATGGTGTTGCACGAGGGCAAGATCGCCGAGATGCGCACCGGCGAGGGTAAGACCCTGGTCGCGACCCTGCCGGTGTACTTGAATGCCCTGACCGGCAAGGGCGTGCATGTGATCACGGTCAACGACTACCTGGCTCGTCGCGACGCCGACTGGATGGGGCAGATTTACCGTTTTTTGGGCATGAGCGTCGATGTCGTCGTCGCTGGCATGAGCCCGGAAGAGAAACGTGTCGCCTACGGCGCCGATATCACCTACGGCACCAATAATGAATACGGTTTCGATTATCTGCGCGACAACATGGCTTTTGGGCTGGAGCAAAAAGTACAACGGGATCTGCACTACGCGTTAGTGGACGAGGTGGACTCGATCCTGATCGACGAGGCGCGCACGCCGCTGATCATCTCCGGTCCGGCCGAGGAAAGCTCCGAACTGTACCGTCGGGTCAACGAGATCGTGCCGCGTCTGACCCGCCAGAAGGAAGAAGAAGGGCCGGGTCACTATTGGGTGGACGAAAAGGCCAAGCAGGTCTACCTGACCGAGGACGGCCACCAGCAGGTTGAGGATCTGCTGGTGGAAGCGGGGTTGCTGCATGGCGGCGAGAGCTTGTACGATGCCGCCAACCTTGGGGTATTCCACCACATGAACGCCTGTCTGCGCGCGCATGCCCTGTTTCATCGGGACGTCGAATACATCGTGCGCGATGGCGAAATCATCATCGTCGATGAATTCACCGGTCGTACCATGCCCGGACGGCGTTGGTCGGACGGCCTGCATCAGGCCATCGAGGCTAAGGAAGAGGTGCCGATCCAGGCCGAAAATCAGACGTTGGCCTCAATCACCTTCCAGAACTACTTTCGCCTGTATCAGAAGCTGGCCGGCATGACCGGTACCGCCGACACCGAAGCTTTCGAATTCCAGCAGATTTACGGTTTGGAAGTCATCGTGGTGCCCACCCATCTGCGGATGGTGCGCAAGGACATGGGCGATTTGGTGTTTCTGACCCCGCAGGAGAAATTCGCGGCGGTATTGGAAGATATCCGCGATTGCCGCAAGCGTGGCCAGCCGGCCTTGGTCGGCACCACCTCTATCGAAGTTTCGGAACTGCTGGCCACGCTGCTGGACAAGGAAAAGATTCCCCATCAGGTCCTGAATGCCAAGCAGCACGAGCGGGAAGCGGAAATCATCGTTCAGGCCGGCCAGCCGGGCACGGTGACGATCGCGACCAACATGGCCGGCCGCGGCACCGACATTGTGCTGGGCGGCAATCTGCAGGCGGAGCTGAAGGCGCTGGGTCCGGACGCCGACGCGGCGGCTCGCGAGGAGGTCCGCAATGCCTGGCGGCAACGGCACGAGCAGGTGGTGGCCGCCGGCGGCTTACACGTGATCGGCACCGAACGCCATGAATCGCGGCGCATCGACAACCAGTTGCGCGGCCGTTCCGGTCGCCAGGGCGACCCCGGTTCCAGCCGTTTTTACCTGTCGTTGGAAGACAACCTGCTGCGCATTTTCGCTTCCGACCGGGTGGCGGGGTTGATGCAAAAGCTGGGTATGGAAAAGAACGAGGCCATCGAACATCCTTGGGTGACCAAGGCCATTGAAAACGCCCAGCGCAAGGTCGAGGCCCACAACTTCGACATTCGCAAGAACCTGCTGGAATTCGACGACGTCGCCAACGACCAACGTAAGGTCATGTACGGCTGGCGCAACGAGTTGATGGCGGCGGAGGACGTGTCGGCCACGTTGAAGGACATGAGCGCCGAAGCGCTCGAGCAGACCATCAACCAGCACATCCCGCCGCAAAGTTTGGAAGAGCAGTGGGATGTGGCTGGGTTGGAGCAGACGCTGGACAAGGAATTCGGGCTGCAACTGCCGATCGGCGCCTGGCTGGAGGCCGATCACGATCTGCACGAAGAACCGCTGCGCGCACGGATTCACGCCGAACTGGAACGGGTGTATGCCGATAAGGAGGCCCTGGTCGGCGCGCCTTGGATGCGGCAATTCGAGAAAGCGGTGTTGTTGCAGGTGCTGGACGCCCACTGGCGCGAGCATCTGGCGGCGATGGACTACCTGCGCCAAGGTATTCACTTGCGCGGTTACGCCCAGAAGAACCCCAAGCAGGAGTACAAGCGCGAAGCCTTCGAGATGTTCCAGGCGTTGGTACAGCGCATCCATCACGAAGCGGTCGGTTTCCTGGCGCGAGCCCAGTTTCAGGCCGAACCGGAGCCGATTCCCGAACCGCGCCGGCCGGCGCCGGCCGCCATGCGATTCGAGCACGCCGAAGCGTCGGCGCTGGCGGCGGGAGAGGCCGAGGAAGACGATTCCGGCATCGAAATCCGCCGGCGGCAACAAGAGGACACTGCTGCGCATACCCCGTTCGTGCGCGAGGGTCGCAAGGTGGGCCGCAACGAGCCCTGTCCCTGCGGTTCGGGCAAGAAGTACAAACACTGTCACGGTCAGTTGGATTGAGAGGGAAGGTACGATGGAACCGCTGACCGTCGCCGGCGTCCGGTTGGGAACCGCCCGCGCCGGCATCAAATATCCCGATCGCCGCGATCTGGTGGTGGTCGAATTGGCGGCGGAGACTCAGGCCGCCGCCGTGTTTACTCGCAACGCCTTTTGCGCCGCTCCGGTCACGGTGGCGCGGACGCATCTGGCCGCCGCCAGCCCGCGCTACTTGGTGATCAACACCGGCAACGCCAACGCCGGCACCGGCCGGCAGGGGTTGGCCGACGCCGAGGCCAGTTGCCGAAGTCTGGCGGAGCGGACCGGCTGTCGTTCGGAAGAAGTGCTGCCGTTTTCCACCGGGGTGATCGGCGAGCCGCTGCCGTTATTTCGGTTGGTCACCGGCCTGCCGGAGGCGCTGGCGACGCTGCGGCCCGACGGTTGGGCGGAAGCCGCCGCCGGCATCATGACCACCGACACCCGACCGAAATGGGCGTCGCGGCGACTGACGCTGGCCGGGCGGGAGATGACGATCACCGGCATCGCCAAGGGTGCCGGCATGATCCGGCCGGATATGGCCACGATGTTGGCTTTCGTCGCCACCGATGCCGCCGTGGACCCAGCACTGTTGCGGGAGATCCTGCACGAAGCGGTTGCCGATTCCTTCAATGCCATCACCGTGGACGGTGATACCTCGACCAACGATGCCTGCCTGTTGCTGGCCACCGGCCGATCCGGGGCGAGCGTGCCGGCGACGGGCGGTGACCGCGCCCGTTTCGCCACGGCGGTGAGCGAGGTATGCGTCGATCTGGCGCAAGCCATCGTCCGCGACGGCGAGGGCGCCACCAAATTCATCACCGTGCGGGTCGAGAGTGGCCGGGACGCGGCCGAGTGCCGGCAGATTGCCTACACGATCGCCCACTCGCCACTGGTCAAAACCGCCTTCTTCGCCGCCGATCCCAATTGGGGTCGTATCCTGGCGGCAGTGGGACGATCCGGCTTGGATGCGCTCGACCTGGAGCGGGTAACCATCCATCTCGATGAGGTTTGCATCGTCCGCGACGGTGGTCGCGCCCCGGATTACACCGAGGAACAGGGTCAGCGCGTCATGGCTCGGCCCGAGATTGCCATTCGAGTCGAACTCGGACGAGGCGGGGCGGCGGCGCGAATCTGGACCACCGATCTTTCCTTCGACTATGTGCGCATCAACGCCGAGTACCGGACGTGAGTGCCCCCGAAGCACACAGCTTCGTACATGTGGCGGTGGGCATTGTCGCCGGAGCCGATGGGGCGGTGCTGATCGCCCGCCGGCCCGACCACGTCCATCAGGGTGGATTGTGGGAGTTTCCCGGCGGTAAGGTGGAGCACGGCGAATCGGTCATCGCCGCGCTGGGTCGTGAACTGCGCGAGGAGTTGGGTATCGCGGTGCGAGCCGCCGAGCCGCTGCTTCAGACCGGGCACGCCTATCCCGATAATCGGCGCGTATTGCTGGATGTCTGGCGGGTGACCGATTTCGAGGGTGAACCACACGGTCGGGAAGGGCAGCCGTTGGTTTGGGCATCGCCCGGCGAGATGGAACAATACACATTCCCGGCCGCCGATGCGCCGATTATCGCCGCGTTGCTCGGCGAGGTTGGAGAAACGGCTAAGCCGTGAACCGCCGACGATATTGTCGGAGCCTGGTTCAAATGGCGCAGCAGACCAACTCGAAGGCGATATTGGCCGAGCTTTGGACGGCGCGACGGTTGGGGTCCGGCTGTTCGAGAAAGTGAATCGAGAAGCGATGCCGACCACCACTGATTTCCGGGAACAGGGCATTGCCGGTTGGCAGCAGGACTCGGACGAGCTGATGGGGCGCTCCACTGTCGAGGCCACGCTGGAAAAAACCCTGCACGGCGATTTCCGGCCTGGGCGAGGCGCTCTCGCGAATCAGCCGAAGAAGTAGCGTGGCGGCCTGTTGCAAGGGCAGTAGAGGGGCCAGCCATTCCCGTAGATGGCCGGCGCGGATCGAGGCATCCTGCTGTAGCCAGTGATAAAATGCCGGAAGATCGAACCGGCAGGTGCCACCGGGAACCTGGTTGCGCTTGTGGATGGCGCTGAGGAAGTCGGTTTGCCGCACCGCCTCCAGCGCCAGGCTGTCCAGATCATGAACCTGCCCGATGACCGAATCGATTTCCGCCAGCACGCTGTCCAGGGTGGCGGCGTGTACGCCGGGGGCTTGCCGCAGGCGACTCAGAGTGGCGCCGTGCCGTTCCAGTTCCTTGAGTAAGTCTCCTTTGAATTCGTTCCGTCCGGTCAGCGCCAGCAGGTCGAACAAACCCTGCAGTGCGGCGCGGCTGTCCCAGCTCGAGTGTCCGGCGACCGCGTGGGTTACCTGCTGAAACAGGAATTCCAGGCGCAGCAACGAGCGGACGCGTTCGTTCAGAGGGTGTTCGTAGCAAACGACTTGGTACAAGAGCGACCTCGCAGGCACGGCAATGGTCTATGCGGCCCAGGCGCGAAAACACGAATGCGCCGGCCTTAACCAGGGTCGTCGGTCTTAATCTGGTGGGTGGCCAGCGCCGAATAGCGTCGATGCAGGGCGGCGACCTGGCGGTCCAGCGCCATAAAGTCACCATCGTTTTCCAGAATGTCGTCCGCCAGAGCGAGCCGCGCATCGCGCCGGGCCTGGGTGGCCAGAATGGCCCGCGCTTGAACGGCGTCGATCCGGTCGCGTGCCATGACCCGACGGATTTGCTCGGCTTCGGGGGCGTCCACCACCAACACCCGATCCACCAGATCGGTCATTCCGGTCTCCGTCAGTAGCGGGATGACCACTAGGCAATAGGGAATGGCGGTCAAGGCGGCGACGCGCTCCCGCGTCACGGCACGGATGCGGGGATGCAGGATGACTTCAAGTCGTCGTCGTCCGGCGGGATCGGCAAAAACCCGCTCGCGCAGGCGCGCGCGGTGCAGCCGGCCGTCGCCGTCGAGGCAGTTCGATCCGAACTCGGTCACGATATCGACCAGGGCGGGTTGGCCGGGTTCGACCAGCTCACGGGCGATCAGATCGGTATCGATGACCGGTACGCCGTGCCGCGCAAAGCGATCGCTGACCGTCGCCTTGCCGCTGCCGATGCCGCCCGTTAGCCCGACAACCAGCATCAGAGGCCCAGCCAACGTAGATAGGCGTGGTTGATCGTTTCGCCCCATAGCAACACGATCCAGCCCGCGGCGGCCAGAAAAGGGCCGAAGGGCAACGGCGCGCCACGCGCGCGGCCTCGCAGCAGGATCAGCGCCAATCCGCAGATCGCACCCACCAGCGAAGACAGCAGCACGATAGCAACCAGGTATTGCCAGCCGGTCCAGGCACCAAGCGCCGCCAGAAGCTTGAAATCGCCGTGGCCCATGCCTTCCTTGCCGGTCAGCAGATGGAAACCCTGATAGACCAGCCAAAGCGACAGATAGCCGGCCATGGCGCCGATCACGGCACTGCGCAGATCGGTTCCCAGCCCGCATAACGCCACCAGCAGTCCCAGCCACAGCAGCGGCAGGGTCAGATCATCGGGCAATAACTGGTGGTGGAGATCGATGATGCTGGCCGCCAGCAGGGTCCAGGTGAACAGCAACACCGCCAACGCCGGCCAGCCGAAGCCGAATTTCCAGGCCACGACACCGGCCAGTAGCCCGCTCGCCGCCTCCACCAGTGGATACTGAGCATCGATCGCAACACCGCAGTGGGCACAGCGACCGCGTTGCCGGATGTAGCTCAACAGCGGGATATTTTCCGTGGCGCCGATCAGGTGATGGCAGTGCGGACACTGCGAGCGCGGTCCCCACAGGCTCAGCCGAGGCGTGTCGTCCTGGGTTGGCTGGTCGAGCAGTTCCGCACACTGCGCCCGCCACTCTCGCTGCATCATCAGTGGTAGGCGGTAAATGACCACGTTGAGAAAGCTCCCGATCATCAGACCGAGCAGCACGGTCAGGATGACGAACAGCGTGGGCGAACCGGCCAGTAGCTCCAGCAGGGCCATTGTGGGGCGCCTCGTCAGACCGCCGCGGCCAGCTTGAAGATCGGCAGGTACATGGCGATCACCAGCGTGCCAACCACGCCGGCCAGGAAAGCCATCAGCAGCGGTTCGATCATGGTGGTCAGGGTATCGACCTTCTGATCGACCTCCGCTTCGTAGAAATCGGCGACCTTGGCCAGCATGTCGCCCAGCGAACCGGCTTCCTCGCCGATGGCCACCATTTGGATCACCATGTCGGGAAACAGGCTACTCTGGCGCATGGCGAAATTGAGTTGTTGGCCGATGGAAACCGCGTCACGCATATCCAGTACCGCTTTTTCGTAGACGTAGTTGCCGGTGGCGCCGGCCACACTGAGCATGGCATCAACCAACGGCACGCCGCCACTGAACAAGGTGGACAGGGTACGGGCGAAGCGGGCATTGGCCGAGGTGGCGACCAAGTCGCCGATCAGCGGCATTTGCAGCACCATGCGGTCCAGCCATTGGTAGAAGGTGCGCGAGCGCTTGCGTGCTTCCAGAAAACCGACCACGGCTACTACTGGTGTCCCCAGAATGAGGTACCAGTATTCTTGAAATACGTTGGAAACATCGATGACGAATCGGGTCAAGGCGGGTAGTTCCGCGCCGAAACCCTTGAACAGATCTTCGAAGGTCGGAATGACGAAGATCAGCAGAATGGCGGTGACGACAAAGGCGAACACCAAGACGATCGCTGGATAGGTGAGCGCTTTCTTGACCTTGGCCTTTAGCGCCTCGGATTTTTCCAGATAGGTCGCGATCTTGTCGAGCAGCACCTCAAGTACCCCGGCTTCCTCGCCAGCATGCACCAAGCTGCAGTATAGGTCGTTGAAGTATAGATGATGTTTGGCGAACGCTTTGGAAAGCGCGGTGCCGCTTTCCACGTCCGCCTTGATGGAGAGGATGAGCTCCTTGACCTTAGGTTTGCGATTGCTATGCCCGACCATGTCCAGGGCTTGCACCACGGCGATGCCGGAACTCAGCATGGTGCACAGTTGGCGAGTGAACAGCATGATGTCCTTGGGAACGATATTGTCGCCGAAGGTAAACAGCGGTTTGGCCTTTTTCTTGACGCTTAGGGGAAGGATTCCCTGCCGGCGCAGTTCGGCCTTGATCAGGTTTTGGTGGACACCCCGCAGCTCACCCTTGACTCGGACGCCGCGTTTATCGGTGCCTTCCCATTTGAAAGTCAGCTCTTCATCTTTTTTCTTGGCTTTCGCCAGCATTGGTTGTTTGGCCACACCGTTATTCCGTCGTTACTCGGTTGATTTCTTCGAGGCTGGTCAGTCCGATGCGGACCTTGTTGAGCCCCGATCGGCGCAAGTCGTTGATGCCTTCCCGGCGTGCCTGTTCGGCGATCTGCAGGGCGTTGCCGCTCTCCATGATGATCTTGCCGGTTTCCTCGGAAATCGGCATCACCTCGTAAATTCCGACCCGGCCCTTGTAACCGTGATTGCACTGATCGCAACCGACGGCTTTGTAGATCGTCAGCTCGTTCAGTTCGTTCTCACGAAAGCCCTGATTGATCAGCTCCTCGGGTGGAATCTTGATTTCTTCCTTGCAATGCGGGCACAGCCGGCGCGCCAGTCGCTGGGCAATGATCAGGGTCACGCTGGAGGCGATGTTGTAGGGCGCGACACCCATGTTCATGAGTCGGGTGAGGGTTTGCGGCGCGCTGTTGGTATGGAGGGTCGAAAGCACCATGTGGCCGGTTTGCGCGGCCTTGATGGCGATTTCGGCGGTTTCCAGGTCGCGGATCTCACCCACCATGATGATGTCCGGGTCTTGGCGCAGGAAGGCGCGTAGAGCATTGGCGAAAGTCATGCCGACCTTGGGATTGACATTGACCTGATTGATGCCAGCCAGGTTGATTTCCACCGGGTCCTCGGCGGTGGAGATGTTGACTTCGGGAGTGTTCAGGATGTTGAGCCCGGTGTACAGCGACACGGTCTTGCCGCTGCCGGTGGGGCCCGTGACCAGCACCATCCCCTGTGGTTTGTGGATGGCCTTGAGAAACAATTCTTTTTGTGTTCCTCATAGCCCAGCGCCTCGATGCCCATCTGGGCGCTGGAGGGATCGAGCAGACGCAACACCACCTTCTCGCCCCAGAGAGTGGGCATGGTGTTGACGCGGAAATCAATGGCCCGTTGTTTGGTGAGATACAGTTTGAGCCGTCCATCCTGCGGCACGCGCCGTTCGGCGATGTCGAGTTGGGCCATGATCTTCAGGCGCGCGGCCAAGCGTGGCGCCATCGAAACCGGTGGTTTGTAGAGTTCGTCCAGGATACCGTCCTGGCGCAGGCGTACCCGGTAGGTTTTTTCGTAGGGTTCGAAGTGGATGTCGGAAGCGCCGCGGTTGATGGCCTGGATAATGACCTGGTTGACAAACCGTACCACCGGTGCGTCGTCGGCATCGGCCTGAGTCAGCGTTTCGACCTTGGAAGAATCGCTTTCGCTGCTGTAGTCGAGATCGCCGATTTCCTGATCGACCATGGATGCCGCCGATGTCTCGACGGCGGCATCCAGCATCTTGACCAGATGCAGCCCACTCACGACCACGGGTTCGATGTCCAGCCGGGTTTGGAATTTGATGTCTTCCAGCACTCGCTGGTTGGTGGGATCGCTCAGACCCACGAACAGTCGCCGGCCTCGCTTGTGCAGCGGCAGGGCGTGGTGTTGGCGAAGCAGTTTTTCATCGACCAACTGTACGACGGTTTTATCGATCTCCAGCGCTTCGATATCGAACAGCGGTAGGTTGAAACTGCGCGCGGCAACGCGGGCGATATCCTTGTCGCGGGCCAGTTTGTTGTCGATCAAGTAGGCGACGAACGGGGTATTTTGCTTGCGTGCCTGCTCGAAAGCCTTCAGCGCGTCGGCCTCGTCGAGCAGATGATGCATGACGAGCTGTCTGGCCAGCCCGATCAGCTGGCCGCTGGGTTGGGTGACGGCATTTTGGGGAATGCTAACCATGGCTTGATCTTATTTCCTCCAGCGATTCAGCAGTGCTGATCGCTTGACAACCCAACTTTAGACCATGCGTGGAACCTTGGAAAGAGATGCAAGGAGTCAATGGTCTTTTGCGAAATACAGGTTACATCGACATGCGTCGGCAGAGGTCGTTCCCCTGATTGTCGGTTGCGGGTGGATACGTGTGCTTGGCGATGTGCCGCGCTTGCGAGTCATTGAGATGTCTTATGTTTGTCATATTCAGGCAATCTTTGTGGATTATCATCTTGATTTCAATGGAGTTAGGGGGTTGCGTGATGAAAATGAAACTGCTCACGGTGGCGGTGCTGTCCGCCCTGGGTCTAACTGCTTGCGGTAATGATGACAACGATACGCCAACGCCGTCATCGACGTCCGTGGTGAAGTCGGTCGAGTTCACCGGAACCGCCGCGCCCACGACCGATGAGGAGTTCGCCACGACGTACACCACGTCGGTTGCCAAGGTGACTTATGAGGACGGTCAGGTGAAGGAGACTCCTCTAAGTTACAATGTATTATTCAGTGTTAGCGATAAAGTGGCCGAAGTGAACGGTAGCCTGTCTCCAGCCGGTCAACTTTACAATTACAAGATGGAACCGCTGCTCGATCCGATGGGTAATCCAGTGGTGGCCGAAACCCCGGACGCCAATAGCCTGCTCAATATCGATGGCAAGCCGTTTCTGGTCACGCATTATGAATATGATTGGATTTTGAGCG
>Ga0116152_10002460_pt1 | contig 15076 bp, 13 predicted proteins | sample AD_UKC119_MetaG_FD_89894 | JGI IMG/M metagenome (GOLD analysis project Ga0116152, IMG submission 89894) | Active sludge microbial communities of municipal wastewater-treating anaerobic digesters from Hong Kong - AD_UKC119_MetaG | ecosystem: Engineered > Bioreactor > Anaerobic > Digestate... | reverse complement strand
CGTCATCATCGTAAAGCGGAACACGCTTGTCGCCGCCGCGGGGATCCTGCTGGCGCTGATCGCGGGCGTCGTGATCGCGCTGCTGCTTTTAAGGGAAAACGCTTCGCCCGCCATGGGGAGCATTTCGGCGGACATCGAGGAATACGAGCTCAACGTGCTGGCGGGCAAGCACCGGGAGCTGCCCGTGTATTCCGTGGAGCAGAGCGATCCGGTCGTCGCGCTGACCATCGACGCGGCCTGGGAGGACGACAAGACCGAGTTTATTCTGGAAACGCTGGAGAAGTACGATATCAAGGCTACGTTTTTCCTCTGCGGCGTCTGGGTGGACGCGTATCCGGAGCACGTTAAAGAGATCGCGGCCGCAGGTCATGAGATTGGCAACCATTCCATGACGCACCCGCATATGAACAAGCTCAGCACCGAGGAGATACAGGCGGACGTTTCCGCGCTGGACGATCAGATCGAACAGCTCACGGGCAAACGCTGCACGCTGTTCCGCGCGCCGTTCGGCGAGTACAACGACACCGTGATCAAGACCGTCCGCGAGATGGGGTATGAGGTCGTACAATGGAACATCGACACGATCGACTGGAAACAGGAGCGCGCGGCGGACACCATTCTGAACGCCGTGGTGCCGAGGCTGAGCAGCGGCAGCATCATCCTCTGCCATAACAACGGCTACCAGATCCGCAATTACCTGCCGGAGCTCATTGAGCAGACGCTTGCGAAGGGTTACCGCTTCGTGACCGTGTCCGAACTGCTGCTCGATGGGGAAACGGAGATCGACAGCAACGGCGTGCAGCACCTGAAAACGACCTCATAGCAGGGCGAGGTCGGCATGAGAATCCGTTTCAGCCGCAGGAAAGCCGCATGCGCGGTGCTCTGCGGCTGAACGTTTTTTACGCTCTTGAGGGAGGCGGCGTGCAAAGCGGAGCGCGCGGGGCGGGATACCGTATCGCCGCGCGGCAGGCCCGCAGACGGGAGCACCACCGATGCGGCACAGTTTGCAGGATACGGCAGGAAACACCGCCCTGCGGCCCGACAGGCGGCCAGAAGCGAAGAAAACGTCAGGGACCGGCGGAAAAGCCGGTCCCTGACTGTAAGGGAGTGCGCAAAAAATCGGCCTTATGCGCGCGGCACGCGGCCGGAGGCGACGATCCTTGCTTCGTCAAACGCGATTGCGTCGCCGCAGTGCACCGGCGCGTCGGCGGTAACCGGGCGGAGGCCGCGGACAAGGCGCTTCAGATCCGCCTTGCGCACGGGTTCCGCGCTGCGGACGGCGGCGAGTTTTTTTACGCCGCCGCGCACGCGCACGGTCGTGGTCAGCGTGCGCCGCGGGTCGGTGAGCTCGCTTGTGCCGAACGCGACGCCGCGTTTGCAGAGCGCGCCGCGGATCTCCAGCGTTCCGTCCGCGTTCCGGACGGGCAGCAGCGCGCAGCCGTTCGGGCAGACGGTGCAGACGAGCTCGCTTTCGGCCGCTTTCGCCTCCGGCTCGTCCTGACGGAGCGAAACGGTCAGGTTTTCCGCACCTTCCGGCAGCGGCGGGAGCGGGATGCGGATCATCTCGGCGGGCGAGAGGCGGCGCAGGCTCTTCTGCGCGATCACCGCTTCGCCGCGTCTTACCAGCACGGTCTGCATGCGGCCGGGACTGCGCACGCGAAGGGAAAGCGTGAGCGGCGTCTGCGCCGGCACGCTGCGCGGGAGCGCGTAGCGCACGGCGTTTTCGAACGCGACGGGTATCTGCTCTGCGCGCGACGCGCCGCCTTCTGCGAACGCCACGGCGTTTCGGGCGGCGTTTTCCGCCTCCTCGGAGACCATGTCCACAATATCGTGCACATGCAGGCCGTTGCCGCAGGAAAACACGCCCGGCGCGTTCGTCATGAGCCGCCCGTCCACGAGCGCGCCGCCCGTGACGGGGTCCATGGCGATACCGCACGCCCTGGCCAGTTCGTTCTCCGGGATGAGGCCGACGGAGAGGATCAGCGTGTCGCAGGGGATGGTCCGCTGCGTTTCCGGCTTCGGCACGCCGCGCTCGTCCACTTCCGAGGCGACGACCGCTTCGAGATGATCATCGCCGAGGATGTCGGTCACGGTTGTGGAAAGATGCAGGGGGATGCCGTAGTCGATGAGGCACTGGCGGACGTTGCGCGCAAGACCGCTGCAGTAGGGCAGCTTTTCCAGCACGCACGCGATCTCCATGCCCTCGAGCGTGAGCCGCCGCGCCATGATGAGGCCGATGTCGCCGCTGCCGAGGATCACCGCGCGCTTTCCGACCATCACGTTTTCCACGTTGACGAGCCGCTGCACCACGCCCGCCGTATAGATGCCCGCAGGCCGCGTGCCGGCCACGCCGATTGCGCCGCGCGTGCGTTCGCGGCAGCCCGTGGCGAGGACGACGGCGCTTGCCCGGACCGTATGCAGGCCGCTCCGGTCGGCGTACTGCACGGTGCGGTCGGGGCCGAGCTTCAGCGCCATAGCGGAGGTTTTCAGCGTTACGTTCGGCTCGTCCAGAACGGGCAGAAAACGCTCCACGTACTCCGGCCCGGTGAGCGCGCGTTTGAATCGCTCCACGCCGAAGCCGTCGTGGATGCACTGGTTCAGAATGCCGCCCGCCTCCGGGTTCCGCTCGAGCAGAAGGACGCTCTTTGCGCCGCGCCGTACGGCTTCCCCTGCGGCGGCGAGGCCGGCCGGTCCCGCGCCGATGATGACGATATCGCAGTTTTCCATTGCTTGCCCCCTCATTTGACCGCGCCCGTGAACGGATGGTCGTCCCTGTGCTTGAGGGTGATATCCTCGGGCGGCAGGCCGTATTCGCTGCAGAGCATGTCCACGATGCGAGTGAAGCAGTAGCCGCCGTTGCAGCGGCCCATGGTCGCCCGCACGCGGTTCTTGATCGAGACGATGCCGTGCGCGCCGAGCGGGTTTTCATACGCCTGCCGCACTTCGGCCTTGGTGACCGTTTCGCAGCGGCAGACGATGTCGCCGTACTCCGGATTCCGGGCGATCCGCTTCGCCTTTTCCTCGTCCGGGAGGTCGCAGAAACGCTCGATCCCGCGGTATTCCGCCTTCCAGTCCGGCTTTGCGGACGGGCGCAGACGGCGGACGGCCATCTCCTCGACCATGCGCGCGATCGGGAGCGAGGCCGTCAGGCCGGGGGATTCGATGCCGACGAGCTGAATGAGGTTCGGAACGGCCGGGCTTTCCTCGATCACGAAATCCCCGTAGTTGGCCGCGCCCTTCGGCACGAGTTTGGCGCGCACGCCCGCGTATGCGCCGATGACGAGCCGCATGTCCAGCGCGGGCAGCAGCTCGCGGGCTTCCGCCGCGAGACGGCCGAGCATGTCGGCGGTCGTGGCGAGCGCCTCGCGCTTTTCCACATATTCGGCGGACGGGCCGATCAGCAGGTTGCCGTCGATCGTGGGGGTCAGGTGCACGCCGAGCCCGCCCACGCCGGGGCGCGGCACGGGATAGACCGGCCGGCGCAGAAGATCGCCGGGGATCTTGTCGAGAAGATAGTATTCGCCGCGGCAGGGGTAGATCGTATACCGGCCGTCGCCGGCCATAGCGCCGATTTTGTCCGCGAACAGCCCCGCCGCGTTGACGAGCAGGCCGCACTCGATTGTCTCGCCGCCGGCGGTGAGACGAAACGAGCCGCCCGTTTGTTCGATCGCGGTGACCTCGCGGCCGAGCAGGTAGGTTACGCCGTTCTGCGCGGCGGCTTCGGCAAGGTGAATGTTGTAAAGAAAGGGATTGATGATCGCCGTGTTGGGCGAGAGCATCGCCCACCTGGCGGGCACGTTCGGCTCCATCGAGGCGATCTCGTCCGCGCCGATGAGGCGCAGCCCCTCGCAGCCGTTCCGTTCGCCGGCCGCGATCAGGTCCTCGAGGATGGCGCGGTCGTCGTCGGTGAAGCCCACGATGAGCTTGCCCGTCTTGCGGTACGGCACGTCCAGCGCTTTTGCGGCGGCTTCAAAGCCACGGTTTCCCGCCACGCAGAGCTTGGCCATCAGCGAGCCGGGCCGGTTGTTGAAGCCGGCGTGCACGACCGCGCTGTTGCGGCCGGTGGTGCCCATCGCCACGTCGAGTTCCTTCTCGAGCACGGCGACGGACCAGTCGTAGCGGCTCATTAAATACGCGGCAGCGCTGCCGACCGCGCCGCCGCCGATGATCACGATATCGTATTTCAAGCAGGTTCCTCCCAGGGATCGCCGCGAAGGATCGGATTCTGCGCAAACACGGCGCCGACGATATCCGCGGGGATGTTGTGTTCGCCGGCGTAGGCGGCGGACAGCGCGCCGGCAAGCGCGGCGATCGTATCCGTGTCCCCGCCGACGGACGCGCCCATGCGGATGGCTTTCCAGACGTCGCCTTCCGCGGCGAAGAAAACGGCAAACGCAGCACCGCAGACGTCCGCGGACGGCAGGCCGGTCCCGTATACAAAATACAGTTCGTCGAGAAGCTGCTCGGGCGTAAGCGAGGACGCGAGCGGAACGAACGCCCGGATGCGCGCAACGGAGGAGGGCGCGCAGGCGATAAAGGGGGCCGATTGTATCAGCCGCTCCGCGCCGCGCTCCGCCGCCTGCACGATTTCATCCATGCCGCCGCCGCAAAGCGCCGCGCGCAGCGCAAACCCGTACGCGCCCGCGGCCTCCAGCGCCTGGGACGTATGGTGCGTGCAGAGCAGGCAGCGGTGGATATCGTCCGCCAGCTCGTCTTCGGACAAATGATCGCGCCAGAGCACGGCGGAAGGCGCGCGCATCACGCCGCCGCAAGTCGTGCCGTGCGTGCCGGCCTCTTCCACCGGCAAGCCCGCGCGGATGCCGTCGAGCGCGGCGCGCGAACTGGGTCCGATATACCGTTTTTCCGCCGCGCCCGTCTCGTCGGCCCACTTTAACAGGCAGTCCGCCGTTTCGCGCGCGTCGACGCGGCCCGTTCTGCGGTAGAGGCGGTAAAGGTAGAGATTCTGCTCGGTGTCGTCCGTGACCGCCGCAAACGGCAGGTTCGGATGATTGGAGGAGGAATCCGGCGCAATCAGGCCGGGCACGAACGGGGAAAACCGTTCGCGGATCTGATTGCGCGTCAAGAACTCCGTCGGCATGCCAGTCGCGTCGCCGACCGCAAGCGCGGTAAGGATCGCCCGGATCTTTTTTTGGTCCGTCATATGCCGAACGTCCTTTCCAGAAACGCGTATCCGCCGCGCAGTTTCTCCGGCGCGTTTTCCATGTAGTAGCGGTAGGCGGGCTCGAGCGTGTAGAAGCCATCGTATGCGCCGAGCGCGGTGGATACGGCCGCAAAATCCGTATTGCCCTCGCCCGCGGGCAGGTGCTTCGTATCCCCGCGGTAGTCCGAAAGGTGCAGGTGGCAGGGCGGCAGCGCAGCGATGAATTCCGCCGGATCACAGCCGGCCTCGCGCGCCTCCGTCGTATCGACCATGGGACGGATGTTCGGGTGATCGAGCATGGCGACGTAATCGCGGAGTTTTTCGGGGGTGCCGCAGGTCTTGGGCGAGTTTTCCATCGCCGTGAGCACGCCGTGCTTTGCGCATTCGTCCGCAAGCCAGCGCAGGTTGTCGATCACCGGTCGATCGAGCAGCTCGTCGTATCCCCTGTTGGAGGGAACGTGCGGATGCACGACGAGAATCTTCGTTCCGAGCCGCTCTCCGAGGGCCAGCAGGTCGGACGCATAACGTCTGCCGTCGTCGCGCATGGAGCGGTGCGGCGTGTAGAGCATCGGAAAGAACGCGAGCGGAAAATGGATGGACGCGATGCGGACGCCGACTTGCTCGAATGCGCGCGCGCTGTCCGCGGACGCGTCGGAAAGGCACTGCGGCATCAGCTCCGCGTTTTGAAATCCCGCACCGCGGATCAGACGGAGCGCGTCGGCCGATTCGCGGGGGAACAGCGCCGCCGTGGAAAAGGAAAAACGATCGGATATCATAGTTTCACCTCGAAAAAATGCGCGGCGGAACGCAGCAATGCTCCGTCGCGCATTCGGTTTGCAGAAACGAGCTATTGCGCGTCGAGTTCCATTTCGCCGAGCAGGTTGTTCAGCGCGGTGTCGAGCGCTTCCTGCGGTTCGCGCGTGCCCTTCTCGATGCGGCTCAGCGCGTCCGCGATCTGCAGGTCCATCGTGCCCATCTGCTCGAAGTGCACGTACGCCCAGGTATAGGAGAGCTGCTTGAACGCGACGGAGTACATCTCGTTCTGCTCGATGGCCGCGGTGACCTCCGGCATCTCAAGCTCGGACTGGCGGACCGGAAGGTACCCGGTGCTCAGCGCAAATTCGATGTTCTGCTCCGGCGAAAGCAGGTAACTGATGAGGTCCCATGCCGCTTCGATGCGCTGCGGGTCCTGCGTCAGGATGACCAGCACGTTGCCGCCGAGCGCCACGGACTGGGTCTTGAAGTACGGCATTTCGATCGCGCCGATGTTGATATCGACGTCCGTCCAGCGGGAGATGCGGTTGCTGGACATGGCGATGAACGCCAGATTGCCCGCAAGGAACTTATTCTCCGCCGCGGAATGCTCGCCGGCGGCCATGATGCCGGAATCGACGAGGCTCTTCCAGTACTCGGCGACCTCGAGCGCCTCGGCGTCGTTGAACACCGGAGTGACCGTACCGTCGTCGCCGAGCTCCACCACGGAGCAGCCGTTCTGCATGCACATGGACTTGAACAGCCAGCCCGTGTCGGTGACGTCAAACGCCGTAAATCCGTCCATGCCGTTCAGATTGCCGCTTTCCAGGCATTTGAGGCACACGTCGTAGAATTCGGCCCAGGTTGTCGGCGGGTTCGTCATATCCACGCCGGCCGCCGCAAGGATATCCTTGTTGTAATACATCACCTGCGTGGAAATGCCGTAGGGGACCGCGCAGATATCGCCGTTGCCGTAACGGCAGTAGTCCCACATGCCGGGGTAGATATCGTCCGCGTCGAAGCCCTCGCGCTGGATCAGCTGCGCCATGGAGAAATCGCCGCGGCCGCCCGTGTAGGAGGGACCGGCGTACATGAGCGCCACGTCGGGCTCGGTTCCGGTCAGCAGCGCCGCGCTGACCTTGGTGGCGGTGTCGGTTGAGCCGCCGGAATAGGAGAGGTTCAGCGAAACGAGATCGCTGCTCTCGTCGAACGCTTCCGCCTGATCGACGAATGTTTCGCCGCTCGTGCCGGACACGGCGTACCAGACCTCCAGCGTGACGGGCTCGCGCTCGGAAAGGTCCATGGCGACTGTCAGATCGGTGGTTTCCTCGGCGGATTCCACCGAGGTTTCGCCGCTTTCGGAGGCTGCGGCGTCCGTCGATTCCGTGCCGCTGACGGAGGCGGGCGTTGGTACGCAGCCCGCGAAGGTAACGAACAGCATCAGCGCCGCAATCGTGAGGGCAAACAGTTTCAATCCGCGTTTCATAGAAATATCCTCCTTCTCATTATTTACGATTTCATGCCGGTCAGCGTAATGGAGCGGACCAGTTGCTTTTCACAGAATATGAACGCGATCAACACCGGCAGGATCGCCATGAGCGAAGCGGCCATCATGATCTGGTACTCGCTGCTCGATTCCGTAACGAGGTATTTCAATCCGATCGGCAGCGTGCGGTATTCGGTCTTGGTCGTAATGATCAGCGGCCAGGTGTAGCTCTTCCATGCGGTCAGAAAGGAGAACAGCGTCGCCGTGGAAATCGCGCCCTTGGTATTCGGCATGACCACCTTGGTCAGAATGCGGAAGTGTCCGCAGCCGTCCAGCCGCGCCGCGTCGAGCAGGTCGTTTGGAATACCCGCAAAGAAGCTCGAGAGCAGCATCGTCGTAAACGCGGTCGATATCTGCGGCAGAACGATACCGGCGTAGGTATCCGCCAGCCCCATGGCCGATACGGTCAGGTACAGTGGAATCATCGTGACCACGGCGGGCACGAACATGCTGCTCATGAGGAACATGGAGTACGTGCGCTGTCCGGGGAAGCGCATCTTGGTCAACGCGTAGCTCGCGAGGATGGAAACCAGCATGACAAGCACCGTCTGCAGCACCGAAGTATAGATGCTGTTCAGATAATACCGCAAAAACGGGATCATGTCGAATACGGCTTTGAAGTTCTCCCATGTCCATACGGTCGGGAGCCACCTGGGGGGAAAGCTGTATACGTCGGCCTTGGTCTTGAACGAGGAGAGCGTCATCCAGACGAACGGGAAGAGCATGCTCAGCGCGCCGATGAGCAGGATGACGAACAGAATCCAGTTGCGATGGACGAGTTTTCTGTGTCCCAGTCTCATAACTCTTGCTCCCCCTTAATCGAGATCGACGGTCTTGCTGCCGCCGAGCTTACGCTGGAGCAGCGTGCAGAGGAATATGATGATGAACAGAATCAGCGCGCAGGCGGACGCGCGGCCCATGCGGCCGTTGGTGAACGCCAGCTCGTAGATGTAGTTCACGATCAGCATCGTGGAGCGAAGCGGCCCGCCGTCGGGCGTCATGACGTTGACCTCGGTGAACACCTTGAACGCTCCGATGAGGTCCATCATGACCACAAACGAAACGATGGGGCGCAGCAGCGGCAGCTTGATCTTCCAAAAGAGCTGCCATCCCGTCGCGCCGTCGATGCGGCCGGCCTCGAGGTAGGAGTCCGAAATGTTCTGCAGACCGGCCAGAAGGAGGACGACGTTGTAGCCGAGGCCCTTCCAGATCGAAAAGATCAATATGGACATCAGCGACGTTTTTTCGCTGAGCAGCCATTTGCACGCCGGCAGACCGAGCCAGGAGAGAATCTGGTTGAACGGGCCGATGTTCACGTCGTAGAACCAGATCCAGATCAGGCTCGACGCCACGATAGGCACGACGACCGGCGCGAAGTAGGAAGCCCGAAGAAACTTTTTGAGCGGGACGTTCGCATCCAGCATGACCGCGATGAGCAGCGCGAGCGTGACATCGAACGTCAGCTGCACGGCCGCGTAGATCGCCGTGTGTCCGAGCGCCTGATAAAAATATTCGCTTGTGCTGCCCGTGAGCAGATACACGTAATTGGAGAAGCCCGCGGCCGACATCGATCCGGTGATGGTATTGTAATTCGTGAAGCTGAGCTGAATAACCTGTATGACGGGGATGATGAACACGAAGATCAGAAACGCCGTGCTGGGAAGCAGCAGCAGCGAGCCACGCCGATCTCGGAAAGATGGTACACCGAACCGAACAGGCGCACCTTCTTCACCTTGCGGGGCCTGGGCGGCGAATTCCGTCCGGAAGTGGCGGGAATGGATTCCATAGGGACTGGGGCCTCCTTTCCTATCTCGCGATCTCTACGACGTTCGGCCGGTAGGCGAACGAAACCGGCCCGGACTTTCGGATATAGGGGTTGCCGTCCGCGTCGATCAGCGCGTCCGGCGAGAGTCCTTCGATACGGACCGCGTCGTCCTCGCCGAAGAGAAGCTGCGCGGAAAGCGCGGGCGTCTCGTAACCGCGCGGATCATAGTCCAGCACCACGAGCGGGCGTTCGCAGAGCAGCAGGACCGCCTGTTCGCACTGCTGATACGCAAAGCAGACCATGCCGAGCACGGCGCGCCCAAAGCCGTTCTCCCGTTCCACGGAGGAAACGACAATCTGCGCGGTATGCGGCAGGGGAGACGGCGAACGGACGCCGTTTCGGACGACGAACAGCGCGTCCCCGAGATCCTCCAGCGGTTTTTGCGGGACCTTTTTCCCACAGCGCGCCATATCCCGCGCGGAGATGGTCATGGGAACCCCGCCGACGGTGCCGAGCAGCGTGTTGCCGAGCACGACGTCGTTGAAACCGAACGCGACGGACGCCGCTCCGTCGAACGCCTCGACCGCGCCGCAGCCGGAAAACAGGAGCCGTTCGGGACCACTTTCGGCCAGCGCCCCGGCGGAAAAGGAAATAATCGGCCCGACGTTCGCCGTGCCCATCCCGACGCCGACGAGTTTGGGGCGGACATGGCCCGTCCGCACCAGACGGTAGGCCGCATAGGCCGCCAGCCCGTCGCCGCCCGCGAAAAGATAGAGATCCGGGCGCTCCGAAGCGAGCGCGTCCACGTTCGCGCAGAGCCGTTCGACATAACCGGCGCGCGCGCCCGCGTCCGCGGCAAGAAGCCGGTCCGCGCGTACAAGACCGCCGCCGAACGCCTCCGAAGCGACGACCTCGCAGCCGGCGCAGAACGAATCGATCGCCGCACAGACGTCCCGGATCCGGTCGGCGCCGCCCGCGGACGGATTGATCAGAACCGCCGCCTTCATGGGCGGAGAAGAATCTTGAACGCCTTGCCGGCGGCAAGCGTTTCAAACGCCTGCGTCGCGTCGGCAAGATCGAAGCGGTGCGTGATGAGCCGCCGGAAATGCGCGGGGTCGCCCTTGATGATTTCGTATGCGCGGTGGAACGCCTCGAGGTTAAAGCCCGAGCTGCCGGTTACCGTGACCCCGCGGTAATGGATGGCGCTGGCGTCCAGCGAAAGCACCGTTTGGGCGGGAAGCCCGGCGAACACGTGCACCGTGCCGTTGTCCGCAACGTTTTTGACAAACGTTTCGACGAGCGCGGGAAGATTGACCGCCACGACGATGTTGTCGTAGCGCGACGCGTCCGCGTCCTCCGGCCGGATCGCATGAACGCCGAACGCGGCGACCTGCTCGCGGCGGGCTTCGTTCGGCTCGCTGACGGTCGCGTGCACGCCGCGCGAGGCCAGCATGAGCGCGAAGAGCATGCCCATCGGCCCGCCGCCCGCGATCAGCACGCTGCTCTCCGGCGTGATGCGCATCTTGCTCATGGCGGTCAGCACGCACGCGAGCGGCTCGACGAGCGTGTACGCGTCGTCCAGAGCGTCCAGGCGGATCACCCCGCCTTTGACGAAATCGAGCGGAACTTCGACCAGCTCGCAGAATGCGCCGGAGGAGATGCGGTGTTTGTTCCGGCAGAGCTCACCCGCGCCGCGTCTGCAGAGCTCGCAGGAGCCGCACTCGCCGTAGGGCGCCACGACCACCGCGTCGCCCGGGGCAAATCCGCTGTCTGCCGGCGCGCGTTCCACCGTTCCGATGAACTCGTGGCCGAGAATGCAGGGGGGAATGAAGTTCGGGTGGCCGTGCAGCCAGGCCTTCAGGTCGGTGCCGCAGATGTCGCAGCCATGGACGCGAACCAGAAATTCGCCTGTGGGATCCGGCACGTCCCGCAGTTCAAGACGACGGTCCCCAAGATAAAGCAATGCCCTCATAACCTGTCCGAGCCTCCGTTGCGGAATTTATCGTAGAAGATTTTCGCCGTGACGCTGTCCGTCACGAGCGTGTTGATATACCCGAGCCGCGCCGCGGCCAGAATGCCCTCCACCTTGTCCGGCCCGCCGGCGAGGCAGATGACCTTGCGCACGCGGTGCAGCCGCCGCACGTCGAACGCCGCCTGACGGTAGGCGTGTCCAAAGTCGTAGATCCGGCCGTCCATGCGGAAGAAATAGGAGAGGATGTCCCCCACCGAACCGGATGCGGCGATCTCCGCGGCGCACCGCTCGCTGATCTCGTCGACGAAGAGTCCGCCCGTCTGCGGCGAGGCGCCCAGGCCGATCACCGCCGCGTCCAGGTGCGACCAGTACTGCTCCAGCGTCGCCATGCGCTGCTCCTCGATCTCGTTGAACGGGCTGGAAAACTCGCGCAGCGCCGGCACGCTGACGAAATAACTGCGCGCGCGGTGCCGCTCGGCCACGCGGTCCACGATGGTATTGATCTGCAGATACGGGTTGGAGGTGCCGGACATGCCGACCAGCGGCACGTAGACGCGCTCGTCCCCGAGATTGCGGTAGGAAAGGCGCAATGACATGTTGTACATCGTCTTGCCCCATCCAAGCCCCACGGTCTTGCTGCCCTTGAGCGCGCGCGGCAGATACTGCGCCGCCGCAACGGCAATCGCCTCCGCGATGGACGCGGAATCGTCCGCGCCCTCCTCGAGCGGCGCCACGACCACTTCCCGGAGACCGAGCAGCTTCGTGACGGATTCGGCCATTTCGCTCAGGTCCGGGTCCTCCGGCATGGAAACGCTGATGGTGACGATGCCGAGTTTCTCGGCGCGGTCGAGCAGACGCGAAATCTGGGAACGCGAGATGTTTTCCATCTCCGCGATCTGGCTTTGGGAGAGCTTGTCGACGTAGTAACTGCGCGCGATGCTGTAGAGAAGCGTCAGTTCCGGTTTTTTCGTCATGCGTGCTCCGTTCTGTACTTGTTCTGCGTTATGTGTGCAGCAGTTCGGAAAGCTGTTCGATGCGTGTGCGGACGTCGTCGGAGAGGAAGAGGTTGCGGCCGAATGCGAAACCCTTTACGCCGTCCGAAACGGCGGCTTTCGCAAGCTCGAGGATATCCTTCTCCTTGGGCCCGCCCGCGAGGATCACGGGGACGGGGCAGCAGGCGACCACCGCGTCGAAGCGGTCGGTGAAAAACGCCTTGATCACGTCCGCGCCGAGCTCCGCCGCCACGCGCGCGCCGTTGGCCTGGATTTCGTAGGTCGGGGTTTTGGAAAAGTCCGTCGCCAGGATCTCCGCAACGACCGGGATGCCGAGGCGATGGAACGCGTCGATATCGGCGGCGGCCTGCTGGAGTCCCTCCGCGTCGTGTTCGCCGAAGGTCAGCATCATCACCGCCGCGTCCGCGCCGAGCGAACGGGCGGTCTCCGGGGAGACGTGGTTTCTATGGGAAAGGGCGAAGGAGCCGGAGAGCCTCGTTCCGCCGAACGACGTGCGCAGCAGAAGCTTCTTTTGCAGAAGCGCGCCTTCAATCATGGCACGCGCGGGCTCCACGTTGACGAGGTATCCGTCCAGCGCCGTGTCCGCCGTGCTGCGCATGAGGGCTTTGACGTCCTCCAGACCGTCCACAAGGCCGGTCTGCGCGTGATCCATCGCCATGATAAACAATTTGCCGTCATGGCTGAACAGCCGCGCCGTGCTGCGTAGCAATCCGTTCATAAGGGGAAACCGCCTCTCGAAAAGAATGAGCCTGAATACAACTTTATTATATTTGCAGGACGGAAAGTGTGTCAACGCGAACACCGACAGATGCAATTATGTGCATGTAATCGTTGCACAGACCGGGGAACCAGCCGTGCCGATTGACAACGCACGCGCTGGCGAATATCATCAGGACAAGGTGTATGGGAGGCGAAAACATGCGGTTCAACGGCGTGGAAATCGAGGATACCTACGCGGAGGGATTCCATATGTCCGGCACGCGGTTTCTCGTTACGGCCGATACGATCGGCTGGGCGGAGGAAGCGGCGCGCAAGACGACGGGCTTTGCAACGAGCATCATCGCCTGCGGCTGCGAGGCGGGCGTGGAGAGCACGTTCGAGCGCGGACCCGACGGCAGGCCCGGCGCGGCGATCGTGCTGATGGGCATGAACCACAAACTGGTGGCGGAGCAGACGCTCACCCGCGTGGGGCAGTGTGTGATGACCTGCGCGACCACCGCTTGCTTCAACGGCTGCGAGGGCGGTGACCCCATCGACGTGGGCGGGAAACTGCGCTATTTCGGCGACGGGTACCAGACGAGCAAGCTGCTTTTCGGGAAGCGCTTCTGGCGCATCCCCGTCATGGACGGCGAATTCCTCTGCGAGGAGCGGTTCGGCTCGTTCGAAGGCGGCTCGGACAGCAACCTGATCCTCTACGGACAGGACCGCGGTTCCGCGCTCCGCGCGGCCGAGGCGTCCGCGGCGGCCATGCAGAAGAGCGGCGGGGTGATCCTGCCGTTTCCTGGCGGCATCGTACGAAGCGGCAGCAAGGTTGGCTCGAAGTACAAGAACCTTCACGCGTCCACCTATCACGCCTGCTGCCCCACGCTGAAATATTGTTCCGAAACGCTGCTCCCGCCGGAGGTGAACTGCGTCTACGAGTTGGTGCTCTGCGGCGCGAAGGAAGCGGACCTGCGCCGCGCGATGGCGGCCGGTATCCGGGCCGCCGCGCTGCCCGGGATCGTGCGCATCACGGCGGGCAACTACGGCGGGAACCTCGGCAAGGTACGGTATCCGCTCTATGAGATTCTGGAGCAGGAGGCGCAGGTATGAGCGCGGACTGGCGGGCGGACGTGCGCTCCATGGCGGACACGCTGAACGATGCGCGCGCGGTCGCGGTGTTCGGCTTGGCCGGCATCTCCCTGGAGGACCAGCACCGCGCGTTTGCGCTGATTCGAAAACTCGGCGCGTATGTGTCCGTCGAACGGCCGCTGCTGCCGACGCTCACGTTCGGCTCGCTCTCCCAGCACAAACTGATCCTGACGGCGGGCGGCGAACCGGACGTTCCGCTGCCGGCTGGCGCGGAGACGGCGCGCGACGACCGTCTGGCGTCGTCCGAAGCGTGGCGGTGTCTGCGCGTGCTGCGGCGCGGCCGGACGGCGTACGGCGCGGAGGCGTATGCGCCGCTGCATGAAAAGATCACGGCGGCGGGCGGCGCGGCGCTGCTGCTTTGCGGAAACCGCGTGCCGGACGAACTAAGGACGGAACTGACGGCGTACCGCGCGGAGTGCGGACTGCCGCTCGGACTGGATCTGATACAGATTTCGACCATGCCGAACCTGCTCGGCGCGTATGAAACGGCGCTTGAGGAGGCGGGCGGCGCGCATGCGTCGTTCGCGGGCGGGGAGGCGAAGGCGGACGCGGCGTTCGCGCTCGGCGGGCTGCTGCGGCAGCGCGCGGTCGGCGCGGCGCTGCTGATCGGCGAATGCGTTTCCGGCGCAGGGGAAACGCTGGATGCGGGCGTGCCGCTCTATTCGCTCGGCCGGGAGACGCCGGGCGCGCGGATCTTCGCGGCCGCGGCCCGGTTCGGACCGGAGGACGGCGGCACGGCGCTGCGCTGCGACGGAATGCCCGTTTCGGTGGTTCCGGCGCGCGAAAGCGGACTGCCGAGGCTTTGCGCGCTGCTCGACGCGCTGACGGCGGAGGTGGGCGTATGCTGAAAATTGCAAACGGGCGCGTATACGACCCGAAGAACCGCGTCGACGGTGAGGTGCGGGATATCTATTTCGACAACGGACGCATCGTATCCGGCATGGACGGGCCCTGCGAGACGTTCGACGCCTCCGGGTGCGCGGTGATGGCCGGCGGAATCGACGTGCACAGCCAT
>Ga0116152_10002458_pt1 | contig 15080 bp, 8 predicted proteins | sample AD_UKC119_MetaG_FD_89894 | JGI IMG/M metagenome (GOLD analysis project Ga0116152, IMG submission 89894) | Active sludge microbial communities of municipal wastewater-treating anaerobic digesters from Hong Kong - AD_UKC119_MetaG | ecosystem: Engineered > Bioreactor > Anaerobic > Digestate... | reverse complement strand
CTTCTGTGTGCTGCTAATTGGAACTAGTTTTGATCGATTGTCGTCGTGCTTTTATTCCGCAGATAAATATGATGTACAGTTGATTGAAGAAACGACAATAGATAACGGGCAGAAGTACTACAATCTCTACATCGATGGTAAGAGTCGTGGACCAGTGGATTATGATGACTATTTTTCGTTAAACGAAGATGGCGAGACGAATTTCAAGGATAGTTACATTGCCGAAACAGTACATGATGTTTCATCGAATCTTTGCTATATAGCAATAATGGTGACGGTCGTTTGGTTGCTTTTGGATTTGTCGAAGGGACGTACACCATTTTCAAAACGGACAGTGATAATGATTCGCGTGATGGCTTTTATTGAGGGACTCTTGGCTGTGATACCGGGCTTCGGAGAGTTTGTGACACGCTTTGTGAGTTTCTCTTATGTGGATGCAACGATATCAATGGTGCCAATTCACACGATCGGATTGGCGGGCGTGTTCCTTTGTGTTGCCGAAATAATTAATTATGGCATTAAGCTCCAAGAAGATTCGGATAGTATCGTGTAAGAGAGGTAGCAAGTAATGATTATTGTTAGATTAGACCGCATGATGGCGGATCGAAAAATGTCGCTTGGCGAGTTGGCAGCGCGATTAAATATGACGAATGTCAATCTTTCGAATTTGAAGACGGGCAAAATGAAGGGTATTCGCTTTGAAACAATGAATTCGATATGCGAGGTGCTCGAGTGTCAGCCTGGAGATCTGTTCGAATTCGTAAGTGCTGCGAATGACGCAGAGGCACTTCAAGATGATGCGACATCGATAATAAATGAGTAATTTTGAGAATTGAAATGTGAATAGATGAATCGAATAATTGTAAGATAATGCTTCCAAAACGGCTAAAAACAACGAGATTTTGTAATGCCGAGGGAGGCATTTTCTTTACATAAAATATTTGCTGTGCTATATTGACTCAAATGCATGTATTTCAATTAAGTAATCATAATAATTTGAGGAAAGAGGGCAAGACCATGAAAAAGTTACTTGTATTAGGGGTGGCACTTTGTCTGATGCTAACGTCTTTGGCGACTGGATGCAAGAGCAAAGAGAAAAAAAACGGATTCATCTACGACACAAAGCGAAACGACATCTGATACACAGGTGATTGAACCAACAGGTTCGAAGATTGACGTATCGATTTCAATGGAAGATGCAGATTGGCAAAGTATCTATCTCGAATATATCTCCAGCCAAGATTACGGTGATATGGCACGTTACGATTGGATTTATGTCAACGATGACGAAATTCCGGAAATTGTGTGCTCTTCGCAGGTTGAAGCAATTGGTGCTGAAGTGCTTACGATTACCAATGGTTCTTTGAAGGTTTTCACTTCATCCCGTCTGGGGTTGCAGTATGGAGAGAATTTGAATGTGCTTTCCAACCGTGACGGACACATGGGAAGTTATTATGACAAGTATTATGAGATTACAGATAATGGTTTTGAGTGCATTGGTGAAGGCACACGTGAAGAACAGGGGGGATCGGCTTCGCCCAATCAGGAATATGTATACATGTGGAATGGCGAGCAGGTTTCAGAATCGGATTACAATATTTTGAGAAATAATATACTGAACGATTCAACGGCCAAGGATGTCAATTGCTTTATGTTCTATGGCGAAATCATAGAATTATTGGGGGGGACGGTGGAGTCAACAGTACCGAGTGTACCAGATTATTCACTTCCGACGCCGACACCGATTCCGGCATGGGCCGTTACGTTAGATTGGAAGACACAATATAAGAATGTTGTTGCGTCATGTGGTCATGAAGGAGTGACATTCGATTTGGTCAAGATTGACAACGATGTTTATCCTGAATTGATTATACAGGGCTCTTCATTGGCAGAAGGTACATATATTTATACGTACTGCGAGGGAAGTGTTAATACGTTGCTTCTAGGTGGATTTGGTGTTACTTATATTCCGGAATCTTGTTATTTCCAATGTGAGTACGGACATATGGGTACGTATTATCGCGAACTCTATCAACTATGGGCAGGCAATTTCGTCAGCGTAGTGGAAGGAATGTATTGTGATCCGAATGGCGTTCCGACTTTCGACGAAAACGGTGAATACGTATATGACTACTATTTGAACGGGGTAATGGTTTCTTTCGAAGAATACCAAGCCGGCTTTGATGAAGTTATGGATTCTTCGTCTATGCAGAGTGTTGAGCTTTCATATAACGAAACAAGCATCATACAACAAATAGATGACTATGTAATTTAATATGAACGGAGGAAGAATTGCCACTAAATGATTGCTTGATACAAAAATGCAAATGAACCGCAAGTGTGGATGATTCTTCCATACCATCACAATATCATCAAAGAGGTGGAGCTTGTGCTCTGCCTCTTTCCATTAGCTCGTTTTTGCGTTACAATTTTTATTGATAATAAAAACGGGGGTCTCTAAAATGAAACCTTATATGGATATTCATTTCTTACTTTCCACACAAACATCTCAGACTCTATACAAACAATTTGCTCGGGAATGTCCGATTATTGATTATCACAGTCATTTTCATCCGAGGGAGATTGCCGACGATGTTCAATTTGATAATTTAACGAAGCTCTGGCTCGGTGCCGATGAAAACCGCTGGCGGCTCATGCGCGCGGGCGGTATTGAAGAGGAGCTCATTACGGGTGACACTTCGGATAAGGACAAGTTTTTGGCATATGCTTCAGTAGTCGGTAAGTCGCTGGGCAATCCAATCGCGCATTGGACGAACATGGAGCTGGCCCGCTATTTTGATTATCATAAACCGCTATCTTCTGCTACGGCGGATGAAGTGTGGGAGATGACGACAGAAAAGCTCATGGACACGGCGTTTTCCACGCGGCGAATTATTGAGATTTCCAATGTTTCGCTGATTTGTACCAGTGATGACCCAGCTTCGGATCTAAAATGGCATGCGGCCATTGCGGCGGATTCATTTTTTAAGACGAGTGTGCTTCCGACATTTTGTCCTGATTCCATCCTGAATATTGAAATGAATCGCTTTGCGGACTATATTTCTCGGCTATCGACGGTCTCTGGTAAAGCGATTGCATCGCTGTCGGATATGCTCGACGTTTTGAAGACCCGTATGGATTTTTTCCAGGCCAACGGATGCAAATTAAGCGATCACAATATCGAGAAGTTCATCTACGCGCCATCTTCGATTGAAAATATCGACGACATTTTCCAGAAGAGAATGGCGGGCGGCGATATGGAATTGACAGAGAAGGAAATCAACGAATACAAAACTTTCATGATGCTCTTTTGTGCGTCTGAGTATGCGAAACGCAAGTGGACCATGCAGCTTCATTTGGGTAGACATCGCGATACGAATACGAAAATGAAGGAGAATCTTGGCACGAAGTCCGGTTTTGACTCGATTGCACAGGGTAGCTCGATTGATGCATTACGTGCATTTCTTGACATGCTGGCCAATACGGATTTGCTCCCCAAAATGATTTTGTCGACGGCAAATCCGAATGAGTACAATGCAATCAATGCCTTGGTGGCCTGCTTCCAAGACTCGCCGTCTGTTATGATGGTGTCACAAGGTGCTCCTTGGGGATACAACGAGTGCTATGACAGCATGAAAAATTATCTTGCCGGTATCGCGGCGCACTCCTATTTCCCGGGATATATTGGCATGACAACGGATTCACGTAGTTTTCTTTCGTTTGCCAAGCACGAGTATTTCCGTCGCATTCTATGCGATATGATAGGAAGTCAGATTGAAAACGGCCTCTATCCACTTGATATCATCGGTGCAGGTGAGATAATCACCAACATTTGCTACAACAATGCGGCGAAGATGATTGAATGAGCTACACGACACGAAACACAGTAAGCAAATAGTAAATGAGCATTTAGAATTATTAATAAAAGACGCCGTGATACGGCGTCTTTTTGGTTGTTGGCAATACAGCGATATACAAATGTTCACACTATGAACGGAACGATGCTTAACCTTCGTTCACGTGAACGTTAAATCAGCGGCAGATGCCGTCTATTGCGTCATTTAGCTCGGATTGCATAATCGGAAGTGTCACGATAGAGAGCCCGAAAATGGTGAGGAGCAGGTAAAGAATGCTGTTCTTGGATGGTGTTATGCCTTGTCGTTCTTTGGCGCGGTCGAGGAATTCGCCCATCTTGTAGCACCAATAGTAAAAATAGATATCGCATGTAATACATGAGAGCAGTAGAACAACGAATCCGGAGGGGCCGTCGGTAATGCCGGCGACCTTCTTGGCTTGATTATTCATAGATGCAATCCAGTACAGCGTGTAAATACCACATGTGATTAGAGAAAAAAGAATACAAAGACCGATACTGCGCTTTTTAATAAAGTACACCTCCAAAGAAAATCGAATCTCGACCAATTGAAATGAAAATTATCGAGACAGTATTCGGGATTACCGCCGAATATAAAGCGTAATAGCCATGTAATTATGACTGCGCCTATAAATACTATATATAAAGCGTTCTCTCGTTTTTTGGAGCCGAGCAATGGCCTCGTTCCCCAGCCGATATAGTAGCACATGGGAAGTAGTATTGGAAAGAGAGGATGGTAGTAGAATGCTTTTGCAAAATCGAGGTGAAGGGCGCTTACGTAGGCACGGGTCGCACCGCATGCAGGGCATGGGAGGCCAGTCAGTTTTTTGAATGGACAGGTGATACCGAAAAGCGGGCCAAGGATTGCGAAGATGGCAAGGCAAAGTGTGATAAGTGCCATTTCGATGAGTTTTTTCTTGTTGGTTTTGATCCAGCTTTTAACTTTCTCCATGGTGCACCTTTCTTTTTTTCTCATATTACACCTATTCAGATTACACCTGTTGTACCATTTGAAAATATCTGAAATTTTTGACAGAATTTTTCCGTTTTTGACACAAAACGACAAGCTTATTGTTTTTTGATAATTGCTTGCTATAATGATGAAGAGTATAGTATATGGGCGTATTGTACTTGTTTGATGCCCTTTTCGATTGAAATTATTTAAGAACTGATACATTTTCACTTATTTATGGAGGATTTTCATGAAAACACAGAACAGAGTTTTGCCATTTTTTCTTGCCATAATTATGTTAATTGCACTTATTCCGGTGAATATTTTGGCAGATGAAGAAGAAACGAGCGGCAATCCGGAGGTGCCAGCTTCCGATACTATTCTAGATGACGATTCGGAAGGCCAAGACATTACCTCGTCTGTGATTCGGAAAGCGGAAATTCGTACCATTGCTTCCGATCCGGACTCGAAGATTGCGGATTTAAATGCCATGACAAGCGAGAACGCGTTAACGGTAGGCACCGAGTACTATCTGTATCTTGAATTTGCAGATCCTTGCGAAACGGATAATACCTACGTAGATATCACACTAGGTACACCCGATAGTAACGGAGTTATGGTAGCTAACGGTCTTTCGTTTACGAATATTCCGGGGTCTCAATATGCTGCAGGAGATATCACGCATAATAGCTTTTCTTCGATTCTGAGCTATACAGATATTGCCGATGTGACATATGGAAAGAACAAATTACCATATACGATGAAGGATGGTACGCTTCGTTATCTTTTGAAGGATACGATCCAAAAGGATGAGGTTTTCTCCTGTACGGTCGGATTTATTTCTGATAGTGCATTCTGGGGCGGCGAAAATCAGTTGACGAATGCGATTCATATTGATATCGGATCGATTTCAGCCGAAAATCAGACTACGTCGATGAACTCGTTGTCCACAGGTGTATTCTTACAGGGTACGCGCGTCAATAACTTTACAGTGAATAACTCGTCTCTTTCGGCAACTATTGGAAAAAACACGACGGGCATATCTTTCTATTTAGGATACGCTGGTGGTCAGCCTGAATACAACCCGGCTATTCTGTATAAATCACTTGAATTCGATATATATTACCCATCGACAGCTACAATAAAAACTATAACAAATGGATCACCAGCTTCGTCCGGAGGGTTATTAATTGGAGCTCAAACCGTATTGCCGGATGGTAGAAGATGCACTCATGTTACCCTAAGTTCCGGATACAAGGCACAGCTTAGTAACACGAACTTTACTATTGTTATGAATTTCGCCGAGGGGACACCGATATCGCCGACAATGAACAAGACCGATGCACAAGTAGTAGAGATGACGAATGCGAAGATTACATCGTTTAACGATATGATCACGGAGTACCAAGATGTTTCTTCTATAGATCCGGCACCGGCATGTTCGGCACGTTTACAAAACGCTTCTTGGATATGTTATTTCACGACGTATGCCGCTACTGGGAGTTCTGTGAACGTATATGCTATGAATCGTACCGTGTATAACTGGACGAACGATGTGTTGGCAGGAACGAATATCACGTCATTTGGCGGTGCTCGTTTCCTCAATCCGAGAAGTATTAACACGGATGATACATATACATATGAGGCACAATTTAATACTGGTAATAAAGCCGCTGTTATCCAAAAGGTGACAATACCTATCGGAATATATGATGGTGAAAATACCAATTATTTGATTACAACAGATGACGTCAATCAAAAGATTACAATTAATTTTCAAGTTGTCGATGCTAATGGAAATATATCGAATGGTACTTACGAAACAGACAAATCCAAATGTCTCGAACGTACTTCTAAATGCCCGTATCTTATCGTAGACGTGAAAGACTTCATTGCTACAACGGAACTAGATACGACAAAAACGTATAGTATTGTGTCCGTATCTTGTTTTATTGGTCATCTCCCACCGGAAATGTCGACATCGGGATGGACTAGCTGTGTATCGTACACGTATAATCGCGCCGGTGCGTTCGGCTATTTCTTAAATCCCACCGATACGAATAACAGGATTACCGTAAAAAACACGTACAAATTGATTTCAACAGAAGCCGATACAGAGTCAACGGTATCATCGACGGCAACAGAAGCTGTTTCAACGAGCCAGAAAAAGGCCGCACGTGTGATATATCAGTCAAACTTTATTAATCCGACACCATCACAGGTCACGGCAGGAAATAAAGTATCGATTACCAATCAGAGAATTTTTTTGCATCCGTGCATGACGGATGGTGGTACGACAGGTATTGTTGAAAACCCAGTGATTTATTTGGTTCTCCCTAGGGGAATCGGATTCGATCCGGCTTCATTAAATATCATCTTACGAGAAACGCCAATTGGATGTGCTGTTGGCGGTACTAAGGATGACGTTACAAATTTGACGGAGATAGTCACCAATATTACGCCTGAGGACGCGGCGGCTGATGGTCTCACGATTTACAAAATAGATTTTGAAGAAGATATCTCCATTGGTTACTATAATGCGGATGGAGAGGCCGGAGAGCTTCGTTTCAATATTGACTTTACTACCGATGCTGCATTGACGACTGGGCGGTACAACTTAAGTGATTTAATCTATATCGGGTCACGTTATGCAGTCGATGCCGGATACTACAATGGACAGACGCAAAATAAGCAGGACACCTATGACATCGACAATGCTTTCAGTCTAGGTAGTATCACCAAAAAGAGTGCAAATGGTCTGGAATCCGGGTTTGCGGTACAGGCTTTATCTGAGATTGTCGTCAGCAACTCAATAGCTGCGACAAAGGTGAACGGACAGGTCATTGATAATCCGACATGGTCTACTTACAGCGCTGAAAATCCGAATAGCGTAGTCCTTTTGGGTCAACAAAGCGAAGGCGAATTCCGCGTGCAAGTACAGAACGAGACCGAATCGGCGACCTGTGATTTGAAGGTATATATCCCGATTCCGAAGGCGAATGAAGATATGGGCGATCTCTTCATGGATGGTGCACAGGGATTCAGCATGAACATGGCGCTGGATGAATCATGTGCAGATAATGACGGGTTTACGATGACCTATATCAGTATTTCGAAAAAATACAATTCATTTCCGACAAATGGTGAAATAGCATACACCGTAGTGAATAATGCGTCGGAAGCTAACGCCATCTTGCTTACTTACGAAGGCAGTTTTCCAGCATCTACAACAAGAAATGTTCAGTTCGTTTTTACGAACAATTCACCAGCTGATGATATCGGAAAAACGAATTTATGGCGGTCGGTCTATACTTATACAGTATCCAGTGACAGAAATGCTCGTATGGGTAGCTATGTTTCTGTCGAGCTCGCAAAGTCGGGCGTATCCGGATTTGTTTTTGAAGATATAAATGCCAACGATATTTATGAGGACGGCATAGACAAGCCGCTCGAAGGCGTCTCGGTTCAGGCAACGGATTCAGGTAATCGTAATAGTGTTACAACGACAGATGAAAACGGATACTATGATTTTACACTTTTCGCAGACGATGATATCACACTCACGATGTCAGCTCCAAGCGACAGTCGTTATTGCTTTATGGATGTCGCAACTAATCCGACAGCCAATACGATTGTAAACAATATGACTCCTGATGCATCACGGAAGACAGCGACAAAGGTAATTCGTAGCTCCACCACATCGTCGGTCATTAATGCCGGATTGTATTCAGTATGCAATTTGAGCTTTGTCTCGAACCTCGATGGAGTGACGGCACCGCAAACAGTCCAATTCCGTTTCAATATGCCTACGGATTTCCATATAGAGAGTATGACCGATATGGAAGATTATTCCTTTATTAATTGGAACACAGCTGCAGATGGAACTGGTACCGACTATTCTGCCAATTCTTCAAACGAAACATCGCAGCTCACATTAAGCGGAGACATGGTATTGTATGGTGTCTGGAAATACATGTGCGCTCCGGATATCGTTGATGGGATAGAGCTTATCGAAAGAACGGAAAACAGTATTACTGTGACGAACGTGACAGGCGCAGAGTATTCTATTAATAATGGTGAAACATGGCAAGATTCCAATGTTTTTACAAACCTGATGTCTGGAATGGAATTCTCAATCATTGCACGTATGAAAGCTACGGATGAATTGAAAGTCGGGAAGATATCGAATACGGTCACGTGTCGAACAATCGGTATGCTTTTGCTCGAGGTGGACGTATTGAATAATTACGTATCGTTTGATTACTCTTCCGTATTACAGGCTTTTCAAACACAGGAAATCGACGTGCTTTTGGAGACCGGATACAATGTGTCTGTGAGTACAGTGGTAGAGAATAAGTCTTTGAGTATCGATCAATTAAAGGAATTGTACCCTGCGATTGCGGATGAATTGGATAGTTTGTTTGTCGAGGGTAACGTATTGATTAATACATATGATATCACGATTAGTTATTATGACGAATTAGCTAATAAGGAAGTCACTATTCATCAAACGCTAACACCAATTGAACTCTCTTTCTTATCACTCGAATGTGACGAGGGCCAATACGCAATAGCATATCGTCTCCATGTCGATTCAGAAGGAATGCCCAGTCTATCTCTCTTGGAAGACAGTAATCCGGAAGCGACGCAGATTGATACGAAATCGGATCTCTTCTCTCTTTACTTGATATTTGAGAAGCCAATACCAGTTGCACCAATTGTTACACCACCACCGACGATCACGCCGCCTCCGCCACCAACTGTGGCACCGACAGTGGCACCGACAGTAGCACCGACAGTAGCACCGACAATCGTACCAACAGAAGTACCGATTGCCACACCGACTTCGGGTGTCTTAGGTGCAGATCGTCCGAGCACAGCGCCAGCTGCGGCTGCTGTGAAAACCGGGGACATGATTACATCATTTGTTTCTTCTGCCGGAATACTTCTACTACTCGGCGGCATGGCAATCGTAATACAAAAGAGTCGAAAAAAGAGTTATTGATTGCATGATTGCATCGTAGAAAAATCAAGTAAAAGACTCGGTAATGAAATGCCGAGTCTTTTTATGTGTATCGATGTACGTCTATGTGTTTTAGTATCTTATTTTATTTGGTGAATATTTCAGTAAATTCACAAGAAAATTGTCTTTGACATGGATTCCGTGTGTCTGTAGAATCGAATTGTACAGAGAATGAATGAGAGACGCAAAGGATAGTTTTTGCGAGAAATGTTTTGGTGAACATCAAAAATGAGTATTGAGAATATTTTAGCATTACTCGGCGGATTAGCCCTTTTCCTTTATGGTATGAAAATGATGAGCTCCGGACTCGAGGCCGCCGCCGGAAATCGTTTGAAGGATATATTAGAGAAACTTACTACCAACCGCTTTCTCGGTATCGCCGTCGGAGTTGGAATCACAGCGTTGATTCAGTCTTCGTCGACTACCACCGTGATGGTCGTTGGTTTTGTTAATTCTGGGATAATGAATCTTTACCAGGCCCTGTGGATTATCATGGGAGCCAATATTGGTACAAATGTGACGAGCCAATTAATCGCACTTGATGTGAGTGAATTCGCCCCGATTTTCGCCCTCGTCGGTGTCGTGATGGTTGTCTTTCTCCACAAGAAAAAGCTCCATTACATCGGACAGATTGCCGCTGGGCTCGGCATACTTTTCATCGGTATGTCCATGATGAGTGAAGCCATGGTGCCTCTTCGTGAAGAACCGGCCTTCATTAACCTCATGACACAGTTCTCCATTCCAATCATCGGCATACTCGTCGGTATCGTTTTTACGGCAATCATCCAATCGTCGTCGGCGTCGGTCGGTATTTTGCAAGCCCTCGCAGCATCTGGACTCATCGGATTACCAAACGCGATATATGTTCTTTTTGGGCAAAATATTGGCACCTGTGTTACCGCACTTTTGGCGTCAGCCGGAGCGAGCCGCAATGCCAAACGTGCAGCTATCATGCACTTAACCTTTAACACCATTGGTACGACGTTATTCGTGTTTATTGCGATGCTTACGCCATTCACATCATGGATGGAAAATCTCACACCAAACAACGTAACAGCACAGATTGCAAACGTTCACTTAATCTTCAACTTATCGACAACCATTATTCTTTTGCCGTTTGGCAAATGGATTGTTAAATTGGCAGAGAAGATTTTGCCGGATCGAGCAAGCGAACACGAAGGCGAACAATTCCTTAAATATCTTGACCCTCTACTTCTGAGAAACGAGCATCAAGTCGGTACTGTCGCAATTTTCGTGGCACAGCTTCGCCATGAGGTCGAAAGAATGCTCAGCATGGCCAGAAACAACATCGACCGCAGCTTCACCGTAGTTCTAACCAACAGCGAGAAGCTCCAAACCCAAATCGACAACTCCGAAGAATATATCGACTATTTGAATAAAGAAATATCTTACTACATCTCGCACTTGATTTCGCTCGAGATGACAGAAGCCGACTCCGTTACGATTAATGCCTTCTTTAAAATCACCGGAAACATCGAGCGACTTGGCGACCACGCAACCAATATCGCTGGCTACGCGAACTTGCTGGAGGATAAGAAATTGAAGCTCTCCGCCAAAGCCTTAGCGGAAGTTGAAATCATGCGCGAGGTGAGCCTCCAATCTCTCGACCTCATCTACGATTCCATCCTGTCCAAGTCACCCGAAGAATTACTCGCCAAAATGGAAGAAGCCGAGCAAAAAATGGACGACATGACAAGAGAATTCCGCAGAAATCAAATGAACCGCATGGTGAGCAATGAATGCTCCGGCGAAGCGTGTGTCATCTATTCTGAAATGCTTACTGATTTCGAGCGTGTCGGCGACCACCTTCTCAACATCGCTGAAGCGATCACTGACGGTAAACTGAAAAGTCTTCACATCGACGATGATACTCGTGCTGAAATGAAAGAAGTGATGGCATAATGAGCGTACATGTAGTTCTTTTTGAGCCAGAAATCCCGCAAAACACAGGCAACATCTTACGCACCTGCGTCGCCACCAACACGACCGTCCACCTCATCGAGCCTCTGGGCTTTGACATGGACCCTATCAAAATGAAGCGTTCGACATCGAACCACCTTTCCAAGGCCGAATACCACATCTATCCGAGCTTTTCAGATTTTGAATCAAAGAACCACGGCACATATTTCTATATGACGCGCTATGGTAAAAAACCGCACAGCAGCTTCGACTTCAAAAGTGTCGAAGGCGACATCTACCTTATTTTCGGCAAAGAAAGCACGGGCATCCCTTATGACCGCCTCAAAGATCATCTGGACATGTGTTTTCGCATTCCGATGGCTGGCGATTGCCGAAGCCTCAATCTTTCTAACGGTGTTGCCATTGCTCTCTATGAGGTGATGCGGCAGCTCGACTATCCGGATCTCTCATTGCACGAGGTACAAAAGGGCGAGGACTTTTTGGAGTCTTTTGATTGTGTTACGCGCAAGACGGGAAAATAATCTGGAGATATACCCTCGCATCGTTTGCCAAACAGTGAATAAAAAGACCACCCCAAAGGATTTTCCTTCGGCGTGGTCTTTTCTTTACCATCTAATGCAACGGCTTTTATTTTGCCGTCTTCTTTTCTGTGTCCGGGATAATGAGATTCATGATAATACCGACTACAGTTGCAATGGCCAATGGCGAAATTTCAACGCCCTTTATCATAATCTTCAATGTGTTGATTCCAGTGATATCTCCTGCGAGGCTCATTGAACCGAGGCCTAAGCCGATGGAGAGGATAACGGAAACAACCATTAAATTCTTAGCGTTAGAAAAGTCTACTTTGCCGTCAACCAAGGCGCGAAGTCCAGAGGCGGAAATCATGCCGAAGAGAACGATAGAAGCACCGCCGATTACTGCCGACGGAATAGTAGCGATGGCTTGACCAAATATGGAGAAGCATCCAAAGAATACTGCAAAGCATGCTGCCAAGAAGATGTTGGCGGGGTTGTAGTTTTTGGTGATTGCGAGAACTGCCGTGTTTTCACCATAGGTGGTGTTTGCAGGTCCGCCCATTGCACCGGCGACCATGGTTGCAACACCGTCACCGAGAAGCGTTTTGTTTACGCCAGGATCAACCATGAAGTCTTTCTCGCAAACTGTGCTGTTCGCACTGATATCGCCTAAGTGCTCCATGAAAGTAACGATTGCAATCGGGACAATGGCGATGATGGCAGATGCATCAAATCTCATGTCACCGTAGAAGCCGAATGTGTTTTTGAATTGATCAGGCTGGAAAATTACGAATTGCTTCGCATCCCAAGCAGCTTTCAATCCATCAAAGTTTACGATGCCAATGCAAAGCGCATAGACATATCCAACAACGAAGCCAAGCAATATCGGGATAACCTTCAGGAAGCTCTTCGGCTTCGCAAAAGCATTCACGAGGATAATGGTAAGGGCTGTGATGCCTGCAGTTGTCCATTGCTGCCATGCACCGGAGCCTGTGCCCCATGCCCCGAAGTTTTCTGCGCCGGCAGCATAATTACCGATGATGTTGTTCCAGAATGTTTTTGGTACCAAAATCATACCGATAACGATAATAACTGGTCCGACAACAATCGGAGGGAAGAGCTTCTTGATTTTTTCAACTCCGACCGCTTTAATGACGAACGAAAAAATGACGTATACCAGACCGGCTAACATGATAGCGACTGATGTACGTCCCATTGCTTTGTTCCAGGTATCGGAACCGATGGCTCCTGCGCCGCCCCCGACACATGAGCATAATGCAGGCAAGAATGCAAAACTGCTGCCCAAGAAAACCGGAACCTTCTTCTGTGTAATGAAATAGAACATGATTGTGCCGATACCTGCAGAAAGCAGTGCGACATTGATACTCATGTTTGCCAAAATCGGAACTAAAACAGTGGCTCCGAACATCGCGAACATGTGCTGGAAGCTAAGGACAACATCCTTGCCAGTATAACCCAGCTTCGGGCTCTTCGACTTCTCCATAAATTCCTCCTCGTGATTGTTTATATGTTGACGGAAATCAACACTATGATGTTATTCTATCATCAAATAAGTAAAGCAAAATAACGTATTCTTTGAGATTTTCACAAAGAAAGACATTTCTAACACTAATGCGATAAAATGTGATAGAAAACAGTTTACTGTTATCCCTTTTGTCCAGAATAAAGGAGCCGCGAGCAAGGGTTCGGAAAGAGTAAATGAATTGAATAAGGAACAGAAGAAAGATTTTTCGTGGGATTCGTTACCAATGAATATTGTAGCGCTTCTTTGGCTTCCATTTGTATTATTTTTGTCCGAGTGGATGATGGCATCGATGCTTGATTACAAGATGACGTTTGACGGGGTGATGTTGATTCTCTCGTTTGGCACTTTTTTGTCAGCGCTTATCTTTGCGGTACCGTATCGCAGATTCCGCGTAATTTCTATCGGCGCGATTACCATAGTATCGATGGTTATATATATCGCTCAATATATCTATTGCCACATTTTTGGGACGATTTTTATTTTGGCGTCGATGCAAGCAACGGGTGCGGCGGTTGAATACAGTGAAGTGGTTTTGGCCGCGGTGAAAAAGTCGTGGTGGGGTATTCTTTTGATTATTGTGCCGTCGATTGTTTATTGGATTTGGGTACGTAAGGCGGTGCGCGAACTACCGAAGAAGGCTCGCTACCCGATCGCTTGTACAGCGGCATTTTTTGTTATTACTCTCGCAGGTATGGGCGCTATTTTGACGGACAACAAGGATGCGATGAGTCCACGACGACTCTATCTTTGTGAATTTGCACAGGAGCAATCGCTACAACAGTTTGGGCTATTGCCAACGATGGGACTGGATTTTCGATTTAATGTTTTACATTTGAGTGTCAATGAAAAGGTAAATGTCGATGTGAGTGATATTCAGGTAGTGGATGCTTTTATCACGACGTCACCTTCGCAGGCACCTGGTTCTTCGTACATCCCGTGGACGGGGGCGACCGCAGAGCCGACACCGGAGCCGGTTTACGAGGCAAATGTTTTGCCCATAGAATTTGACTTAGATGAAGAAAATTCGACCTATCAGGATATGAATGCATTTTTCTCGGAACGTGAGCCGACGACGCAGAACGCTTATACGGGAATGTTTGAGGGAAAGAACCTGATTCTTATTACGGCGGAAGGGTTTTGCGGGTTTGCCATTGATGAAAATCTGACGCCGACACTCTATAAACTGAAAACCGAGGGATTTTCATTCACGAACTTCTACACACCGG
>Ga0116152_10002457_pt1 | contig 15086 bp, 13 predicted proteins | sample AD_UKC119_MetaG_FD_89894 | JGI IMG/M metagenome (GOLD analysis project Ga0116152, IMG submission 89894) | Active sludge microbial communities of municipal wastewater-treating anaerobic digesters from Hong Kong - AD_UKC119_MetaG | ecosystem: Engineered > Bioreactor > Anaerobic > Digestate... | reverse complement strand
TACCAGCAATATCAAGAGAAGGTTGTAATGTTTTTAATCCGATATTCCAGCTTGCTGGGCAGGCATGACCAGGATTTGTTTCGATGAAATGTAGCGCTTGAATTTTCCTTAATAACTCGTGAGCGCTTCTTCCTAGTGGTTCTGTAGTGATTTCGATAGACTTAAGCACTCCATCTGGAGAAATGATAAATGTTCCTCTTTCTGCATTTCCTGTTTTTTCATTTCGAATATTGAAGTATTTTGAGAGTTTTGCAGTTCTATCACTAATCATAGGAATATTGAAATCTTTGAGTAAGCTTTCTGTTTCTTTTCGTCTTTTGTGAGAAAAGATTGTATCAGTACTTACTACAAAAATTTCCGCGTTGTTTGCATTTATTTCATCGTGAATTTTTCATAAATCTTTGAGTTCTGTAGGGCATACAAATGTGAAATCTGCTGGATAGAAAACTAAGATAGTTCGTTTTCATTGGTAATCTGAAAGCATTTTATTTTCGCTTTTGTCTGTTTGAGGATTATAAATTTCAAATGATAGATTTTCTAGAGTAGATTCTAGTGTGATAGGTGTATTTTCCATAGTTGTAAATGGTGATAAGATAAAAAGTTAACAGTTTTATTACTATATTTTGGTCGCTCCGCTGGGATTACTTTTGGCATTGTCCCAAAAGTAATCAAAAACGCTAGGCCAAACAAACATGGCGGATTGTTTGGCCGATGGATTGCTTAGTCAACGTTAGATTTTTCAGCTGAAACCATCACGTAAGGATTGTTTATATTTTTATTTATTAAATATTTCTTTCATAAGTTTTTCTACGTGACCAGTGGCTTTGACGTTACGTCGTTCTTTGATAATTTTACCTGATTGATCGAGGAGAAAAGTGGATCTGATGGTTCACATGGATATTTTCCCGTAATTGTTTTTTTCTCCTCGGGCTCCAAATTGTTTGTGGAGGGTAAGTTCTGGGTCTGAAATAAGAGGAATAGTAAGCTCTTGTTTTTCTATGAACTTACAATGTGAGACTTCAGAATCTTTGCTTACGCCAATAATTTGGATTCCTTGGTCTAAAAAAGTTTTGAGGTGAGTAGAAAAATCTCTTGCTTCTAGACTACATCCTGGAGTATTGTCTCTAGGATAGAAGTAGAGAATAGTTTGTTTTGATTTTTTGAGAAGATCTGAAAGTGTTGTTTGAGTCGTTTTTTGACCAGATGTGAGAGTTATGTTCATGGTGATTTGTTAAAGATAAAATATTTTTTATATTTTCGCTCCGCTGGGGTTACTTCTTATGTTGTTTTTGCTGCTGGGTCAAAATAAAGCGATTGTTTAGATTGGATTGCTTCACATTCGTTCGCAATGACTTAGAATTATCCGCTACAGCTTGTACATTCTTTGACATCCAAGCTCATGCTTCTGACATAGTATATTGTTTTAATTCCTTGTTGCCAGGCTTTGATATAATATGAGAATAGATCTGCAGGAGTAGTTTGTGCTGGATCTATAATTCGTTCGAAACTGATGGCTTGATCTATCCATTTTTGGATAGTAGCGATCATATCAATTACTTCTGGCATTTTCATATGTACGTATTCTTTGTAGAATCGAGTATTTTCTGGAGTAAGATTTGGTGCAACGTTTACACTAGGAGCAATGCTATTTGTTTCTACAAAGTATTTTTTGTAAATAGGAAGAAGTCCAGCAGTTGTCCCTACAACAAGAGAGGTAGATGTGTTTGGAGCAGGTGAGAGATGATAAGCAAATCTGATTCCTGATGTTTTGATATTTTTGATAAGATCTGACCACTTTTCTTTGAGTTGAGAATGTTGTAAATACCAAGATTCGTCTCTTCCAAAAAGAATTCATTTTTCTCGTTGGCTTCATTTAAATAATTCGTAACTTCATCTTTCTTGAGCAAGTTGATTCGATGATTTGATTGTTGTATAGGCATATTGTTCAAATAATTCATCGATATGAGTTCTTGCAAAAGCTGAATCATACACCATATTTTTGGTCGCTAGATATTCAGCTAATCCTAAAAATCACAATCATACACTTCTATATTTTTTTGCAGTAATTTCTGCTTCTTTCATAGGAAAAAAGTTGAGAGTAATTACATTATCTAAGATATGCATAGCAATTGGTATAATTTTATTAATTTCTTCAGGTGTATGAACTTTGGCGATGTTTATCGAAGCAAGATTACATACTACAGAATCTCATGCTTTATATTTGATATTAATTGTTCCATCTTGTTCTTCTTCTTCGATAAAGGTAGAAGGAGATGTATTTTGAGCAATTTCTGTACAAAGTTGACTAGAATAAATTTTACCTGCGTGATTGTTGGGGTTTGTTTTGTTTACCGTGTCACGGAAAAAGGTATAAGGCATTCCTGTTTCTACTACTGATTTCAAGAATTTTTTAAATAATTCTTTGGCTGGAATTGTTTGTTTGAGTGTTATTTTTGGATCTTGTTCTAATTGTTCGTAGAAGGTTGTAAAGTCTTCTTGAAAATTATCTTGAAGCTTTTTTCATATTATATCGTTGATTTCTTTTGGGTCAAAAAGTGTTCGATCTTTGTTATCGAGGACTCTTTGCATAAAGATATCTGGTATGCTCACTGCTGGGAATATGTCGAAAGATTTTCTTCTGATATCTCCCGTTTCTGTTTGCATATCTAAGAAATCGAGGATATCTTTGTGCCAGATATCGAGGGTTACAGAGATTGCTCCGGCTCTTGCTCAGAGCTGATTCACGGCTATTGCCGTGTCGTTGATTACTTTTGCCCATGGCAGTATTCATCCGGAAGCTCCTTTTATACCTCTGATATTTGATCCTTTGGATCTGATGTTTCCAAGATATACTCCGATTCCTCCTCCAAACTTGGAAATTTGGGCCATGTTTTCTATATTGTGGTAGATGGATCTAAGATCATCGTCTACATTTAGCTTGAAACAACTTGATAATTGGTGAAAGTTGGTTCTTGCATTCATCAATGTAGGTGTTGGCAAGGATATTTTCTGAGTAGCGCAGGCGTCATAGATAGATAAGGCTGTTTCTAATCTTGTTTCTGCGCTCTCTGGAATAGCTAAGAAAAGAGCTATTGCCATGTACATTTCTTGTGGTAATTCGTGCACAATTTTGTTGGGATTGAGAAGATAGCGTTTTTGTAACATGATTGCTGTCGTATATCCATACTCAAAATCGTATTCTTGTTTAATATATGAACCAGCTTTTTTGATATCTTCTGGTGTATAATATTCCATAAAATTCTGATAATATTTTTTTGTTTCAATATAATTTTGGAAGTGTTGACTAAAATGTTTGTCAGAATAAATATTTTGGATATCTATATTTCTGTTTCTACTTGCTTGTTTGTAAAGGTCCATAGTAACCAATCTTCCTGCAATTGTTTGCCAGTGAGTGTTTTCTACAGAAATAAGATTTATAGCAGCCTTTATAATTAATTTTGTGATATCTTCGGTGCTTATATTTTCCATAAGATATTTTTCTAATTCAGATTTTATTTCTTGAAATAAACATTTTTCTTCTAATCCTGTGGCTGCTCTTTGAAATGTTTTTTCTATTTTTTCTCGGCTAAATGTTTCTTTTGCAGTGTTGTGTTTAGTTACTAGGAAGAACATAATTGAATGTGTTATATGTTAAATATTGAGTTTTTATATTGTTAGATGGATTGCTTCGCCCGCCTAGGCGGGCTCGCAATGACTTTTTACTAGATATTGTGTTTTTTTATGATGTAATATACTAGATATTGTGTTTTTAAAAAAAGTGTGATGTGTCTGTATAGGAAAATAAAAATGAAGTTCAAGAGATAAATGAAAAGATTTTTTTGATTGTTATTTGAAAGGAAATAGTTATGCTTAATCTGCAAATAACGTATCGTTTTTCAATTGCACCAGGGAAAAAGGTGGGCCAAGTTTGTTGGATGTTTTGTCGTTGATAGGCCTTGTATATATCGCACCTTTGCTTTTGTCTCTGGTGCTTTTTTTGTATATGAAAAAACTTGTATTAAAAACTTCTTTCTATAAAAGAGAACTGTTTATTTTTCGATAAAATTGAATGTACAAAGTTTTCTGATGTAAAGTAAATAAATATTATCTTAATAAATGGTTGGCGTATTTTGAACAGAGCAACCAAGATATTTCCAAAGATTTGATTATCGCAACGTGTGTGGTGACCGATAGAGCAAAAAATAAATGGTTAAGAGAAGTAAAATTAGCATTGGATCGTGGACAGAAAGTATATATTACGTGATGTGGAGTATTTGATCAAGGAAAGAAAATGTGTGACGAACAATTTTATACTATCTATCCAGAATTATCAGAATGTAAAAATATGATTGAATTACTATGAGAGGAACCAGGAAGAACTGATACACGTGAGGTTGCTACACATGAATTCAAAACAATAAATCTGTATACCAAAAAGTTTGTGATGATTCAAAATGGGTGCGATACGCATTGTACATTTTGTCTTACTATTCTTAAAAGATGAAAAAATAGAAGTAGGGATTTGGAAGATATTGTTATGGAAATTAATGAATTTGTTGCTGGTGGAGGGAGGGAAATTGTGTTGACGGGAATTAATTTAGCAGCATGGTGATCTGAATCTACGAGAAAACCAGAACAAAGTAATTTTTCTGACTTATTAGAAGCTATTATAAAACATACTTCGATTCCAAGAATTAGAATCTCTAGTCTATGACCGGAATTTTTGGATGAAAAATTTTTTCAGTTAATGAAAAATCCTAGATTTTTACCTCATTTTCATTTTTCGATACAGAGCTTTTCGGATAAGGTATTGAAATTGATGAACAGAAATTATGATGCAGCGTTACTTGATCGTGTGTTGACGCGTATCAGAAATCTTGAAAGACCAGATCAATCATTGATCAGTATAGGAGCTGATATTATTACGGGATTCCCGGGAGAGACGGCAGAGGAGTTTGAGAAAACGGTCGAGGGTGTGAGGAAATATGGGATTACTAAGTTGCATACATTCCCGTTTTCTGCACATGAAAAGTGAGAATCGGTTCCAGCTGCTAAGCTGCCTGAACAGATACCGTTTTCTCAAAGAAAACAAAGAAACTCCAAGTTATTGGCAGTATGAGATGAAGTGAGAAATAAATTTATTGCGAAAAACAAAGGAACGAAACATAGTGTACTTATTGAACAAATTAAATGATGAAAATATCATGGATGGACCGAAAATTACATCCAGGTTGAATTGGATGGAGAATATAAAAAAGGAGATGTGGTGGAAGTGGTGTTATAAAAAAACCCAACTTTTCGTTGGGTCTATCATTTAAAACTCTAATGTTTTTGGTGCTCTTGGGAATGGGATAACGTCGCGGATATTTTCCATACCTGTGATGTACATCATCAATCTTTCGAATCATACTCCAAATCCTGCGTGAGGAACTGTTCCATATCTTCTGAGATCTAGATATCGTCAATAATCTTCTATGTTTAGTCACATATCTTTTATTTTTTTCTCTAGAACATCGAGTCTTTCTTCTCTTTGGCTTCATCAGATAATTTCTCAAACTCATGGTACCAATAGATCTGTTGCAGCAACAGTTTTTCCGTCTTCGTTGAGTCTCATATAAAATGCTTTGATATCTTTTGGATAATCTGTTAGGAAAACTGGTCAATTGTAGATTTTTTCTGCTATATATCTTTCGTGTTCTGTTTGCAAATCCATACCTCGCTGTACTGGAAATTCGAATTTTTGGCCAGATTTTTTGAGAAGTTCTATAGCTTCTGTGTATGTTACTCTAGCAAAATCTGAATCTACAAGTTTTTGGAGTCTGGTTTTTACTTCTGGATTGATAAATTGCGCAAAGAAATCCATCTCAGCGTCAGCATGTTCCAATATATATTTGAAAGTATATTTTATCAATCATTCTGCCAAATCCATATCATCGTTGAGATCTGCAAAAGCTATTTCTGGTTCTATCATCCAGAATTCTGAAAGATGTTTTGTTGTGTTACTGTTTTCTGCACGGAATGTAGGTCCAAATGTATAAATTTTTCCAAATGCACATGCAAAAGTTTCTCAGTTTAGTTGTCAGCTTACGGTCAAAGATGCTTCTTTACCGAAAAAATCTTTGGAGTAATCTATTTTTCCGTCTTCTGTTTTTGGCGGATTGAGCATATCAAGAGTAGATATTCTAAACATTTCTCCTGCTCCTTCACAGTCGCTACCTGTGATAATTGGAGTATGTACTCGCATAAATCCTTCTTTGCGAAAATATTCGTGTATAGCGAAAGCCAATAAGTTTCTTACTCTAAAAACTGCTGAAAAGGTATTTGATCTTGGTCTCAAATGAGCAATTTCTCTGAGATATTCAAATCCATGTCTCTTTTTTTGGAGAGGGTATTCTGGCAGTGAAGTTCCTACAATTTCTACTTTTGTTGCTTGGATTTCAAAAGCTTGTTTCCCTCATTGAGAAGCAACGAGAGTTCCTTCCACAGAAATTGCACTTCCTACTCCAAGGCGACAAATTTCGTCAAAATTATTTAGTTTATCTTCGAAAACGATTTGAATATTTTTGAGGTATGATCCATCATTAAGTTCTATAAATCCAAATGTTTTGGAATCTCTAATTGTTCTTACCCAACCATTTATCAAAAGTGTTGTATTGAGTAATGGTACGTGGTCAGCATAGATTTTACTGATAGGAGTAGCTTTCATAGCAATAATGTATAATGTAAAATGAAATCAGAATTATTTGTTGTTGATAACATCTTTGATGTCGCCTAGTCTGTATCCTTTGCGCATTAATTTTTGGATGATATCAAAGCCTTCTTCTCATTTTTTTTTGTAACTAGCGATTTCTTTTTTGATTTTTTCTTTGGTTCCGATATTGATATCTTCTTCGTATTCTTTGATAACTTGCATGATAAGGTGTTTGTCTGCACCTTTTTCTTGGAGTTTTTGGATGATGGCGATGGCTGGTTTTCCTTTGTTAACTAGTTCGCTTCTTATATAGCTTTCTACAAACATTCTATCATTAAGAAAATTTTTTTCTTTGAGAAATTCTATGGTTTTGTTGATATCTTCAGAAAAATATCCTTTCTGCATCAGTTGGATTCTGAGTTCTCTTTCGGTTTTGGGATAGCGAGAGGTGTAATGAAGTGCGTAGTCTAGACAAGTTTTCATGTTGGTTCGTAAAGTTCGTAAAGTTATTACTTCTTGTTTTTGTTTTCATACTGAGCTTGTCGAAGTATTATCTCTTTGAATGAAATGAAGAGAATAGAAACAAGTAAGTTCTCTTATACTCTTCGGCTTTGCCTCAGAGTGACAAAGAGAATAGCCTCAATGAGACAAAGAGAATGGCCGCAGAGTGACAAAGAACTATTTCTTCAAAGCTAGCATCATGGTTTGTTCATCGGAAACGAATTCTGCGACGATATCGCCAGCTGGTTTTCTACTGTTGTGAGATATTTCTTTTATAAGTGCTTCGTCTTGTAAAAATTCTCAAAACTTTGCCATAACTTCCATAAGATATTCGCTTTCTGTTTGATAAGCGAGATGTACTTTGTCGTCGACATTATATTTTGCGTCTTTTCTCATTTGGTTTAGAAATCTCGATATTTCACGGGCAACTCATTCTTTGGCTAATTCTGGTGTGATTTCTAGATCTAATCTGGCAATAATTTCGTTGTCAATTGCGATGTTGTCTCATTCCAGTCCTTCGTAAGCAATTTCATAATCAGAATTTTCAAGTGTTCGTTCGTTTCCATCATTATCAAAAACAATAACCTGATTATTTTCTCCTTGTTTGATATTTCCCATTTTTCCAAACTGGATTATTTTTCCTGTGTCTTTTGCAAATTTTGCAGAAAGCTGACTTCCGATAGGTTTGAATATTTTTTTTACTTTGAGGGATTTATCTAAGCTTGTGATTTCTTTGATGTTGATTTCTTCTTTGATGATATCTTCATATTTTTTGAGAAGTTCTTCTTGTTTCATTATATGGTGTTATAGTATAAATAATTTTGTAATGGATTGCCACGCTACGCTCGCAATGACATTGTTTCATATTCGTTTGCAATGACTGACCGGAATGATATTTATTCAGATTTAAGATTCAAGTAAATCATGGACTTGTTTGAGGTGTTTGTCATCGACATGGGTATAAATTTGTGTTGTCGTAATTGATGAATGTCCGAGAAGTGTTTGTACAGCTCTGATGTCAGCTCATTTTTTGATAAGAGAAGTTGCGAAACTGTGTCTGAGTGTGTGTGGTGTGATTTTTTTTTCGATACCTGCTAATTTTGCGTATTTTCTGACAATGTCTTCGATACTATTTCTGCTCAAATATTCTCATAGACCGTTAACTGAAACTGTAGTAAATAGATATGGTGAATTGTCTTTTCTTTGGTTGAGATAATTTTTTAATTTTTCTCTGGCAATTTTTGTAGCAAAAATAGATCTTATTTTTGATCATTTTCATATTACAGAAAATTGATTTGAATCGATTTTTATGTCATTTTTTTTAAGTTTAATTAATTCTGAAACTCTGAGTCATGTTCCATAAAGCATATAGAGAATTGCTATATCTCTTGTTTGTTTTTCTATGTTTTTGGTAGCTAATTTACCTGGAGCTTGCAATATTTTTTCTATTTCTTCTTCATCTAGATAACTAACCTCTCTGGGAGGAGTTTTAGCTAATTCAAGTTTATCTGGACTTATACAATCGATATCGTTTTTGAGGAGAAATTTGAGAAAAGCGCGTATAGCGACAATATGATAATTGATTGTTTTTGTGCTTAATCCTTGTCTGTTGAGTTCCATTCTAAAATCCAAAACTTGCATGCGATTGAGATCGTTGATCTGGATATCACCAAGAAAATCTACGAGTCTGTTGAGTCGTAGTGAATAATTTTCCAATGTTTTGGGACTTACGTTTTTTTCGTAGGTAAGATAATAAGTATATTTATCAATTAAGTTCGTTAGGTTGTATGATTGAATTTTCGTCTCATGATAAGTTCTCAGTTTCATTTTCTTGTGTGGTTGTTTCGTTTTCGTTTGTTGCTCAGCTTTCTGTTGTAGTTGATTCTTCTGTGGTTTCTGGTTCTTGAGAACTTCAACTATTTTGTGTTCAGAAAAATTCTTCTGGGGTTGGTTGGGTTTGTTGTTGTAAAACGATTTCGCCATCAGAGTTTTTTCCAGTTAATTTTTGTAAATATGATTCAAGATCAGATAATTGCTTATCTAATTCATCAGTACTGATTTGCGTTCCATTTTCAATGTCTGTTAAAAGAGTTAATGCTTTTTTGTACAAAAATAAACTATATTTCATAATTTCTTTGTCATTATTTTTCTTTCCTATAACTGTGTATTGTCTTCATACATCAATATAATTCTGTATTCTTTCAATTGTTTTATTATCTGTTTCTGTTAAATTTTCTTCTATATCCTCAAAAGCATTGAAATCATCTTCAACTTCATTAGTTCATCAAGATAATTCTGGTGCAGATCAATGATAATTTGCCAAAGCAGGATTGTTAAATAAATCGCTTTCAGCTACAGCTCATGTTTCTTCTTCTATAGGTGTTATTGAATTATCTGTTAATTGATTTTCTATTGTTGTTGGCTGAGGTCATTTACCTATCATTTTTTGATATTCGAGAGGATACATTGTTTTGAACATAAACCATCATACAAAGAAAATAGAAATTCAAATTCCAATATTAATCAGAATTTTTTTGTTTAATGGTTTTTTTATTTGTTCAGAAATTTGTGTTGCTATTGGAGCAACTGGATATCATTGAATTCCTGTAAAAGCTGGTAGATTGGACGGTTTAGGTAGATTAGACGGATTAGGTATATTAGATGGGTTAGATTCAATAGGTGTTGGAGTTGGTGCGTTTAATAGATCATCTAGATTTACTTCTGTTGATGTAGGAGTTGTAGCTACAACAGGAATTTGTTCTATTGGTTTTCAAGCACTTTCTTGGAGTTGAGCAATAATAGCGTGATCTTGCTCTAGATTTGTATTTGTTGGTAAATTTTGTTCGATTTGTGTGTTTTCATTTTTTACTTCTTCAATTTTAGTTGTTTCATTTTGGTTTTCTTTTATTGTTTCGCTTGATTTTTCTGTTTTATCATCAATTTTTTCTGTTGACTCATTGAATATATTTAAAGTTTCTTCTTTAACTTCAGGTTCTTTTTTTGTTTCAACAATATTATTTTCTTTAATTTCAGATTCTTTGTTTTGCTCAACAAGAGCATCTTCTTGTTCTATTCGATTATCTTCTTTGGTTTCTGATTTTTCTATTTCTTCAGATTTTTTTGGAAGAGGAAATTCTGTTGCAATTTCATCTATTGGATTTGATTCAATATTTTCTGGTTGCTTTGTGTCTTCAGATGAAATTTCTGTATTAATTTGCGTTTCTTTATCAGAAATTGGAGTTGTCTCTTCAGAAACTGTATGATCTTCTTTGGCAGGTTTTTCATTAATGTCTGCATCTAGATGGATTGCTTCGTTGTCACTCGCAATGACATTGTTTTCAGAAATTGCAGTTGCTTCTTCAGGTGATTTTTCTGTATTAGGTTGTATTTCTTCTTTTATTTCAGATGGAATCGTTTCTTCAGTAACTGGAGTTTCCTCAGCAACGACTGGAGTTTCCTCAGCAACTGGAATAACTTCTTCAGCAACCGAAGTTTTCTCAGTAACTACTTGCGCGTCATTAACGTTGGTTTCAATTGGTGTATCTATTTTTGTTTTTTCTATTTCGTCAAAATCTAGAGAAATAACTGGTTCTTTTTTAGCAGTATCATCTTCGTTTGTTTGTAAATTTAAATCAAAATCTAATTCAGGTGTTGGTGTCTGAGTTGTTTGTGGATTTTGTCCGTTTTGATTTTGATCTTGAACGATTGGATCTGTCATTTTTATGTATGAATGGTTTAAAATGTTATTTTAGATAGATTGCCACATTATCGCTTGCCTGCCGGCAGGCTTGCAATGACAATCTATTCTAAGTATAACCGAGAAACTCAAAAACTCCTAAAATAAAAAAAAAGAGCAGGTGTTTTGACTTGCCTTTTTATGAAAAAATATTCTAATCATTAAACTTTGTTGATTAATTATGTCTTGCAATAACTAATCATCGAATTTTTGTATATGGATATTGTGATTTGATAGTGTGTGCAGCTTCATTTAGTGTTGCGTTGGTTGTTGTTACATCGTCGATAAGAAGTATTGTTTCGTGTCCTTGTAATTTAATTTCTGGATTGAGTATAAATTTTCATTGAAGATTTACTAATCTTTGATTTCTTTGTAATTTTGCTTGGGCTTTGCTGGCTTGTGGTTTTTGTAATAATTCAACAATAGGAATCTGAATTTTTTGACTTATGTTTTCGGCTAAAACCTGTGATTGATTGTAGCCTTTGACAAAATGTTTTCTATATCGATGAGTTGGAATATAACTTATAAGAATCTGATTTTTTTCTTCTATTAATTTATTTAATTTTTCATTGGTTTGTAAAATAACGATAAGTCTGTCTATGAGAAAATCTACTAAATTTTTTTGATGTTTATATTTGAACTTTGTGATAAGTTGTTTGATAGTGTCTGAATAAGAAAAAGGTATGATTACTCATTCAAGAACATTGTATGGTGAAATTTTACAATCTAAACAAGTTTGATAGAATTGTGATGTTTTGTGACAATAGGGACATATTTCTGGATGAGGAGTTAGTGTTGTTTTGCAATTACTACATAAATATTCACCTGTTTTTCCGCAATTGATACAGGTGGTGGGAAAAAAGAAATCTATAAGCTTGGTTCCTCGATTTGTCATAATATTTGGATTGTATATATTTTTGGAGTAATGACAAGTGAAAAAGAAAAACCCCCCATTGAAGAGGAGTTTAGTCTAGAACATATATATGGTTTGTTTCTATTTTCTTCGACAGGCGCAAAAAGACAAAGAAACAAAATAGATTCTTTGGATATTCGAACTATTTTTTGATAATAGCTTCGATAGCAGCGAACGCTGATTTATCTTGTTCGTTTACGAGAATATATAATTCGTCACCTGGTTTCCCTTTGAAGAAGCTTACTGCAGCTTGATTGAGGAAATATGATTTTCCATCATCGGTCATAGCAATAAATTTATTATCTTCAGTTTTTGAAAGGATAGCTCTTACATGTTTTCTATCAGCTGGTTGGATAAGTTTGTAGATAAATTTACCATCTTCAAGAATTTTGAGTTTGAGTACATCTCCAGGGATAAGTTTAGTTTTGCTTGAGTAATTTAAAGGAACTGGATATTTTTTTTGATCAGCTCCGATCATAAAATATCCGTCAAATTTTCCTTCTACTACTTCCATATTTTCTTCTGAATAGGTTTTGAGTTCTGTGTCTCAGAAAAGTTCTTTTGCATCTTTGTCGATTTCCAAAAATGTTTCAGGATTTTCTAAATTAAGTTTTCCAAGTTGATTCAATACAATTGAAACTCTTTTTAGATCATTTTCGATGTTTCCAACTGTGTTTTGTACGAATTGTACCATTTGAAGATACTTTTCCATAACTTCATTTTTACTTGTTTTTGGTGTGATTTTTTTTGCTTTTGGTTCAGCCTTTGTTTCTGTTTTTGGTTCAACAGCTTTTGTTTCTTTTGCTGCTGTTTCTTTTGTTTTTGTTTCTGCCATTTTTTTTGTTTAAAAGTAAAAAGGTTTTTTATCATTATAGTGGTTTCGCTAAATTTTGCAAATTTTTTTGATTGAGTTTTGGTAGGAAATGGTTAAAGTTATTTTTTGATGGTCCGGTCGTTTAGTGGATAGGACACAATCCTGCGAAGATTGTAACCCCGGTTCGACTCCGGGTCGGGCCAAGATGTTTAATTATTAATTTTTTTTCATGCCTCATGTTTATATTGCTACAAATAGGCTTATTACAAGTGAAGAAATAGATAAAAAACTTGAAAAACAAATAAAATTATGAGAAAGAAAAGACATGATAGAAAAAATAAAAGAAAACATTAAATCAATATTTGCTTGGAATAAATAGATTTTAAATCTTTAATATTAAAAATGGCTTCTCAAAAAAAGATTATGAAAATTATTGTTTTGTTTATTTTGGCTGTGTTTTTGTTGTCTAGTGGATTGGTTTCTGTGATGTATTTTGTAGATATGAACAAAAATGCTCCAGATGAAGCACTTACTGGTGAAAATATTACTGGAGAAATGCCAAATGAAGACGAAGTTATTGATATTTCTTCTTTGGGATTATAATATATAAATTTTAACAATAATATATCATCTTATGAAACTTATTGTTGATGTTGCTCAAAGATATGCGAAAATGAGAGCTCATACGGCTGCACATCTATTGCACGCTCAGTTGGGTGCGGTTTTTTCTGAAACAAAACAGGCAGGATCATTTGTAGATGAAGATTATTTAAGACTTGATTTTGCTGCAGATAGAGCATTAACCGGTGAAGAACTTTTGGAAATTCAGAAAAAAGTAAATCATTTGATTTATGTGGCTTTGCCTGTAGAAAACTTTGAAACTTCTTATGATGAAGCTATCAAACTTTGAGCAAAAGCATTTTTCGAAGACAAATATGGTGATATGGTGAGAGTGGTCAAAGTTGATCAAAATGTTTCTACTGAACTTTGTGGAGGTACTCATGTAACCAATACAAAAGATATTGGATGTTTTGTGATACTTTCGCAAGAATCTGTGGCTTCTGGTATCAAAAGAATTGTGGCTTTGACTGGACCAAAAGTGTTTGAATATGTACAAGAAAAAGATCAAATTTTGAATTCTTTGGCTGAGAAGTTTAGCGTTGGTCAAAAGCAAGTTGTTGATAAGATAGAAAAATTGATTAAAGAACATGAGGCTTTACAAAATTCTTTTGGACAATTACAAAATAAATTAGTTGCTGATATGTTGCGTGGATTGCCAAATAAAACAAATAATCCAGACTTAAATATTGTATTGGAAATACCTAGTGATATTGATTTTAAAATTGCGTTGGGACAAGTTAGAAAAATATTTGAAAATCAGAATTTTTTGATATATACAAAAGAGTGAAATTTTGCTTTGTTTATGCAGACATGATCTGCCAAAGTATTGGTTCAATCTCTTGGTTTGAAATGATGAGGAAGTGATCAGTTGGTACAGGGAAGAGATCCTAAAGTAGCAACGATATTTTAGATACTAACCAAATCTTGATGAAATTTAATAATCCTTGGTATGAAAACGAAGAATTGGCATATGAAGATGTGTTTTTGTTTCAAAATTATTTTGAGGGGAAATCGAGATTTGAAATGGATGTACAACCAGAATTTTCTTTGAATGCAAATATTCCTATTGTAGTGGCAAATATGAATGCTGTTGCAGGAAAAAGAATGGCAGAAACTATGGCTCGTTATGGGTGATTGGTGGTTTTGCCACAAGATATGGATGATGATACAATGAAAAGGATTGTTTTGCATGTCAAAAATGCAAATGTTTTTTATGATACTCCGATTACTGTGGAAGCTGATGATACGATTAGAGATGCATTGGGTTTGATTTATAAGAGAGCTCATCAATGTGTGATTTTGGTAGATAAGGATAAAAAACCGTTGGATATTTTCAAACCAAAAGATTTTGATGGTTATGATCAATTTACTTTGCTTGGAAATTTTTCCAAAAGAGATTTGATTGTTGCGCAAGAAGGTATTTCTGATGAAGATGCATTTAATTTGATGGAAAAAAATGGGATTGGGGTTTTGCCGATTGTAAATAAAAATTGAGTTTTGATTTGAATTTTGACAAAAAAACAGACTATTAGAAATAGTATATATAAACCAACTCTGGACTTAGAATGACGTTTGGATGTGACAGTTGCATTGGGTATTAATAATTTTGAAGAGAGAGCAAAAATGTTGTTTGATTTGGGAATTAGAACATTTGTTTTGGATACAGCTCATGCTTATCAAAAATCCATGATTGATGCAATCAAAAGATGTAGAAATTTGTTTGGTGATAAGGTGAAAATTGTAGCAGGAAATGTGGTTACAGCTGAGGCAACAAAAGCATTGCTTGAAGCTTGAGCTGATGGGGTTAAGG
>Ga0116152_10002455_pt1 | contig 15092 bp, 13 predicted proteins | sample AD_UKC119_MetaG_FD_89894 | JGI IMG/M metagenome (GOLD analysis project Ga0116152, IMG submission 89894) | Active sludge microbial communities of municipal wastewater-treating anaerobic digesters from Hong Kong - AD_UKC119_MetaG | ecosystem: Engineered > Bioreactor > Anaerobic > Digestate... | reverse complement strand
TAAAATACGTTAATGATACCTTTTGCCGTGTTGCAGAAATGAGCGTTGATGAAATTATTAATCAGCCGCACAGCATTATTAGGCATCCTGATATGCCGCGATCAATTTTTCACTATTTATGGCGTCAGATTGCATCGAAAAAAGAAATTTTCGCCTATGTGAAGAATATGTCCAAGTCGGGAAAATTTTATTGGGTGTTTGCCCATGTTACGCCAACACTGGATAGAAACGGTGAAATCACCGGATATCATTCGAGCCGCCGTAAAGCCGATCCGGATAAAATATCTGCCATCAGCGATATGTACAGGAAGCTTCTTGAAATTGAGAATAGACCACAAAACCGCAAAGAAGGACTAGAGGCGGCAGTCTGTTATCTTGAAGAGTTCTTTAAAAGCAACAACACATCATATGATGAATTCATCTGGTCAGTAGGAAAATAGTAATGTTTGGATTTGGGAAAAAAAATAAATCGCAGGAAGGTGACGTTATAAATTCTACCCCTGCCGAAGATGTAGAAGCTCTTAAGGCAAAGCTAAAGGTATATGAAGATGCTTTTGAGGTTTTAAAACAGGTTACGCCTGAATTCCGGAAAGGAAATCTGGACGCCAGAATAGTTCACTGGAACAAGTTTGAAGAATTTTCAGACGTATTTTGCGATATCAATTATCTTCTTGATATTACAGATGCCTATGTCAGAGAGGCGGGTGCTTCGCTTAAGGCCGCCGAGAAAGGCCAGTATTATAGAAAATTCCTGAGCCGCGGAATGCCCGGAAGTTTTGAAAATGGTGCAAAGGGCATCAATGATGCCTGTGAAAATATTGAAGCCACTGAACGAAAATCTGTTAAAGACAGGGAAACTTTGGCCGAAGGCTTTAATGAAAATATCATGGAAATCATAAATTCCCTGAATTCTTCGACTTCCGAATTTAAAGTTTTAGGAAATGGTCTGACAGAATTGGCCACGGAAACCCAGGCGCTTTCTTACAATGTTGCGGCGGCCTCTGAACAGGCAAGTGTCAATGTACAAACCGTTGCGGCAGCAACGGAAGAATATGGTGTTTCGGTTCAGGAAATTTCCCGTCAGGTTGAAATTTCAACACATCAGTCGCATGAAGCATCCGAGCAGGCGGTTTCTGCCAAAAAATCAATTGATGAGCTGCAAAACTCTTCCATTGCAATTGGCGAAGTGATCAAAATGATTAATGATATTGCATCACAAACCAATCTTCTTGCCCTGAACGCGACCATCGAAGCGGCCCGGGCAGGGGAAGCCGGAAAAGGCTTTGCCGTAGTGGCGTCAGAAGTCAAATCTCTTGCCGGACAAACAGCGGAAGCAACAGAAAATATCAGTGCACAGATTGATAGCATCCAAACCAATGTCAGTTCAGCGGTTAGTGTGGTTGATGGTGTTGCCTCAATCATTAGCGAGCTGAATGAAATTGCGGTTGCCATTTCACAGTCGACTTCGGAACAACTTGAAACGACTGTGGAGATCAGCAAGAATATTCAGGAAGCCTCCGTGGGAACCCAGGAAGTGTCCATGCATATAAATAAGGTCAGTGAAGCCGCAGGCCGTGCACTCAACAGTGCAGCCGAAGTTAACACTGCATCTGGTACAATTGAAAAGCTGGTCATTGATCTTGAACAAAGAGCCGCAAGCTTTTTTGAAGTGTTGCTGGATAGAAAAGCGAGCTAATTTTAGATTGCTGTATCTATTTGATGATGTAAATATTGTTCATATGACAGTCTGAATTAAGGCTTCTTTACTTTAGTAAAGAAGCCTTTTTTATTAAACAATCAATCAATATTTATTAATCACCAACCATTACAGCGTTGCCACTGATCAGAAATGTCATCATCATTATCCATGACGTTATAAACATCATAAGCAGCGGCTGTCATACAGGCATGATTTGGTAATATTCGCAGTCTGGTTCCAATCGGATATTTTTCAAAGTCAAGATCACCGTTTTTTGTCGTAATTAGTCCATGCTCCTGATTTGCCCCGCTGACAATCAGATTATCAATTATGTTGCCTTTGCTATCGGCAACAAGGCCATAGCCGCAGTCGAAGGAAGTGCCTCTTGTGCTATAATCCTTGGATAAGGCCATACCACCCGCATCGGTAATGAGGCGGTTCTGGTTCTTCTTATGGCTGATCACTGTCGTCAGTACACTTAAGGCTATATCATTTTTTTTGCATACGCCTATCCCAGCCTGATACGCATCCTGAAACACAAAGACACCGGCGCGGACCTCTGTGATGCCGGTTAGGTCTTTGCCAAATGTAGCTGTCGGTGTTGAACCACAACTGACGATGGGGCAGGGAATACCGTCTTTTCTGATGGCTTCGGCAGCAGTGGTAATGGCGCGACGTTCCTGTTCGGCCATTTTAATGAAATCATCTTCACTTGTACCGTAATAAGATTCACCGGCATGGGTTAAAACACCGGCCATTATCGTTCCTTTACCATCATGCAAGGCGCGGGCAACATTGATCACTTCATCAGAATCCGGTGACAGCCCGGCCCTGTGCATATCACTGTCAATTTCGATCAGGACTTTGAATATGCAGTTTTCTTTTTCTCCGTACGCACTGATTTCTTTTGCGATATCGGCATTATCAATAAGGAGTTTTAAATCAATCCCATTATTTATAATGGCCAGCGCCCGGGGTAATTTTGAAGGCACCATGCTCACGGCATAAATGATGTCCGTAAAGCCTGCATCAGCAAAATACTCGGCTTCCTTTAATGTTGAAACGGTTATGGGACCCGTTTCTCCATTGGCACACATTAATGCAACAGGGACCGATTTGGCCGTTTTAACATGCGGGCGTAATTGAACGCCAAGGTCATGAAGATGGGACCGCATACGGGAAATATTCTGGTTTAATTTTTTCCTGTCCAGTAAAAGGCAGGGTGTATATAAATGATCAACTTTCATATAATTTTTCCGTAATATAGTCTGCTATGGCAAGGGATGCTGTTAAGCCGGGCGATTCCATGCCGAACAGATTGACCAGTCCCTTAATAGCATGTTCTTTTTCAAATTGAATGTTAAAATCCTTTCCATGCCTGGAAAGTTTGGGTCTTATTCCAGCGTAGCCAGGGTGGAGTTTGTCCGCATCAATAGCGGGAAAATACCGTTTCACTGAATTTACAAAGTCATCTTTCAATGCAGGATCAACGCTATAATTTTCATGGTCAATAAAATGAACATCAGGACCGAATTTTACACCGCCCGCCATATCAAGGGTAAGATGAACCCCGAGCCCGCCGACAAATGGAATCGGGTAGACAAGATGGCGAAAACGGGTTTTGCCGGAATAGGAAAAATAATGCCCCTTGGCCATGATCAGTTCGGGAATATTGCCTGGGTCAAGGTCTTTTATCAGGTGGGCGATATTCATTGCCCCAAGGCCGGCAGCATTGATCAGCCAATTGGATGAAATCTGATAATCGTCACTGGTTGAAACCAGAAATTTTCTATCAGATTTTTCAATTGTCCGGATATTGACATTATAGGCGACCTTACCCCCGGCCGCCTCCAGATCCCCAAGCAGGGAAAGCATATAGCTATGGCTGTCAATAATGCCGCTGGACGGTGAAAACAGACCCGCTTCAGCGACAATGTCCGGCTCAAAACTTTTACATTGGTCTTTTGTGAGATAGGCAAGATCATCAATGCCGCAATTATTGGCGTTTTGATAAATCTGCCGGAGTTTTGGAATTTCATCATGACTGCTGGCAACAATCAGCTTGCCGCATCTGTGATGTGTGATGTGATGTGATTTTGCATAATCATAGAGTCTTTTTTTTCCGTCGATACATAATGTTGTTTTTTGCATTTCGGGAGTAAAGTAAAGACCGGCATGGATTACTTCGCTATTTCGTGAACTGATACCCATGCCAAAGTCTTTTTCCTTTTCTATTACAAGAACTTCATGGCCCTTTTCTGCCAGTGACTTAGCTATCGACAGGCCGATTACACCAGCTCCGATAATGATTATTTCGATATGGTCTGTCATTCTAAAATTATTTTTTCTTTCCATCATAAAAATGTCATGTTATAAACTATCATCTTTGAGAGGAGAGCAAAGCGGGAATTTCTATAATAAATATAATATTATCCCGTTTAAATGAGTATTTCAAAGGGCAATCGGGCTACACAAAGGCCCCGGGAATAACGTTAAAGGAAATGAATATGAAAAAATTAAACGGACCAAGTCGTCGTAATTTTATGAAGGGCGCGGCTGGTGTGACAGCGCTTATGTCAGCAGCGGGTGCCAGCGGCGCACTTGCCATGGGTCAATCAAGAGGGGGCGGAAAAGGTTATAACTTCGATGATATATATAGCCGTATCGGTCATAACAGCGTAAAATGGGATGCTGCAATAGCACGTTATGGCAGAGAGAATATCACAGTGCCAATGGGCATTGCCGATATGGACTTTAAACAACCTCCATTTGTTGTAAAGGCACTTCAGGAACGCGCAAAATATGAGCAGTTCGGCTATGAAACACTTCCTGATAGTTTTTACCAGGCTATCATTGACTGGAATAAAGACCGTTACGGTCTTAATATTAAAAAAGAATGGATTGTTACTTCACAAGCATTAAAACCAGGCATGATTGCCACTATGCGTGGTTTGAACCCTGTTAAAGGTAAAGTCATTCTTCAGACACCAACATACAGTGGTTTTACTGGTGCTATCCACAAAGCGGGTATGCGTGTTGAAATGAACCCAATGAAAAAAATCAATGGCCGCTGGCATATGGATCTTGAAGATCTTGATAAGCGTCTTGATTATGAAACAAAATGTCTCATTCTTTGTAACCCTAACAACCCATCGGGTGAGTGCTGGACTGCGGATGAGCTTCGTGCTCTTGGTGATCTTTGTATCAGCCGCGGTGTTACAATTCTTGCTGACGAAATCCATTGTGACTTCACAAATAAAGGTCAAAAATTTACCCCATATGCATCGATTGGTGAAAAATATGCTGAGCATAGTATTTCATACAGATCACCATCTAAAACATTTGGTCAGGCTAATTTGAAAGTGGCTTATTTTGTTTGTCAAAATGAAGATCTTATGAACGCAACCATGATTGGTGGCGGTCATGATGCTGGTTGTAACGCATTTGGTCTTATCGCCTGTGAAACTGCTTTCCGTGAAAGTGCGCAGTGGGTTGATGATTTGAATGACTATATCGATGCAAACTTCGACTATGTTGTCGATTTCATTAATAAACCAGGCAATATGCCAGGTATTAAATATTCCAAGCCTGAAGGAACATATCTTGCATGGCTTGACTGTAACGAACTGATGAAAAAGGTTGTTACACCTGAATATATGAAATCATACCACGATAAAATGCGTGATCAGGGCAGAAGACATTCCGGCCTTAAGCCAGAAATGGCACTCGGTGAGTGGATTGTTGATAACTGCGGTGTTCAGCTTAACTCCGGTAACTCATATGGTATCGGTGCAGAAGGCTTTATGCGTATGAATATTGCTGTTCCACGTTCAAGCCTGAAAACAGCGCTTGAAAATCTGGATAAAGCCTGTAAAAAAGCTTAAATTTAAGCATTGATTATTAAGAAGGCCGTTCCTGTTTCGGGGGCGGCCTTTTTTTATTTCTTTTAGTGTGGAAAAAAATTTTACCTCGCGCAGTTACTGCAAAGAGTTATGGACGGATCAAATTCGAGCCGTTTTTGATCAATATCCTCGCCGCAGTTCAGGCAGTATCCAAAGTCGCCTTCTTCAATGCGCGCCAGTGCAGCATCAATTTTTTTAAGATCAATTTGCCGCCGTCTTTTGACTTCTTCGGCCATGGCCTGTCCCTGCATGGCATCCATTCGTGAAAGCCGCCCGACAGACGTCTGATCAAGGGTTACGGCTTTTGAGTTATCCTTTGTACCCTCGATAATAGACAAAAGCGCCTGCCTTTTTTCAAGCAGGCGCTTTTTAAAATGATTGAATGTTTGAGACACCTAAGCGATCTCGAATGTGGCGATCACTTCGCAGACAAACCCGACCGGAAGACTATTGGTCCCCACAGCGGCACGCGCGGCAAGACCGCTATCGCCAAAGATATCACGGAACAGTTCCGAAGTTCCATTAATGACCAGATGCTGTTCAGTATAATCGCTGGTTGCGCGGACAAGCCCCTGAAGCTGTACACATTGAACAACCCGGTCGAGATCACCATCAAGGGCGACTTTTAACTGGCTGAGCACCAGAATACCGGCTTCACGGGCCAGTTGATAAGCCTGTTCAGTGGTATAATCCTTGCCGACAACGCCCTGATTGCTTGGGCCCTGCCCTGCAATATAAACCATATTGCCGACTTTTCGATATGGGGTATAGGCGGCGATGGGGGTTCTTGCTTCCGGCAGCTCAATACCGAGTTTAGCGAGCTTTGCGTCAATTCTGCCGCCATTGCTGGCGGCAGGCTTTGATGGCATTTTTTCCTCTGACGCCTGTTCCGATTTGCCACAGGCGGCAAGAATACTCGCAACAACTGATGTGAGGAAAGCCCGACGGAACATTACGCGACCTCAAATACGGCGAGCACTTCACAGGCGATGCCAAGAGGCAGACTGTTGGTGCCGACAGCGGCGCGCGCCGCAAGACCGGCTTCGCCCCAAATATCACGGAACAATTCTGAAGTGCCGTTAATAACAAGATGCTGTTCGGTATAGTCATCAGTGGAATTCACGAGACCCTGAATTTGAATGCATTGCTTTACGCGGTCAAGGTCACCATTAAGGGCCGCTTTCAGCTGACCAAGAATTGAAATGCCACAGGCACGGGCTGCTTCATAACCCTGTTCAGTGGTCATATTTGCGCCGAGTTTGCCGATAATGTTGCCATTTTCATTATGGGGAACCTGTCCGGCAATATAAACCAGATTACCAACTTTCCGCCAGCCGACATAGGCGGCAACAGGGGCAGATGCGGGCGCAACTTCAATGCCGAGTTCGGCCAGTTTGGCGTCAATTTTTCCGCCTGACTGGGCTGATGCTTTACCTGATAGCATGGTGGCCGCAAGGGCACTTAATCCTGCTGCGGCAAAAAAACTTCTTCTTTTCATGATAATATCCTCTTTTTTTATGAATATGATTTTTATTGAATGTAGTTAATCATTCTTATACCGTGAATTAAAGGGAAAAATAAAAAAAATCTGAATTCTTGAGGGAGAAGCTTATGAAATTATCAAAATTCCTGAGGCTGCTGACCTGTGTTTCCGCCGCTGTTATCACATCGGCGGCTATTTCGCAGGAGGCAGATAATCGCGCCCCTATGGTCGTGATTGATAAAGACCCGTTTCCAAGCACCTATATGCCGTGGCCGTCAGTCATGACCGCAATCACCAATGCTCATATCCTGACGGGAGATGGCGGGGAGATTGAGCAAGGCACCCTTGTGATGGACGGCGGCAGGATTATTGCTGTTGGTGAGAATGTCGATATTCCGGCCGGGGCCCAAATCATTGACGGTACCGGAAAGTGGGTAACCCCCGGCATTATCGACATGCATTCGCATATGGGGATCTGGACCGATGGCGGCAACGAAGTAAAATCCCCAAACACTGCTGACGTCTGGGGCGAACATTCCATATGGCCGCAAACCCCGAATTTCCCGGCGGCACTGGCGGCGGGGGTGACAACACAACAAAACCTGCCGGGATCGGCAAACCGTTTTGGAGGACGGGGGGTGACCCTGAAAATGGTGCCAAGCCGATCGACCGAAGGAATGAAGTTTCCCGGCGCGCCATACGGGCTTAAAATGGCATGTGGTGAAAACCCGCGCGGGGTTCATCGGTCGCAGGGACGCTTCGCAACAGCCATGGGTCAGTTTGCCGGATACCGTACATCGTGGATTGAAGCAACGGATTATAAAAATGCCTGGGATAAATATTACGCCGATTATGAAGCGGGCAAAGATGTCAAAGCACCAAAACGCGATTTGAAACTGGAAACGCTGATGGGTGTTTTAAATGGAGAGATCAGCATTCAGATGCATTGCTACCGTGCCGATGAAATGGTTGATGTCATCAATATGGCGAAAGAATTTCATTATAAAATTGCCGCCTTTCACCATGCGGTTGAGGCGTATAAAATTGCCGATATTCTTGCGGACAATGATATCTGTGCCGGAATGTGGGCCGACTGGTGGGGGTTTAAGCTGGAAAGCTTTGACGGAATTGATGAAAATATCCCGATGATGGCAGCTGCGGGAGGATGCGCCATTGTCCATTCGGACAGTGATACGGGTGGTCAGCGCCTTAACCAGGAAGCGGCAAAAGCCTGGGCCGACGGCGAGCGGGTCGGTCTTCATTTTACAAGGGGAGAAGTGTTTAAATGGCTGACCCTGAACCCGGCTAAATCCATTGGTCTTGCCGATCAGATCGGATCGCTGGAGGTTGGAAAAAATGCAGATGTCGTGATCTGGAACGGTGACCCGCTCAGTGTTTATGCGCTGGCGGAAAATGTGTTTATTGACGGCGCCCTTCATTATGACCGCAATAATACTGAAAACCAGTGGATCACGGATCATGCCCTTGGTTACGTAACAGCGGGAGATCACCAATGAGATATCTTGCACTTATCATAGCTTTAATGGCCGCACCGGCAATGGCAGAAACAATCGCCATTGTCGGCGGCAAAATCCATACAGCCGCAGGGACCCCCATTGAAAAGGGAACTGTGCTGATTGAAAACGGAAAAATCACCGCTGTGGGACTAAACGTACAGGTGCCCGGAAATGCGTACCTTATTGATGCCAGTGGCAAGGAAGTAACCCCGGGCATTATCAGCAGCAGCAGTATTTACGGCCTGTCCGAAGGGGCAACGCGAATTTTTTCATCGGATACAAGTGCCAATGATTCAGGTATGACCGCATCATTCGATGTTAAATATGCCCTGAACAGCGGGTCTGTTGTGATTGAAGAAGGACGGCGTCAGGGCGTCACCCGTGCCGTATCATCGCCGACATCATCGGGCGATATATTCAGCGGTACATCGGCGATCATCACCATGGACAATAAACCGGACATGCGCTTTGCCGAAGGGCCGATGCATGCAAAATTCGACAATGCACTAAACCGGGCTGTTGCCTGGAACCGGATCAGGGCCATATTTGACCAGGTGCTGGATTATGAGCGTAATAAATCGCGGGTTATGCGCGGGCAGTCACAGGATTATCTGCTGTCGATCGCTGATATGGAGGCGCTTGTCCCGGTGCTTAAAGGCGATAAAAAGCTGGTTATTGAAATGGGGAGCGAAGCGGAAATCCGTGGGGCTATCCAGCTTAAAAAAGACTATGGTGTGGATATTGTCATTCAGGGCGCGCAGGAAGCCTGGAAAGTTGCCGATGAACTGGTGGCGGCTGAAATTCCGGTGATTATTGTGCCGGAGGATAATTTATTCGGTAACGTCACCATGGCCGGCACCACATTTTCAAATGCGGCCCGGCTTGAAAAAGCGGGGGTTAAATTCTCGCTTATTTCAGGAAATGGCAGCCTTTATTACGGTCACCATATTTTGCAGTTTGCCGGAATGGCGGTTGCCCACGGGATGAGCCATGACGGGGCGATCCGGTCGATAACCATTAACCCGGCCCAAATATTCGGCGTTGATAGGGTGGTTGGATCAATCGAAGTCGGCAAGGATGCGGATGTCGTTGTCTGGGACGGGGACCCGCTTGAGGTTACATCAAATACTAATCATGTCATTATTCGCGGCGTTGAATATGACCTTGTTTCCCGCCGCACAATGCTGCGGGACCGGTATCTAAACCTGGACCGCGGCGAGCCGTTTGGGAAAAGATATTATCAGAATTAATAATTAAGGGCGGCATTTCTGTCGCCCTTTACGCTTTTAAACACTTTGGGAGAAAAAATTGGGTGGCCAAACAAGAGAACTCGATAGGGGAAACTGGCCACCCCAGGTTAAGCGTACTGCCATAATATCGACAAAACTGTTAAAAAAGACTTAAAAATCAATGTAAATAAACAGTTAATTGACAGTATTCAAAATGTGTCATAGGCTCAGTTCACACAAATTATAAGAGAAAGGGAATTCATGGATCTTGTTACAATCGTTATTGGCGTTGCGCTGGTTGAATATGTTTTTTTTGCAATGATGGTCGGTAAGGCTCGCGTGCAAAGCGGCATCAAAGCACCGGCAACTACCGGAAACGACGTTTTTGAACGTCATTACCGGGTACAGATGAATACACTTGAACTGCTGGTGGCTTTTATCCCCGGCATGGTCATGTTTGCCAGAGCTTACGGGTCCGAAATTGCAGCGGGGCTGGGTATTGTTTTTATCATCGGACGTTTCATTTATTATAAAAGCTATGTTGCTGATCCGGATAAACGCAGCATGGGTTTTGGTTTAAGCTTTCTGCCGACCGTGATCCTGGTGATTGGCGGTATAATCGGGGCAGTAATGAATATGGTAAATTCACCAATGTAAGACTGATTTTATAGTCATATTAAGGCGGCCTTGTGGCCGCCTTTTTTATGGGTTAAGTTATTCCGGTGCCCTTATCCGGTCACTGGCGCCACCGTCAAAAGCAAGCGGAACCGCTGGACAGGCCGGGTTCTCAGTATTTTCGCCAACGGTTTTAATATCCAGAAATGTTGAGGCGGCATAGGTCACAATAATTTCAATATCTTTATAAATATCAGTTTCCATATTTGAATGTTCAACTTCCAGCATAAAAGGCTGTCCGGCAAAAAGCCTGGATGCGGGTATTGTAAAGCTTTCCGCACGAAATGTGAGACTTCCGGGGTCAAAGGCATGGCCGCTATGCACGGTTTCCATTCCCATACAGTTTCCAAACATGACATAGATCATATCATCAATGATGCCGTCCGGGTCTGCGGCTCCTTTCTCAAACGGGCTCCATGTCACAAGAAGGTCGCTGTCGGGGTCAATGGCGGCAGGGTCCACCGGGCTGCCATTTTGTGAAAGAGACAGGGTAATCGGGCCCGGATTCAAGCTTTCATCACCGTCCTTTTTAAAAACAGCGGGAAGGTTTCTTATTTTTCCGGCAGGGGTATCAAAACTGAAATAATAAGTGGAATCGGGGAAAATTTTATCCAGTTCCTCAATGGTGCTGACACGGCCGCCGGTCAGATAGCGGGTATCACCATCGGAAAATTTAAGCCCATCCCTGGCATTGCCCGGCCCGGTCAGAACGCTGTTGGTGACGCCTACGCCGTCAATTGCTCTTTTTGTCTGAAAAATTTCAGCAAAAAACACCGTATTTAGCAGGTTTTTTTCACCAGACTGTTTCTGCCTTGTATTGACCGATTTTCCGATCACCACATAATCAGCATAATCTGCCGGGGTAAGGGATTTTGTATTTTTTTCTTCTTCAGTTTGCTGCGCTGCGGAACAGGCCCATAAAGCAGAACACAGCAGCAGTGGCATTATTTTTTTCATTATTTCAGCTCTTTCATTACCGTTTTTATATTTGCCAGCATAGCAAGGCTTGAACTTGGGTTCAATTGCCCTTAAGCTTTCATTTAATAAAACCAATTTGTTAAAAGGGGACGGACATGTTACGGGCATTATTCAGCACGTTCATCATTATTATTTTCTCAGCATCGGCACAGGCGCAGTCCATTTCCGATTTTACCAAGGGAATGGAAAGAAAACAGGGTTTTTTTGATATCTATCTGGATCATCAAAAGGGCGCTGTCTATCTAGAGATTAAAAAATTTGATCAGGATTTTATCTATAAAGTCAGCCTGCCAGGGGCGCTTGGATCCAACGATGTGGCGCTTGACCGTGGGCAGCTTGGGGATACCAAGCTGGTTTATTTCGGCCGTGTCGGTGAAAAAGTGCTGCTGCATCAGAAAAATACCCGATATATCGCCAACAGTGACAATCCGAATGAACGACTGGCGGCGGTGAATGCCTTTGCCCCGTCTATCGTCTGGAGCTTTAAGGCCGTGGCCACCGATAAGGATGGCAGCTCATTGATCAATATTACTGAAATGATGATGTCCGATCAGCATGGCATTGCCGATAAAATTAAAAGAAGCGGGCAGGGGGATTTCACCTTTAACGAACCGCGAAGCTATGTCAATTTTGATAAGGTCAAAACCTTCCCCAAAAATACCGAACTGGAAAGCTCGGTGACATTCATGGGCAATAACCCCGGAAATTTTGTTCGTTCGGTGGCAGCAAATCCAAAAATCATTACCCTTAAACAGCGGATATCCTTTGTTGAACTGCCGGATGATAATTATGAGCCACGCATTTTTGACCCGGCCATGAGCTTTAATGATACGGAAGTGGTGGATTACGCAACCCCAATTGATCAGCCGATTGTGAAACGTTACATAAATCGTCACCGTCTGGTGAAAAAAGACCCGAATGCGGCGATCAGCGAACCGGTCAAGCCGATTATATATTATATTGACCGTGGCGCACCACCACTTATTCGCGAAGCACTGCGCGAAGGGGTTGAATGGTGGAATGAGGCTTTTGAAGCCGCCGGATTTAAAAATGCGTTTCAGGCGAAAATTATGCCCGAAGATATGGACCCGGACGATGTGCGCTATAATGTGGTCAACTGGGTTCACCGCTCAACCCGTGGCTGGTCATACGGGGCCAGTGTGCGCGATCCGCGAACAGGAGAAATTATTAAAGGACATGTGACTCTTGGCTCGCTCAGATCCCGGCAGGATTTCATGATCGCCAATGCGGTGACCGGCCCCTATAAGGACGGCAAAGCCGATATTGATGACAGTATTGCCCTTGTCATTGCCCGTACCCGCCAGCTTGGGGCTCATGAAGTGGGTCATACGCTTGGGTTTGCCCATAATTATATCGCCAGCACCAATGATGATGACGATGTGATGGATTACCCGCATCCAAAAATGTCGGTGGACAAGGACGGGAATATTTCCATTAAAAACCCGTACCGTGAAAAAATCGGTGAATGGAACAAAATTGCCGTAAACTGGGGCTATCGTCAGTATGCGAATGACGAGCAAGAAAAAGCAGGGCTTCAAAAAATACTGAAAGATGCCTATGCCGCCGGTCATCAGTTTGTAGCGGACGGGCCGGATAGCCGCGGTGTTTCAAGTCTTCATGCGGACAGTCATCTGTGGGATTTCGGCGATGATGTCCTGAAAGCAACAAAGCAGATGTATGAGGTGCGTAAAGTCGCTCTTGCTAAATTCGGGCTGGATAATATTGCGGACGGAACCCCGCTATCAAGCCTTGAGGAAACATTGGTGCCGCTTTATTATCTGCCGCGTTTTCAGATTAATGCCACGGCAAAATCAATCGGTGGCATGATTTACGGTTATGAAGTCAAGGGTGCCGGTCTGGTACCGCGCCATTCTATGGTGTCGCGCGAGCGGCAGGATGCGGCTATGGACCTGGTCCTGGAGGCGCTTTCGCCGGATTATCTGACCCTGCCTAAACATATTCTTGATCTGATCCCGCCAAAGGCATTTGGTTATGAGCTGACCAATGAAAGCTTCCCGCGGGATACGGGGGCGAGCTTTGATGCGCTGGCACTGGTGGAGGCCCATGCCAATCATACACTTGGCCTTCTTTTTGACAGATACCGGCTGGCGCGGGTCAATGATTTTAACGTGCGGGACAGCTCGCAAATCAGCCTTGACCGCTATATTGTGAAAATTGCCCAGAATACAATTCTGGCCGCGCGGCTGGATGATCCGCTTAAAGCGGCGGTTCAGCGCCGGGTCGGGCATGTGTTTGTCCATTATATGATGATGACGGCGGCGGATAATGAGGCTTCACCAGCGGTGCAGGCAATGGCGGCATCACACCTTGCCGGGCTTAAGGGGATATTGGAAGAAAAAATCGCCAAGGAGGAAATGAACCGCGAATATAAAGCCCATTATCAGGCGCAGGCACGGCGGATTGGACTGTTCCTTGAGGGGAAATATATGCCCAAAGCATCTGATCTGGCACAAATCCCACCAGGCGAGCCGATTTAAGCATAGATTAGCTAAGATAGTGAAACTCAGTTTTAATTATGTAGGGGGAAAGAATGCAATACAGTCAGGAGAATTTCACGCAAATACAATCAGAACTAAATAAAGGAGAAAAATTATTGTGGGTAGGAAAGCCTGCTCAAGGATTTATGCTCAGAAAAAGAGATATTTTCATGATTCCCTTTAGTCTTCTTTGGGGAGGGTTTGCTATTTTTTGGGGAACGGCAGCATTATCGACAGGAATAAATTTTTTTTCAATATTTGGATTATTCTTTTTAATAATGGGTGTTTATATCATGATTGGCAGATTTTTTTATGATATTTGGCGAAGATATAGAACCATTTATGCAATTACTGACGAACGAGTAATAATAAAAATAAATAACAGCATATCATCAACCCCATTAGGCCGACAAACGGAGATTCGTTTTATTCCAAATTCAAATCAAAGAGGAACAATTGAATTTGGCCCTCAAGTATCATTTTTTTTCAATAGTGGAATATACACTTTTTTCGACTTGGAACGGCACGCCTCTAATACCTACGCTGGAGAAAATTGATAATGGGAAGCAAATCTATAATTTAGTGAAAGAAACTGCCCGAAAGGCTGAATTTTAATAATTCACGTTTAAAATTTATATCTGATCTGGGTGCCAAGACCATAATCAGTGGTAACGTTATTAAGGCCAACAACACCGTAAAGATTAAGGCCCCAGTGATCATTAATCTGAACATCGGTATAGGCGAAGATTTCCTTGGGGCTGTTAAAACCGGGGGTCGCGCTTTCCCGGTATTCATAGCTTACCCCGATGCTGGTATCATAAGTCAGATAATATGATGCGCCGATAGAGGCAAAGAAGCTGTCCTGAAGGTCATAAAGGTGGGTTTTGCCGACAAAGCGGTAGCCCAATGTGGCAAAAGGCATAAAATTACCCATTAAATAAGCAAAATCCGCTTTGACGATATAATCAACTTTGCCCGTACCCAGACCCTTATATTCATTGGCGGTCGGAATTTTAATGCGTCCGGTCAGATCAATATAAAAATCATTGCTATACGGATTTTCAATGGAATATTTGGCCGATAGATAAAC